>Ga0049105_1000138_pt1 | contig 18398 bp, 12 predicted proteins | sample WorMetvaBAHAMAS1_FD_61260 | JGI IMG/M metagenome (GOLD analysis project Ga0049105, IMG submission 61260) | Worm MetaG Olavius vacuus BAHAMAS.1 | ecosystem: Host-associated > Annelida > Digestive system > Unclassified | place: Germany: Marburg | collected 2013-04-09
AGTCAACAAGTCTGCATATGGACAATGCGTGACTAAAAATGATGTTCAAAATGTCCACCGCCAGCCTGCACACAAGCTGACAAACGACGACGCCACTGACGAATCGCTGCAGTGATGTCACAGTGATGTCATCATTGGACACAGCATTGCCAATTAAGCAAGAAAAATATTTACCTACCTGCATGCTTGGTCCATTGCGATGGAGCATGCCAAAAATTACGAAATCAAATGCAAAATTATGTGAAATATACGAACAAAACGAGTGGCACCTTTTTCCGGGCAATGTAACGAACGGGTCAAAACGACGCGCGCGCGAGTCTCGAGCTATCGACGAGTTACCGACAACATAGAGCGACAACGGACGAGCAACCCGACTGACTGCCGACTCGACTCGTCGACGGCGGCACGCCGCGGTCCTAGCCGCTGCTGGTTGCTAAGTCCAAAATAGCCTCCGGCCAGGGTCTCCCTAGTATATTTCACTTGGGGGTACACTCACACTTTTCATACCCCCGGGTGGGTGTCGTGCACTAGGGATACCCTGGCCGGAGGCTATTTTGGACTTAGCAACCAGCAGCGATAATAGCAGAAGCTGGCGCAGTAGCTGCGGCTAGGACCGCGGCGTGCCGCCGTCGACGAGTCGAGTTGGCAGTCAGTCGGGTTTGCGACGTTGTTAGAAACAGTCGCTTTACTTTGCTGAAGCTTTGAAGAAAGCTAAAAACCTTATATCGTCTCTCGCGTTTTCTTGATAATAATAATAATAAATAAATAAAGCTAAGGGACGATACAAACTGAAATTGTTATAAGAAATATCACGAAATCTAGTGCGAAATAAATTGCACTAAAATCGCATTCATTCATTCATTCATTCATTCATTCATTCATTCAACTAATTAGCTTGTGATATAGTCGTGATCACGGTTGACAGTGACGACAGTAAAAGTTACCTTTGTTACAGCTGAGGCAGACATACTCGTCCAGTTCTTCGTGCCTTGTGTAGAACACCAATGAGTTAAGCACGCTATTACGACGTGGGACTCTCGTTTTGGGGAGAGTTTCTTGAAGTGCTTTCAATGACTTCTCGTATTGGTCTGCGACAAACAGTACTTGACGGTCAGGAAAGTGATCTTGTGGTCTTGTGATCTTGTAAGCTTACTGTATTTAAAGCCAATTATTTGAACAAAATACAATGTCGTTCATAAAGAGTCGAGCCTATTAATTTTACAGAGAAAACTGACTTTTAAAGATGACAGAAAATGCAACATCAGAAGTCACAGTAGACTAAGTTTAAAAAAATGCTACACCAAAGCGTGATCTTCCCTTAAGCGCCGCTAATTTTTTTACGCCACACTCTCCCAAAACGGTTGAGAGCTACGACTGCACTGTCACGGTCACTGACAACGTGTTAACACGGATGTCACTGAACGCGAGTCAATTAAACTTCGTCACATGTTCGGAAGTGCATGTCCGGAATTTGGAGAGTTCCCACCCTAAAATGTGGGGCGCTAAATTGCCTATTAACAGTTTCGTATATAAAGGCTGGCATCGCCACTTATGCAGTACACACGAATATGTTCCGAGCGAACCCGCTATAGGCAAACGGAGGAGATTTTTCAGCTACATGGTCCCAAAATTTGGTGAACTTTGGCACACAAACAGCTAACACTAACAGCATGCATTGCGCGTGGCGCGCAGGGGCGGCCATCAGAATGCAGTTGTTATGGTTGTCAAGGTTTAACGTCCCACCAAACACATTATAGGTCATATCGGAGACGGGTTTTACAGGTCAAATGACCCAACCAACAGTGTCAAAGCACTGAAGGAAGAATGGTTATCATATCTAGATATGTTAGAAGTAAAGTTCGCTGATACTGCTGCCGTGCTGTACAATATTTCATCACATAAACAGATTACATTTGGCAAATTTGACACTGGTTAATTGTTATATAAGCGAAGCGGAGCACACTTTCTCATGCATACAATCGTCTGTGCGTACTTTTGTCAGGATTCTCAATCGCAACTCGCACGCTGTCACGCTCAGATTGTCGTTCGCTTTTTCTCCTCGCCACCTACAACACTCCTCTCTGTACAAAACTTGTTTAACCTTTCGCAGTGAATCGTAAATGAGCCACAATATCCAACATACTTTTATGACATGGCGGTCGCTAGAATAGCATATATATAGTGCAGGCATGCAGTGCAAAAATCAGGTTGATAAAACGACGGCATAAACTACGATACAGCATGACCAAGAGCAATATAAAACTCCATACTAAAGATGACCAAACAATTTACTATAGTAAATTCTCTTGATATAATGCAAAAAATTCCGGCAGGGTGGGTACTTCACTTAGCACGTTGAATAGAAGTTGTGTGAGATAATGTACGATTGTCTGCTGATGTCGGAACGACATCGAATTTCTTGGAGGGTAATATGTAGCAAAAGACAACGCTAGATGATACTCGGCGTGCTGGCATGTTAATTACATTGCTCAACATTATTCTACCGATGCACAAGGAGCTAACGGAAGCAGACTGGAGCATCCATGTATAAAATATTATTCCGTCATAGTGTCATACATTATTGTATGGGTGAAAAATACAACATTTCTGACACTTACTGCTTTCTCCAGTTCGTCTTCGAAAGCAATCGGCAGCGACATGTCAAGGAACGGCTCAAACAGATGATACGGCTGACAAAAAGTAAACAATACAACATTCGAAATATATACACTGCGATTCACAAAAAGTGCCAGTTAATTCATTTTCTGTAATATGTCATCACGTCTTAATCGATTGGAATAATTTTGCACTGTTCTAATTAACAGTAAAATTCCTATAAAAAATGTTTTACCCCTAAGCGCCTGAATACATTAATCGATAAAATAGAAAAAAAACAAGTTAAACGTGGAAAACATTTTAGAGGATTTGGGAAATGCTGTAAGCTCCTCTATGCAGCGAGTTGGAGCGGAGCCAGTGTTAGTCTAGCGCATTTTAGCACATTTATGGCCTAAAATGAGAGTTTTAAACAATCGATTATCATTTATTGTAGTTTTTGTTGCCCCACCACAGTTCAGAGGCAAACCAAAATACCTGACTCCCAGAAATTTCAGAGCTCGCAAACCGAATGTTTAAATTCCGACAAAATTCAGACACTTCTTGATAAACATGTTGTAATAATGTTGGTGAATAGAAAATAAATGTTAATAAACCAACATTATTACAATGTCATTTTGTGCGACATCATACGGCTTTTCAGCAAGAATGAAAAACCTGAATTTTACAGCTCGTCCGCATTGCTAGCAATGCAGACCGCTGTAATAGCCATAGCGATTCTGTCTCTGTCTGTCCGTCTGTCTGTCCTTCTGTCATATTCCGGTGTTTTGTCCAGAAGAATGAAGATACCATCGTGCGGTTTGCAGCATCAGGTGGGGCAATCATTCTAGTTTCTGGAGAGGTAAAGTCGATCCGATAATCGCAGGGGATCACCTCTAGCGAAGGCGTTAAAGTGAAGCGCCCTCCTATCGCAAGATAGGAGGTAAGTTAGAAGAAGTCACTAATAGTATCGCATATGACCTTTCGATTAGTACCATAATCGGTGACCTTGAGTCACCTTGAACGGCGTAATGGCTGTGTAGTTTGCGTTATTTCGACGAATTCCGTAGCGTTTGGGGCCTATTAAGTAAAAGTGGTTGAATATACACAAACACATTCTGCGAGTGAAATAGAGGCCAAAGAATCTAGTTTTAGCGGTATATCATTTATAACGATATTCGCATGGAATCACCCGCAGCGAAGGCGTTAAAGTGAACGAGCCCCTGTCGCTCGCGAAAATTTGACATATAATCAGCCATAACTTGGAAAAAGTGCAAGAGAGGAGGTACGTTAGTAGGCTATTAATCACTAATAGGAAGTCGTGTAATTATGGGCTTTCGATCGGTACCAAAATCGGTGACCTTGGATGACCCTGAATGGCGACATGGCCATTATTTTGCGTTATTTCGCCGAATTCGGTAGCTTCTGTGGCCAATTACGTAAAAGTGGTTGTTTCGCCATCAACAGATTTTCTCCCGAGAAATGTCATAAGTAGACCAACTAAGCACGACGGACGCGCTGTGCTCTTCGCGGTAGCGGAGCTTCTTGTTAGACCTAAAGGTACTAAGCACAAAGAGCATGTAAACATGCCCATCATTGTATTATATTGTATTATTGCATTTCATTTTCACCGTTTCAATGTACTGTATATGTTGAGAACTTTCAATCCTATGTTCCATTGTATTTGTATGTATGTTGATGTCTGGTTTGCCTCTGTCAGACCTAAATAAAGAAACTACTTACTTCCTTACTTATCAGTTCTATAGTAACGTTTACAGTCTACACCGTATGAATTACAGTCGTGAGAAGCGTAGACAGAGAGCTCACCATGCCACAATGGTAACAGTAGAAAACGGTGAGAGTGTGTCCACCGAACACTTGGTCGACAGCCGTCAGTCTGCTGTCTTCATCTGTAAACAGTCGTCGTCCTAGTTTGTAATAACAGAACACAGAAAATGCAACCGGTAGGCATATATTTGACAATTTACGGTTACTGTAAGATTCAAAAATAAGTTCTAGATATATTTTATCTTATATGAGCAGTTTTAATTTTGATTTAAATTTCAACTTGACTTCATAAATTAAATGAATGATGTTACGTATCGTTAGCAAAAAGATGTAGCCGCTTTAAAAAAGAAATAAGAATGAAAGACGTGAACCTTTCTCGCTACCATGAAATATTAATTAATAACATAATGTCAAACTGCCGATTGAGCTACACACACATTGCTGCAGTCTGTAAAGCTACGACAGTTCAAAAAGTGCATTTTAAAACTGTCTTTGTTTTAGCTTCATATCATAGCTAAACCTGTTTCAGTATATTTTTCCAAGGATATATTAAACAAATATCACTTATCCGGATAATCTTGTTTAAAATGCGTAATAGTCTAAGCTGTAGTTAACACAACTTACAGTTTTGTATACCTTTAAAAATGAATATACGTCGTCCTATTTGCTTTTACTATTTTATTATATTCTACGAAAACCGTCTTAGAATGCAAACTTTCTGAACGTACGTGACTGCATTGCTTTGTGTTCATTTTTAATTCCATCCATCAGATGACGTAACAATTCGTGACTGTCCTGCTGGCGAGATCCTTTAAACCGCGTGGACCTGTTCAAGCAATGCTACACGAACTGATTTCTTTCGAAAAACGTGTCAGTGTTGAGGCGGCTTGCATGCAAACTTCGACTTCAGTATATGATTTTTGTTGCTTGCCAGTTGTGACTGCGGTACGGTATGTTTAATCAATACAGAAACTGGTATATATTCTCTATGTTACCGGTAATAACAATACATAATTTGCACCATGCTTCATTTATTAAAAACTGAAAATCACACTGCCAGATATAGCCAGTATACGATCGCAAAAATCCACTGCACAGTTATTACAAGCAAAACCTGTGTTAAACCGATAATACAACAGCATGTAAGGAAACATAGGCCCATCAATTCAGTGAGACATAGAGCTGACCATTTATTGAACAATTTGCAGTTCGATAGTTTGAAATTCGTCTAAAAATCAACCACATCTAGACTGTAGTTTCACGAATACACAATAAACTTATGTGTTATTATTCTACCTAAACAAAATCTGATCAAATTTGTACGTCGCAGCCGTGCATCGTGCACGCAAATTTGCCGCAAATGTCGTCAATTTTAGCGCAGTTTTTCTAACGAATTTCGCACAATTTTCCCCATTGTTCCACACAATTTTCTTGGGGGAGGGGGCCTATATTTATAAGCAGAAATCTACGTGTGCATTTGTAGACTGCTAACCGAGAAGAAAGATGATGGAACAGTTCGCGCGGGCTGACTGATGAGCTCCAGGATACACGAAAGCAGCTAGGTGTCTGGTTCTGCTGTTCCTTCATATCTTCGAAGAAATTTATCACAGATGAGCTGATGGGCGAATTTCCATCTACATTAGACTGCACAGCAACAGATAGCACAGCAGTGTATTGGTCACATTCAGGGCCGCTTTTGGTTTACCTGGGTCCGGCCAGAGAATGGAGTGGATGGCCAAACGTGGATCTGCAGATAACGGCGGATCCGTCGTCGGGGAGTAGAAGCGAAAGCCTAGCAGATAATTTTAAATATTTTATCGTGTTTTAAAGTTTTGCGATTTAGTTCCCAAATAGCGTTGTTCGGTGACGCCCAGCAGTTGCAAAAAATTCTGAATCCGCCCCTAGAGTGTCACTATAGGCCTATACTGTACATTGTACGCAGGCCTGCAGAGCCCCGGCGCAGACCACCCCGGAATACTCCGAACGGGGGGCCTATGGGGGCAAAAGGGTTCTAAAAGGGCCATATTGGTAGCGAAAGGCTTTTTATTGCTAATCCAACGTGCAATACGACGGTAACCATGGTAACCGTATTCGCTACTCGAGAGTATGACATGACCCAGGTCTGTGATTGGTCCATCAGTCTTAAGCGCAGCCAATCAGAAGCTTGAGTCATGGCCAACTCACGCCCGTCTGACTGTATTGCTGCGCATTACAAAATAGTTCCAATTAAAATCGCGGATAAATTAGCAATAAAAATAATATATAGTTGTGTGAATAATCATAGTTGTATGAACATCATATTTAACTCGCTGCTGGCGCAGCTCTTTAAATATGACATTCATACAACTCACAATATAAAATCCATACACGCCATTTTTAATCACATATTATTATTACATGTCGGTGTAAAAGGGTGATTAGAAAGGACTAGGTAAATGGGCCCACAGAAATGAATATCCTAGAGTGTGACGCCTAAAAAGAAGGTCGTTGTTGACGGTGACGACTAGAAAAGGTCGTCAGAAAATTGAGGGAAAATCGCTTGCCTTTCGGGGGGAGGGCTCATTCAGGCCTGTGCTGGCACTGCAGGCCTGTATCTGTGTTTGCTGTCTTTGGAATACTAAACGATGATTACGCTTAAAGTTAAAGTAATAACACTTAGAAGAAGAGGATCAGTTCGTATACATTTTTACATTGTTACAGCAGACAATCTCTTACAATATTGCACATTTTGGCTGAAGTCAGTAAGAATCATAAGCGCCGACTCCATAAAGGGGGTGGGGGTATTGCCCCCAGTACTTTTCAGCGTACTTGTGCGAAGGTATAGCTTCGCCCCAGTACTTTGTGGTCTCCTCGGTATCCTTTTGCGATGCAATTATATACACCGCGAAATTTTTTTGGGCGTAATTTATAGGGGAAAGGTGTAAGTACGAACGAACGAACGAAGTTTATTTGTTAATGAACGGAGTGAACAATAACTGGTTACCAGTTAGAGGTCGAAGCCCATCAAAGCTGGCCACCAAAGAAAGAAGAAACTAACAAACTAAAAACAATTTTGTAAGTGCATCCCCAGGGAGAGCAAGTCTTTGTTGCTTGACAGGGGAGATTTGGAAGGTGGCAGTGGTTAATTTAGGAGTTTTAGCCTGTGTTTGAAAGGCGACGAGAGAAAAAGGTCGTCAACTTTCTCGAGGAAAAAAGTGCACCCCGTCCCTCCGGAAAAATATCTTGGCCACGCCTATGTTATATATCCTGCCACCAAGCCGCTAAGCAACTTTTAGCGTAATTTTGTTTCGACTGGCTGTAAGTTTGTGAACTTACGTCAGATTACCGAAAAGTGTAATAGACCGCGAACTGTGTTAAAGTTTTAATTCAATCACGCTTGTTTCCAGAGAGGAGTTAAGTGAGCGCGAACTTTGGTGATGTTAGTAACAACATGGTGTCCGCGTCTCCGACGGAGACACGATAATTTGCAGCCCAAGGTGGACGGCGTGACTAATAACCGAACCACATGTTATTCCGCTTTAACCTGTGCCATCACATATGGACACGATCGTCCACAGAACCACATAGAAGTGCATCTTACCCTGTCAAGTACGTATTCCAGCAGTGGAGTTTGATAGACATTCTGAAATTCCACACATCAGTAACACTGTCATTGTCGATTACTGCAATTAAAAGATATACGGCATATCTTACTAATTATCTGTCCCATAGCTATAGTATATAGCATGAGACATATTATAAAATCGGTTTGCGTCTGTCAGTCTGTCAGTGTGTCCGTCTGTGGGCACTCTCATGGTCGCATTTGTTGATCGATTTTGACCAAAATTGGCACAGACGTAAGAACCCCCAAAAGTAAAAACGAGTTCGTTTGGGGTCAATATCGCACCACCCTTTCCCCCCATTTTGCCCCTCCCCCCAAAAATCCCAATTTTAGGCCAAGAGGTCCTTAATATCCATGCAAATATTATGTCATAATCTGCCTTAAATGTAAGCAAAGCGCCGAGTTTTTCGTGTCTTATACGACATCGGGGTCGGGGAACACGATGGTGACGTCAGATTTAAAAGCGGAAATGGAAATACGGCCGTTTCGCGCATGCGCAATGAAATATATGAGTTACGGGGCCCCCTGGGAATCGTGGGCCCTAGGCACGTGCTTATTGTGCCTATACTATGGTCCGCTACTGATAAGCTTTACTCAGCTAATACGCGCAAAATTTCGATTTATTGCGGCATACATTATTTTGCTTGCGTATTTACTGATGTGACTCGTATAACGGTATGCAGAAACAGGTGCTCGAGTAAAGGTGATGATAGATAAAAATTGAGTAGGCCTAAGCTTACTGCGACGCGGGTCGAACAGAGGCTGATTCATAGGATACAATCATGTAGGTTGAGTGATTGTAAGAACTTTACATGTGAATGAATTAAGCTTGAATAAACGTAGAGTATATTAGTGAGCTATACCTGCATGACAGCGTTGAAGTAGCACGTATTGCCGAGGTTATCCAAGCCGGGAGGCTGTTAGCACCACATACAACAAATAGTCAGTCAAAGCGTACAGAGAAACCGCGCGATGCTGTCGTTGAAATGGCAGTAAGTTAGAATATCATCTAACAGTTGACGAACTATTCGACAGTACTATTTTATTAACAATCTACAGTATGCCTAGCTTTATATTACAATTTCGAGTAATTTACTTTACTACATGTATACTTTGTAGACGCTTAAGTTAGCAATTCAGCAATCGGAAATCCCAAGTTTAGTTACCAGTGTAATTAAACAGAATTTATCGAATACTTACATCTAGAATTATCCATTCTGCAATAAAACCCTTTGATATTCATCGTCTTTCTATTAACGTTTCGATAACGGATATAAATACATTGATTAACGTCAACGAGTCAGTTATTTAGTTATCAATATTTCCCAAAGCATAGGCTAAAACATTAGGTTCCATCCATCCCGTGTGCCGCAAAAGTTCATTTTTCCTGGCACTTTAATGACCAAAACTGTACGGCATAATAAAACCAGATAGCATCTTGAAAAGTAGAATTTTCGAGCTACTGACTTGAGGCCATGAATGATAGCTATCCATACAACTCCACAGGCCTATGCATACTGATGTAACATTAGTGCTAGAAGACACTTTAAATTACTCAAAAGTAAAAATATTCACGTATATCCACCACACGAGACGTGTCAGAATGTATAACTAAGAAACGTTTGTGTTTCTTAGTTATACATCCGCCAAAGTGTCCTTGAGAAACTGAACCGGGGTCCCACTGAACCACTAATTAATCATATCGAAGGCCTACTATTCTGCTGTTGAACTCTTTTAGCACCCCGACTCCTACCTCACAGACGCCGAGCGGCTCCCCGTCAAATGTGTATCAGGGGTTAATTGGTCCCAGGCAGAAGCGGTAATTATACTCGCGTGTAGAGTTTCTTCACGATTAAAATGATATAAAAAAACTATAAAAATCGGTTAAGATTAGCCGAAGTTATAGTCAAAAATAAAATGTCACGTTTTTTTATGGTTCACTGTGTAAAAACGCACGGGGAGTGCCGATTGGCCAATGTCCTCGCCGAATTTGGTACAGTCTACTCAACTTTGAAAACTAATGCTCACCAGATCGTCCCCTGGAAAAAAAGGGCCAGAAAAAATTGTAGATGACTTTAAACTAAATATTACTTCGTCAGTGTCCCGAGGTCTTCTATCTGCAACGCACACATTCACGCTATTATGTCCTTACCGTTACTTTGTCATCAACTAATTCAGAATATTTTATTTCATGTTGCACATCAACGATACTGCTACTATCGAAGTTATATTTAGACTTTCAGTTTAGCTTATGGTTTTGGTACGTTTTCTTTACCCAACCCGACGTACCAAGTTACCAGCCCATCAAATTACACACTGTGGTTCACAAAAACATGACAAGTCTATATTTGGCCGGTGACTGTCATAGTTTGACGATAGTCATACTGGACGTCTGTTTGGACCGTCAATCAATTGGCGTTAATGCTGGCAGAACAATACCTTTAGTAAGACAAAAACTAAACAGCAAACAACTAAAGCTAACAAATAAAATTATGCTAACTCTGGGTTAGCAGGAAACGGGCCTAACTACACTTCTCCCAAGGCCCGAACGAGGTACAACGTACCGGGCATGGGCAGATAGCTGAGTAGACGTTCCAGAATGAAACCGCATTTCGCAAGAAAGTATTCGACTAACAGTTTGACACGGAAAATAATGCATTTGCAGAGACGAAATAGTACAGATGGAAGGTACAGCCAACTGCAGCAAGATTTATATAGGCAACAACATCTCTGGAACGTCCGTTTTCGGTATTTGTCGTCTACAACAAAGATTCATGAAATTATTTAGAACTGGCAGCATAGATGTTGTTCAAGAATGTCGCAGCTATTTTGGAATTGAACTCCCCTAGCTGTTTAATTAAGAAAAGACAAGACAAGTTTATGTCACGGTTTAACAGTGTGGACAATCTGTTTTGTAGATATTGTTGTAAGTTATGATTTTTTGTGCTGCTGTGCAGCGAATTAATTATTTTCTCTTTTTATTACCTTGTATTGTCTACCACTGATGTTGGTGAATAAAGTTGATAATTAATTAACGAATACCAGCGAATCATAATGCAAGAATTCCACATATTAATATGCATACTTTTAGGACGGCTTGTCGTTAGTACTAGGTACGCCATTGTCTGTCTGTCACGCTCTCGGAAGAGTTCAGTCAGAGCAGTATTTTGGTCTACGTGACCTAACGTTTTACGGAGCTAACGATATTGGGCTCCAGCGACTGCGACAACGTTAGTGATAGTCAACCGTGGCACAGCCGTGCATCGTTTTCTGCCGTGCTAAGCTTACGGCTGTTGCAAGAACCAGTCTTGTTACCAAGGACTTAGTTTACGAGGCTAAGGTCAAGGCCAAGACTTTTCTCTCAAGGCCAAGGCCAAGACCTGAGGTGCCAAGGCCAAGACTTTGTCATTCATGGCCAAGGCCAAGGCCAAGGCCAAGACCTTCATAAGGTGTCCTCGAGGATCCTCGAGGCCAAGGCCAGGCCTCGAGGACAAAAAGACTGGCAAGAACGTTCTCTGGTAAAACCGAGGCCGAGTGCCGTTCCAGTCATCCAATCCGTTTCTGGCGTTGTGGACGTGGTCGTACGATACCGTCTTCGCCGTTGTTCCAAGCCGAGGACGTCACGGGGCGCTGAACAACGAGACCGCCGCAGATCGAGTCCATGCGGTCCGAGTCCTGTCGGGCTCCGGACGACAACGATACCGCTCCGGAGCTACCGTTCATCGAGTCGCCAGCACCACCGCCTGACACCGTTCCTATACGCCATTCCGGGACGCGCGGTCCATACCGGCCGACCCGTCGTCAGATCGATATCACCGACGCCGACCTGGTCGTCGCCGTTGCCGAACCGTTCCGCTGTCGCTGCGCTTGCCCTGCTGCCGTCGCTGCTTCATTTGGTGTTATTGTTCTCTTTATGTTCTCCCTCCTTCTGGCTGTACCTCCTCTCTTAGTTACTCTACCCTAGTCCCCTCCTTTCACCGTACCCCATGTTAGTTAAACCGTTATGGACTGTTAGGACTTTGATAGATTATTGTTTTCCGTTCTGTATTGCTGTATGTGACTGTACTTATATTTTGCTTTTTGAGAAAATTTATTCCTTTTTACTCACCACGTGATAATCTCAGTATTAGGGGACTAGTGGCTTAGGAGGTAAAGATGTCGTAACAATACCAACACAATACGATCGGTGATTGGTTAACAGGATCAGCCACAGCTTCAACATACGTGTACAGATGTGGAAACCAAGTAAACTTCTCGAGCTGGGCATTGTTTAATAAAATCATGTTTAAATTAACTCAATGTGAGTTTTAAATATAGTTAGGTTACGAATTATTATTGAGTCATAGTTTTCCTTACCGTCGATGCGCCATGGCCACAGGCAACAGCTGAAGAACTGAAAAACACGACAAACAGCGCTCTTTATGCACGACCACAAACGACGAAACATATTGTACTTCGTGGTGTTAATTCTGTAACGCAATTCATTTTACACCGTTTCTCAATAAGAAAAGGTTCAAATATATTACTGTATAGCACACAAAAATTATACTTTTTGAACACAACCAGCGCCTCTGTATCTTTGGACTTTATGGCGCTATACAAATACTTACTGTTATTGTTATTATTATTTTTATTTTTAATGCCCTTGGGTGTATAGTTCTCTAAAAAAGCAAAAAATTGAAATCAAAGCTGGAGTGACTATTGATCCGGAACGAACGTCGTCGATCACGAAAGTGTCGTGCAGAAGGACAAAGTTAAGACGCTGCAGCGACACCGACAGACGTTGGAACAGAAATGATGACGCTCGCTCCTCACCAGAGAAACTGCTGAGCTTATGACCGAGATCACTCAGGAACTCCAAAGTTGACAAGCTGAAGGCACCAAGATTCTCAACGGCAATGGGCTGAAAGATAAAACTGGATGCCAGGTTGGAGTATTTTGCCAACTTCCGCCCAGCGGCCCAGCCGCCATTTCTGCTACCGCCCGCACACCGGTTGCCGCCCTGCCAACATAAGATTGAGCCAAGGTGCTGACCACAGTTACGTCCCAAGCGAATCATTTTCCGTTTTGCCACGTGATTAACGATACAGTTTTGAAAGTCGGTTTGCTCGGACTGGGATCGGGGTCGCTTTTACGCCGTAGCACACGTAGATCGAGTGATTGAAATCTCCTTGGCTGTAATAACAGCGCCATTTTTGACGCTCGTTTTAGTATAAATATTGTTCCATTATTTAGTTTGTAGATGTTACTAATATTATATATAATATTATATTACATTAAAAATACATGGCAAACACTGATGATATTGTATAGCTGCACGCAATTTTCGCGAAAACGAAAGTGAAAGTTAATCGCTACAACGCATTTAATCAACATCGCGAAAATTAGCTACAGTACAGTCGGGATAAGCCTATTACAGCGTAGTGAGCCTGCCAGCCATGTTAGCTAAACAACAAGTGAGTCAGTCATCAGTGAAGTCTGACTTACAATCCGTAGCGCATTGCGCCTCACTTACTAGCAAAATGAAATCAAACCTGAGGCTCAGTAGACTCATCAGCAATATCGGACGGCCAACACCAAATACAGCATGCCATTCTTGTGATATGATATACGAAACAACGAAACAAGAAATTTCGGGAACAGCTTTCGCATAGCCCGACAGCGGCTTAGGACGGCTCCTATCAGTAGCGACGGCTGATGACTGGCGAGCTATGTCAGATTTTCACCGCATCAATCGTGCCAACCGATTAGTGCTGGTAGTATTAGAAATAGTTTCAAATTCTACTGCATTTTACATCGTTGCAGAATAATCTAGTCAAAGTAAGACATTTTTCTGCCGTTTTGCAACTAAAACTGTTAAAAACTATAAAATTATGTAATGAATTTAGGCGTAAGTGTGCATTAGGTATTAACTTCTGCAATATACACCTGGAGTAAAAAACTGTGTTACTATACATTCGTTCATAACTTTGACAGATGTTGGCCGATTTTCAAAGATCTTTCACTGTTGTACTCTCCAAGAAATTTGTAACAAAACCCACGCCACTCTGCCCACCACCTTGTATGTGTCGCTGCACTACCTTGTGAAGCTTAAAATTTAAAATTCAACCATTTTCAGTTACAGCTTTTACAAACCATACCTAAAATCAATATTTTACGTATTTTGCGTGGACTCAACTTCACCAAACTTGGCGATGACAGGGCGATCATTCTTACACGAGAAGTTTGTTTCAGCGGGATATCTTTCTTCCTTTTTTTCAAACGCGAGCGGCTCAAAGTTGAGTGATGTTGAAAACGATTTCGCACTTTATGACCCCATGTGAAAATTAGGGGAGGGATGGGCGAGATCTCTATACCAACTGATGAAGCTTTATTTACGACCGAACCTCCGAAATACATTTGATGGCTGTCCACTGCGCGGCTGCTGAGCACGGTGGATTAATTGAAAAAGAAACAAAAGAAAGTTTATGGGTAAAACTTGAGGCCTTCCCGACTAAGCACAGCACAATAAATTATAATAAGTGACGATCAAGGATGATAACGTAAGAAAGTGAGCAATTGTAACAATCCGATCATTCGCCGACAACATGTTAGATCTGTATATATTTTATTGTATTGTGTACTATAATGACTTGGCATTGACGCGTGCAGTAGACGTCTGCAAACTGGATGAAGCTGAACGTGGATGGGCTAAAGACAGAGCTGCCCTGGATTGTTACGAAGTAGGTAGCGTCTTTGCGGGATCACATCTTTTATCTCTGCGTCTTGACGCAAACATTGTTCTTCCAAGTCTGGCTAGCGGTCAGTTTCTGAGCGTACGTCAAACATTTGCACATCGTATCGTATAATTTCTGATTTCTGCGCAGCACTAGAGTGTGAATGATCACGGGCAGTTATTGTGACGGCATCGCCGATTTGAGTCCGGGAAAAGGAAAGCGAAAATGAAGTGATGCGTTCCATATAAACGGTGACCTTTCTTGGAGATTGCATGTTGCGCTTGTGTAGTGTTGGTAGGTATTGTCGCTGGCGGGAAAGTGAAAGTGAAACTAAAAATATAGTTTTCTTTTAATTTTTTCATAAATAGATGCTGGTTATTTGCGGCATTTCAGAGGCACGCTCAGGCAGCCCTTACAACTGCTGTCTTCTCGACTAGGCCTAAATCTACACAAGTCGAGCCGTTCCGGCATCGTTATTATGTCCACAACGCGCTGTATAATAATAACTTACAACGCATTGTAGGTTACACGGTACGTCTACAACGGCTTTCCATAGCGGCTACGTTACGTTACGCATATACTGGCTCCACCACGATTTTACCTGTGGAAATCCGCGATCTTAAACTGCATCAAAATACCTCAGTTGTGTTTAGTTCATTGGCGTTGTTATAGACTTTATACTGCATTGTAATCGTTGCGATGCAAATAAGATATGCGTGGTATTTCGTTGCTTATCTGCATGGCTGGCATTCGCTCTCGCGCTAACGGGTGGTTCACTTTAACAAGAAAAGTTACCTTTAAGGGGACGTTGCCCACCAACCATTTTCGCACAGATAGAAAGGCGCCAGTAAATGCTTTATAACTTTGTCGCTGACAGTATTCGCACAAAGAAACTTCGTAGCAGACTTTCTTTACGTGGAATGCATTTTACACAGATAACGGCCGTTTTGCGTTGTTGAGCCCCCTTTGGGGCCTAGGGGAAACATACGATGTTCATCATTGGAAAGCGCGTAGTGGACTTACTATTAGTGTTACTTTTTTCGCTAGGTGTTAATGGCTGAGGCGCTAAGGGCGAATATCGATCAAAAATTGACGTTTTCGCTCCAACAGGGCCAGTTTGACCAAAATTTCAGGTACAAGGAGTCGCCCCCCCCCCTACAAACCATTCTTTGTTCAGAAAACTAGGATGAATTATCTTTTATGTGGTATAAGAATATGTGCACAGATTTATTTCGTTCTCTCACAGGTGACGTTTTGTCAGACAGATGGATGGACGGACGGACAGCATTCTCATGGATTGCGTTGCATTACACAGTAACATTACATTACAAAAGCCTGCGAAGCAGAGAAGCAGAAGCAGATACAAAATCCTGCGCTGTTAGTGGGAGAACAGATTTTGACTTTTGACTCCTCTTTCTGGCGCCAGAACTTAATGGCAGTAACACTGCTGTCAAATCACTTATCTAGAGGGCCGTGGTCAAATGCACCAGTGCAGTGCTGCTATGTGCTGATTGTATCCTAGCGTTTGCAGCAGGAGCTACAATAGATGCAGGCTATGTGTCGGTTCTGCCGCAACCTTAGTGATCGGGAATAGGCTACAGTATTTTTACAGCGCACCCGCATTGCTCGCAATGCAGACAGCTGTAATATCTACGGAAAATCTGTCTGTCCGTCTGTCTGTCCGTCATGTTCCGCCTTTCAAACTCGATGGTCAGAATATGCGTTTTGTTGATACACTAAAAGATGATAATGCTGATACATGATACGAAGCGATGTCCTCTTCGTACAAGAACTAATTTGTTGGATGAGAAAATTTGCCAAATGCAGTATTGAGGTGAAGTTATGTCTGTTTAGAACGTATTGTATTAATTTTTATGGAACATTCTTGTGGCGAAGATACAATAGCACTGTCCTGAAGAAATATGAAGTTGTATACATAAAGTGTATTAAGATGTTTTTTTGGGTACGATGATGTTGTTGGGTTCGCGATTACCTACTTTGTCTACTATTTTGCATCATGCAACATTCAAGTTTCGTGAGAAAGTGTCTGACCATGTTAATTCTGTAGCTCAGTAAGTGCATTATGTTTGTTCAGCTTAGCTAAGTTTTTTTTAGCTAAGTCTGTCTACTGTATGCCTGTCCGTCTGTTTGTCTATCTGTCTGTCTGTTTCTTCTTTATCTGTCTTTTGCTGTTTATGTGGACTTCATGCCTGATACAAAGAACACATACATACATACAAAGAAGCAAAACTCTGCCAATGATGACCATAAAGGCTAAAGCTTCTTTAGTAGGTTTTGGGGGTATCTTTGACGCAGAAAATGGTATAGGCAAGGGGCAACCGCCAACAGTAAAATTCGAAGTTCTGTGAAACTTAAGAAATGAGCTGTAATTTGCAATGTTAAAATGTGACAACAAACTTACTGGATCATATCGTTACAAAGTCAGTTAATTGTTCCTTGTACTGAGCTCTACTCATTCCACAAAGTTTCACGAAAATTTATTCGCAACTTTCGGAGTAATGCTGCTCATAGTCAGACAGACAAACCGACAAACAAAGACAAATACATAGCCTTCTCAGTGAAGGTAATAAGTAATTTATTGTAGGCCTATATGTAATTATCCAGTTAGCAGCCTACGTGAACAAGGTGGATATTCAGCGTGTAAGCTTTAAAGGATAATAATAACTCAATTATGACAGTCGTTCATAGAAGAGCATGTAGGCTTCTTTCTTAAAAACGTCCTCTTCCCGTATCTCATACACTGAACTGTCACTGATGTTAAACCAGCGATCTTCTCCGTCGTCTGTGTGGTCATAACGTGTTGTGTCAGGAAGGCGTTCACGTGGGAGGTCGTCGGCGACCAGTTTGATGAGTTGTTCTGGAGTCATCATTTTCTCACGGTCAAGAAATGTCTTCTGTAGAAATGTTCTTGCGGTATCGGTCCTGTCCACAGATCTCATTCGGACACAGGCCGTGTAGTGGCCACCTTCCAATGATCCACTGTGAACCACCACTCCGTACAAACGATACTGGAAACTTTTATCGCCGTTCTCCGGCTGCTGACGCTGCACACACAAGCATGAATTTTGATATACTGGCTGATCTGAAAAAGATCATACTCATTCTTAGAAAATACTTTTCTACTCCCAGGGAGGAGAGACATCAGCCAGGCTTATGCTTTCTCCTGTGCTGAGTCGCTGTCAGATCAGGCCCATTGCACCTCCCTGGGGGCCGAGGAAGTTTGCGCGACCGTCTTAGCCCTATGAGTTTCGACTAGACGAGATGCCTGCGTGTTGCGACTAAGTGTAGGGGCTGGTGATAGTCTAATTTCTAATCCAATGAATATTTCTAATGACAACCAGCTTATGAACGGGGTATCAATTATACTTGGACTTGATTGCTAATTCGCTGATTGAGGTTCCCAATCTGCTACTCGAAATAAACGTTGTCAATCGTATAATGTCATCAGTTCTCTGTTTAATGCTAACAACAACCAGAAAACAGAAACTACTTTATCACGAACGATATGAGTTCTGCAGAAATATCTAATGTTCGCTATATTTTTATTTTTAAATATTTAGGCCTTTATCAGCGCAAACTACACTGTGTCTCAAAAAAACATCCCCGACGTTTTTAGCTATAACTCGAGAAAGCATTGACGGATTTTTATAATATTTGGCAGAAATGTTACTGAGAAAGCA
>Ga0049105_1000139_pt1 | contig 18384 bp, 11 predicted proteins | sample WorMetvaBAHAMAS1_FD_61260 | JGI IMG/M metagenome (GOLD analysis project Ga0049105, IMG submission 61260) | Worm MetaG Olavius vacuus BAHAMAS.1 | ecosystem: Host-associated > Annelida > Digestive system > Unclassified | place: Germany: Marburg | collected 2013-04-09
CCACCAACCATTCTTCTTCTCAGAAAACTAGGCTAAATGTTCTTTCGTATGGTATAAAAATCTGGACCGATCTTTCTTCGATTTTGTCACAAATCACGCGTCTGACAGACGGACGGACGGACGGACGGATAGACGGACAGAATTCTCATCACAATACCGCGTCTGCATTACATGCAGCGCGGTAAAAAATGGTAGGCTACATAGAACCTGCATATGACGTAATTAAGTTACAGTATTGTAAGACTGTGGTGACGTCTTCCTGGCTCAACACAAGCTCGTCGACAAGGTTAATGTTCACGTCTCTGTGCTCTGTTCTTCGCTAACCGCTGCCGGCTTTACGCTCCGTCTAACCAGTGTTCTCAGTTGCTTTAAAAATCGTTCAATGTTGTGTTCAATGTCTTTTTCCAGCCGTTTGTAGGAAATACATTTATTAACCTTTTTAGCACCGTAGCCTTTTAGGCCTAATATTAAATTGTTTTTATCAAACTCCGATCTTCTTCAGTCGAACGCATTCTGCATGCTTATTTACAAACAGCAGCTGTCATCTGCTACAAAAATCATTCATAACGGGCATATATTTTGATGAAGTCATGTCAACCTGTTTTAGGAGTCCGGTTTTTAGACACTTTCTTCCGTCAAAAAAGGTTTTGTTTAAAAATAGCTTCATTGTGCGAGTACATTTTCATTGAATATGCTTGTTGTTAAATTTATTACTGTTTAAAACTCATTGTTTGTGACACTTTGTTGTCATGTGTACGTTTGTTATTGTGTTTGTTATATGTTTGCTTGCAATCCAGTGCAGTTGTCATTGGAGTCAATTAAAGGCAACTTGCTTACATACTTAAGTTACTTACAGTGTAGATAAACAATTTAAGATAGCACTAACAGCACAAATTCAGTTGCGCATATACACCGTAGCCATACAAAACGTGGCAGTCTCCAATTTTGATTGTAACTCTAGCTGATCATTTTTTACCGCGCTGCATGCAATGCAGACGCGGTCTAGCGATGAGAAAGCTACACTACCTTTACGTATTTGAGACTTTGGCTGCAGTTGTTGCACTTACTAGTGTTCTGTGTGATTGTAGTTTGTTTTATTTCTTCAGCTTCAGATTGGTCTGACTATACCTGCCAGCTTTTTAGCGTTCTTGACATAGTGTAAACGTATCGTGTGATTTCTGTGACACATTGCGACTGTGAAGGAGATGAAATGAACACAGCGTCGTCGCCAGGAGTCATCGTTGCCATTGTAATCGTCATCATTATCGTACTGGCCATCGCCGGAGTCGTCTTCTGCTACGTGCGACGACGACAGGGCAAGAGGTGGCCCACACGGCTTCCATACATTTCGTACCCTAACCTTTTCGTACCCAGGCGTTTCGTATCTCTAACCCTGACCTCAACTCTGATTCTAATCCCAACCCTAACGGCCTAACCCCTAAATCCATCACTAACACCTAATCCTAACACTAGCACTAACCCTAAACCCTAACCCTTTCAACAGACGCCGGGTACGAAACGCTGAGTTACGAAAATTTTAACAGGCCGTTAATCACAGGAAAAATCTATAGAGAATTACACCGATGACTGTGCGCACACGTACGACATTTCCACTTACTGAGTAAGCAGTGATCATGTGAGTTAGGGTAAGGGTTAAGGTTGGGGTTAGGGTTCTCATTACGTGCTGCTCGTAGCCGTATACACTTATCTGTGTAATTCTGTATGGATTTTTTCCTGTGATTAAAGGCCGGTAAATTTTACGGTACGAAACGTCTGGCACCTGCCCACATTAGTGTCTGTTTGGATTCTTTCACTCTTTTTGCTTGAATAAGATGCATGTTTGTGTTTCCTTACACTTTCCTTGTGTTAAATTTTGGTGCAATAATAAATGAAAAAAATATTACTACTACTTCTTGTTACAAGAAATGCAACAGCTACTGCTGCTGAGGCCTGTTACTACCAACAACAGTACTAGTCTTGTAGTTCACTTGTTTGTGACAATATTCACGGATTTGTGGAAGTGGGCAATTAAAACTGTAAACGATAACGACCAGCAGTAATAATAATAATAATAATAATATGCATATTTCTATGCCGCCATCAGGTCGTATTACTTCAGAGCCAATATTCTAACATAACATGCACGTCATGCAGCTAATAATTTTAATAGTCAAGCGTGTCTTTCATTCACTAGCATAGCATTAGTGTAATACAGAGAGTGCAATAGAGACATGACTTCATGAATGTCTGTTGTTACCGGCAGAATGCCGACGATGCCAATACCTCAGTTCATACGCTGGCGTCTGCGTGGTCATCGTGGTTCAGGAGGTGCCGGGGAGATGGAACTCGGTCGTCGCGGTGTCGTCTTTGACAACCGTATCGTGTTCGACCTGTCTGCCACCAGCTTTGACAATCTCACCTTCGAAAACCGACCGCGGGTATAATACACGCTTGCACAGTAAACTGAGTTTCGTACCGCACGACGGCAATTCTGTCTGTCCGTCTGTCTCTGTGTCCAACTTTCAATCTAACTCCTGATCTGTGGCTGAAACCAATCGAGCTTTTTGGAATGGTCTTTCATGTAAAGGACACTTACTATAATCTGCGACAACGATCTCACTCCCTTACCCTTCCTTCAGAAGACAACAATTTGATCAGGAAGAATTTTCTTCATAGGATGCTTTTTAGGGATATTTACTAGTTGTTTGTATTGTATTATTGCATTTCATTTTCACCGTTTCAATGTATATGTTGAGAACTTTCAATCCTTATGTATTTGTATGTATGTTGATGTCTGGTTTGCTTACGGTAACTACTTACTTACTTACTTACTTATGTGGTATAAGAATGTGGGCACAACTTTCTTTCATTTTGTCACAAATCACGCGTTTGACAGACAGACAGAATTCTCATCGCTAGACCGCGTCTGCATTCCATGCAGCGCGGTAAAAAGCAAATGTTTACCAGTACTTTTATACGGTCTTGAAGCGTGCCCTTTAACCAAGTCAGATTTGCAGTCACTCGATTTGTCATTAACAGGTTCTTCATGAAACTCTTCGCAACTAAAAGTATTGAAACTGTAAAGTATTGTCAAGAGTACTTTGACTTCTCTATACCGAGTGTATTATGGGCCAAGCGCGTAGCTAACTTTGAAGTGAGTGTCGAGCGTTTTTTGTCCGTGCTATAAGTGTTTGATTTGATTTGGTTTGTATTGCTATGTTGTCTACCATGTTTGCTCGGTGAATAAAGATTCTCATAACTATTAGTATTAGTGCCACAGGGGCAGTACTGGGCCGGCAGAACACCTCCTCCGAACAACGGCCCGCCCAATATGGCCGCCGCTAATTTCGTTGTAATAACAACGGAGAGGGGTGCGCGCTTAATGGAACAGCCGTTGCCGCAGTGTTTATCGACCATTAGCGTGCCACGTGCTTTCTTTCCGCGAGTTGCGATTGGTTGGAGATTGTAGCTAAAAATAGACCGGAACTTGTCGCCATTTTGGGCGGGGACCTTATCCGTGGCTACATGGTATGATACGGCGTGAATAGGAGGTACGGCATCTGGATAAATATATACAGATCTGTGATTAGTGCATTTTCCTTGTTGTCGGTTTGTTGTACTCAGCGTGAATTTGACCAGCTGGAAGTTCAGCCAGGAATGGCAGCTGAGGCTGGCTTTGGCAATCCTATGTATGGGACTGGTGCTCTTCAGGAGGTACAACATCGTTACCTTTATCATTATATTCATCATAATAAAGCTGTGAGATTATGACTATAAATCGTATTTGTGCTACTGTTGTAATATGATTTTTGTGTCTATATCTCTGAGTATATTTTTACTTTTTGTGTAATGTGTGTGTGTGTTTTTTTTCTTTTTCTTTTTTCACAAAGTGGCCAGCTTGTTGGGCCTATGCCTGTTCTGGCAGCCTGCCACTTGATTTATATACATGTATGTTCAATTATTGCATTATATTGCTATTCATGTTGTGTCGAATAAAGTTCTCTCTCTCTCTCTCACTATAAGTGAGTGTGCTTCATTGTTCGAAAAACACAATGCACATTTGCCAGGTCGAGTGCCGGCTGATCACATATAAACAAACCGACAAACTGGCACGGAGTTTGACAATATTGGCTTCTACACAGAGTCCTATCACAGTTCTTAATAGCTTCAATAAATCTGGTCTCAATGTCAGTAATTTTGCGTACAAATGATCATGTGTTTCACTTTTTCAAGTACTCCTTCGCACAATGCATTTTAGATAACAATAATAACATTGTTTAGCTTCAATATTTTCGCCTGCGGCTTTGTGCTAGTGGGCCCTAAAAATAATAATAATAATAATAATGACAAATTCAACATGCCGTAAACAGCAGCTACAAGGACAGTACAATGATAAGTATACAGATTAAACAGATAGGTTTCGAAGTATTTCTAGAAGACAGAGATGGACTAAACATTGTACTGTGTTTGTAGGTCAATGAGTGCTGATTAAACGATGGTTAGTTAAGTCTACAATGATACACATATGGACACGGTAAGTTAGATATGTCGCCTACACTAATCTGTTATAGTGGCTAATGTATGTGCTGTATATAGGGTTTTGGCATACCGTCAGCGGCGGGGTTCGCCGTCCCGGTGGGACCGCGTATCGGCGATGAACCGACGCCGTCCGCTTCGACCACGTCACGGCTCGACTCTTTCCCGCTCGTATCGAGGGTGGCTGGCATGCTTCGCGGTCTGCGTTTTAACGTCGCCTCGCAGAGACTCGAAGAGACGCCCGGTGATGTCGCCGGGACCGGAAATGACGTCAACGACAACGATAAACCGTACGACAGTTCGATGGAAGCGGGGTACGACGTGCCGTCGACAGCAACGGACAGCAGGAGTGCAAAGAAGAAAAAAGGATCGCGAAAGGCGAAGAAAAGTGGAAGAAAGGAGAGAGAAGGTGGAGAAAAACATCATGAGATGGAAGAGGAACAAGCGACTGATAGCGATGAAGATCTCACTGGAAAGACGGCACGAAAACTGGCGACGCAGATGAGCGAGAAAGGTGAAAATGTCGACAATTCTTTCTACAATTCTTTTTACTTGTTTTCACAGTATACCGTAAGAACTTAAGGTTTGCTCTTATGCAATACCAAACGACTCTGACGAAATAGATCAAATATTACTTCCTATAAATGTACGATACGTATCTGTATGTTTGCACTTTGCAGTAGGATGGAAAGTACATGCTACTGACAGAATATCTTTTACCGGAAATTTAAATTTCGTTCGCATTTCTTTCTGCTGCCATAACTGCTCGCCTAATTGTGGCTGTATATTAGCTAAGCCATAATTAGGTACGTTGTGTAAAGGTATTCGGAATCCGTGCTACGAGCTGGGGTCGGCTGAGTTGCACCCGGTTACGGAGGCAACTACGACGTCAACGTCTGCATCAGCTACAACAGCAGCCGCGGCAACTGAGAGTTATCGCACTGGCTTTGCCAACCCGATGTTTGACGAAACGGTAAAACTCATCATTCGTTTTGGTTGTAGGTCTATCAGTCAGTCAATCAATCAATACAGAAAGTGCTTACACAGAGAGGGGGCCAGCACTGTACAAATAATAACAATACATAAAATACACAACAGTAAACAGTTAGGCTACTAAAGATAAAAAAGTTGTTATAGATCGTAAACAGCAGAAAACAGATGTGATTTGAGACGCTTCTTAAAATTGTCCAGACTGGGTGAACAACGAATGTCAGCCGGAAGTGTGTTCCAGGCGCGCGGACCAGCGACCGAGAGTGCACGATCGCCCATCCTCGTCCGCGTCCGAGGGATGTCGAAGGTGAGGCTGTCGGCAGAGTGAAGATGTGACCAGCCCGACGTAGCTGATGTCAGTGTAACCAGATTGGTGATGTAGTCTGGTGCATACCCGCGAGCGGCATCATACATAAGAATACAGAGTTTGTATTGTATACGCTGATGGATCAGCAGTCAGTGCAGAGAACGCTGAAAATACAAACACTGGCCGGATTTTCAGCTTCCGTGTTCCATTCCCTCACCAGCGAAATGATAGAACAGCTTTATTTGCAATAAACTGAGCCTGAGGCCATTCTAAGTGTCGTAACAGATTATCCGGAATTACCGGGATGATGTCAGTCTGTAGATTAAGAGAAATGGGTTTAATCTGCTGTTACGTTAGATTGTGATGGTGTCTTTACTGTTGTCTAGTTATATGGCTATTTTTCAGTTATATTTTTGTTTTTAATATTAATTAATATGAGTGAGTTTTAATTTAATTTGTTCAATTTGTTTGAAAAGATTCATCTTCATAGCGACCTATTTTGCGATGAATGGGACGTGAACTCTGCTTACTCTGTATAATCACAAGTTACTTAGGTCTAACAGTCTGCATTTAGGCTAATCACTCAATGTATGTAAGTTTCGAAGTCATTTGTATGATCGGCCGTTGTGTGTAGGAAAGAGCGGAGGTGATGAAGCCTGATACTGAGGCTGGTGATAGCCATTAGCCACACTTGAAATGTTCTGAGCTTCCATACATTGACATCTAATCCACATATTCGTCAGTGCATATCACGCTGTTCCTCTGTGCCTCGTACTTCAAACTCATTTTACGTATCGACGATAAAAGCATCGAGTTTACAATTTTGTTCACTTCGTCTGATTGCAACTATACAGAAAATGCCTTCACCAGACTTGTGTCCGTATCTATGAAATGTCAAATGCATTCACCAATGTGTTGACATCAGCGGACATGATGGCTGCAGTAGTCCGGTGGTAAATAGAGGCCGGGTCGTACTAAGTAAGTACATTCGTAAGACGGTCACTAGATGCCGTGGTCTTCAGCAACCGGCGGAACGCCGTAAGGATAAGTAATTCTTAACATCGAGATTTGCGGTACAACTGGTGTCAAACGCCTTTTCCTTATCAGTCGGACTACGAGTAATGTCATCAAGATGAGCGATAATGGCTGACAAAGCAAGTCTTTTAAGCCAGCTTGAGGTAAGGAGCCCGTTCTTCAGGGTCAGGCGGACGTACAGTACAAGCGGTATAAGTCCTGTGGAGATGTACTAACTAAAATAACTAGAAAACGTGGCATTTGCGAATGCATTGCAACTTGAGGTCGCCCGACGCCACACAAGTCCTTTTCCGCTTTAATTATGATGCCATGCCAAGTTTGAAGTCGCTCAACCTATCCATTGCCGTATTATAGCATTTGTGCTGCTGATACATTACGCTGTGACCTTGACCTTTGACCTTGAACATTTGTAGTGTATCGCCTGTGACGTGATGAAACTTTGTACCAAATTTGAACGCAATCGAGCTATCCGCGGCGGAGTTATTGCGACTTCAGGAGTGGCTGTTCTCGTCATGGAGGTCCTAGCAGTTATTTAGGCCCCGCCTACTTAGGCTAGCTCTAAAATTGTTATGTAATGCAGTGTAAAAGCCACGGCCTTTCGGAATCATACATCATGATACGAACAACTGACAATCTGTGCACGGGTGATTGCCAGTGCTACCGTATCTGTGTAATCCTTGATATTTATCGCACCAGAGACCCACATGTAGAACTGACTGTTACGCATGCGCAGATGTGGAACAAAATAATGTCGGCTCAAGAACGGAAATTCGTAACAACATCAAAGTTGGCAGAAGTAGCTATTGTACATAACACGTTTAACATGTGGTGCAGTTTTGATGCCGAAAGGTCAAAAGTCAATGGTCAAGGTCATTTGATATTCAACTTTACACGAGTTTATTGGACGAGTGCCAGACGATCGCACCTGGTTGTCTACCTAGACTGCAGTGAGCAACATGATTACATAGCATAACCGTTACTCTGGTCAGATGTCATTCGAGACTGGCTGTGCTGAAATGCGAACGGGGAGTCAGCCAAGCGTTACAGTTCATTGTCTGTGTTATAGCGACCTAGATCATATGCCACTCAAGCAGGCTACTGCTCCCGTCATGCTGTCAGTTCAGGCACGTCACGTATTTTAACGGCAGTCATAACATGACCACCGACTTCACTCGATTGTGGCATCCAACTTCGTCAACAAGAGCTCAGCTACTGCCGAGACGGTCACGCAATATTGAAGTCGAACTTTAGCTTTCGAGTGGGTAATAGGCCTACCTCTCTTTAACGCACTCAATCACGGTAATCTCTGAAAATATCACCGTAAATCATTTGCTGCCGAAAACTCGATTCTTTGGCCTATAATCTTTGTCACAGACAATATGGGTGTAACTTCAACCACTATGACGTAATTGGCCCCCAAAGCTGCAGAATTCGATCAGATAACGCAAAATAACGGCAATTACATCGTTCAAGGTCATTCAAGGTCACCAATTTCGGTACCAATGAAACGCCTGTGTGCGACTGCCTATGCGTGAATGCCAGTTAAGCGGTGTTTACACTATCATACATGTACGGCGTACATGTATGATACGGCGTACATGTACGCCGTACATGTGCGATGAATGTTTACACTGTCGCACATGTACGTCGTACATGTATGATAGTGTAAACACCGCTTAACTCGCCTGCTATGTTGCACCGTTTCCGAGATGCGGCTGATAATTGGTCCAATTTTTGCTGTCGACAGGAAAGTGCATGTCTTTAACGCTATGATTGAGAGTGAACTATTTAGGATTGCAAAAGTTGTCATCAAGACTAGAAACATCCTTCTATCATATGATGTAAAGTATACCGGGTGATTCACAAAAAAATAACCCAACACGAAAATGGCGATATATACGTAGCGGAAGAATATTTTTGTAATAAATTTTCCTTATTTATTCATTCTATATTTCTTCACAAGTCTGCCTAATTTTGCTCAATTTACTCAACGTTTGGCGAAGTGACGCAGCATCATAGTCAGTGCTAACCAACAGCAAAAATCGGCCAAATTTCTGACTTCATCAACTTTCTGTGAAGATTATGGGAAGGATGGGCAAAATGTTTGAGTGAATATTGCAAGTTGACCCTAACATCCAACCTCTAATATGCTTGCGGTTGGAGTTCTTTGCGCGGACTAGAAGATTAGGTTAAAATTCCAATATGGGCGCAATTTCGGCGCCGTCTGCAATTGGATTTGACTGCTAGTAGACTTCAATATTCCGCGACCACCGCGGACATACGTAGCAAAAACCTGCTAAATTTAAGCAAAAATCGGGCAATTCGTTGCTGATTCGAACATTTCACGGTGAGTTTTTAGAAGGTGGCATCGTAGTCCCATTTTCTCTACACCAAATTTTGGGAAGATATAGGCTGATCATTGGCGCGAGGCGTATTGGCGTAATATTTTGGCGACCTTTTTTACTCATCACCCTCACTAAACGTACTGATCAATCAATAAAGCAATATTAAGTTGTGAATCGCCAGCGTAACATCCAATAAATGTTTCCCATCGAAATTAACCGTTTCCCGTCGATAAGTGTATCGGCAATATTATCTTCCATTATTTGTAATCCATTATTTGTGGCTATTCCGCCATTGGAAGGCATGCCCGCGCCCCACCCTCCACTGCCCCTAAATATGGGCGCTATTTGAATTCGAGATTTCAAACATTTTGCTTTGTTGAATGCGGGCGACTCAACTGCGACTGGCCGGGTCGAAAACTGGGGTCAAATTTCGGACTTTTGAACACCCTGTAAAATGTGTGAGACATGGCGAAATGTCTGAGTCGTTTTTTGCCAGTGCAATCTAGACTAGGATCAAACCTCTTACATGCTTTTGGTAAGTAAGTAAGTAAGTAAGTAAGTAAGAATATTTGTACACGGCGCAAAAAAGCAACAGTCACTATGCGCCGCAGATCTACACAAACCAAAGTGTCTTCAATAGTCTCTTAAACTGTGCAAGTAAGATGTTCAAGTGAGATTGGTGGGTGCTATTTGGCCTTCTATGTGTCAAAAACATAGCAACAAAACTAAGGCCTTCGACATAACGTTTAGCGGCTAATACTAAGACACAAATTCCGTCAGAAGATCTGAAGTACCCGCGGACATCAGGAGAAAGGTATGCACATAATAATAAATTTACTGAATGGTTTATCGGGCATTTCGGTGAAGAAAAAGGTTAATAAAAAAGTCAATTAAGTCTGTTGTGTACATTAGTCGTATTGTAACGGATGCATCAAGTTTGCTGGCCCGTGTCGGCCAACAAGAGGGCGCCTGACATGTAGACCTATGGCTCTGTGACCGCATGACACTATAGCGTTAGACGTCACCCTAGTCACGATGGCATGTCAACACAATGGCACAAGTAACTATGTACATGCTGCCATATTACGACGCGATTGAAGCCGGTCAACTATAACAACTATAACATTTTGAATAAAATCTTATATGACGTTTACTTGGCATGCTTTTTGATTGTCAATTTTTAATAAGGTAGTAGCCTATCTTACCATCTTACTTCTGTTCACGTCTTGCGCAAAAATGCAATGCAGAAGCTTACTGCATTCACTGAGTTGACCAACCAGTGTTATTCTGGCACTTCTGTTCACGTCTTGCGCAAAATGCAATGCAGAAGCTTACTGCATTCACTGAGTTGACCAACCAGTGTTATTCTGGCAATCATTTACCACAAGAGTTCGGTAGTATCACAAAGTTTATTATATCGCTGTTGCTGTATTTATAGAACAAAGCTGTCTGTTTTACAGTTCACTTAAATTTTTAGGCTAGTTCACGTTCTCTCAAGCAATACAGTTTAGTCGAAGATTCTGATCTTTGTCGGTGTCGATTTTGTCAGTAATAGTAATAGTATATAGGCATGTTCTTCTATAATAGCGCTCATCGCTGTGTGACGTTTGTTGTCCCTGCTATTCATGGATACAGTCTTGTACTTGCTTACGTACTTGACATGCACAGGAAACCCCAGAATTTCCAGACAGTATTATCACAAATTCTGATCGTATTCTGGAATGCGAATATTTTTAGAACAAATCAGTATAACAACTTGTTGCATATTTTGGTGATGCTCTTTATAATATTGTTAGGCCGATTGTAACAAGTGTATTAAGCCACGACTTCTACTCTATCACTAATACAATGATTAGGGGCGCTGAAAATTCAAGAGAGTAAAATGCAAGACATGACAATGCGAGACAAGCCAATTGCAGACGTTGATAGGCGCAAAACAGTGACGGACAAATATGTAAGGAAAAAACGACACCTATTGTAGCGTTTGATTTTCAAAATTCAAAGGCGTATTCTACGCAATCATGTGATGAGTGAGTAGCAGAAACGCGGTAGCCATAGCGCCGGACGAGCCAATGCTCCACCAACTCTTGGGCCTAGGCCGCCAAAATGGGAGCATGCTCCACTAACATATGCGGCGGCAAAATGGTTATATGGATCATACGGTGAAGAAAAACTCGATTACATTACATTACATTACATTAAAAATATTTTAAGTGCCTTAAGTTAATACAAACTGCAAAGGCACTGGGACTGTGAAAGTTTCCAGATGTTTCCAGAATTCGCTTAAAAGTGTACGACAAAAATAAGACAACAAATGATGCATGATATAGGCCTATTTTTTAAAGTATGCGATCACCACAAAAAATGAGATTTCGTTAAACGTTTGGGTTATGGGAGCTTTGTTCCTCAGACCCGTTAGCATGAACTCTTCCTCTGGTCTCCGCTGGATGAGTCACATTGCCAGACCCTCTGCCACTGCCAGTTGGCTCCATCAACTCCATGTAACACTTCCTACGCTCCTAGTGAGTAGCAAGCAACAATGACCACCAGCAGCTGATAATTACTGTTTACGTATACGTATGAAGAGTATGAAGAGCTAGTCCTTAGTCCTTACAGTGCAGATCTGCGTTTAACTGCTGTGTTTACTGAATTCACCGAAGCCGTCAATATTAAGTAAGCACAAGCTATCGCCATATAGGCCCACAATGCTCGTCGCTGTCTATTTTTACTTGTTTTTTTAGCGAACGTGAACTCACGTTCACGTTTGCTATAATTATGTCATTGCCCGCCAGTCTGTCTGTCTGTCCTCTGTCTGTAACGTTCGTGCACCCTACTGAGGCAATTGAAATTTTCTGCAATGTTTTACGCCTTTGGTACGTTGGCCATCTATTGACATCCAGGTAAAATTTTACGAAGATTGTCCCAGGGGAACCACTCCGTCGGGGGAGTTACAACACAAGACGAGTAGCCGAATATAGCTATTTTGGACCTATCGAACGCTATATCCCGGAAACGGTGCAAGATAAGAGCTACGTTAGTATTATTCACTAATAGGAAGTCGTATATGAGCTTTCGATTGGTATTAAAATAGGTGACCTTGAATGACCTTGAACGGCGTAATGGCCGTTACATTGAGTTATTTTACTGAATTTGGTAAACATACGTTCCAACACATAACGGCGTCGATCTGTGGCGGAATTTATGCACGAGTTTATTGTATTGTGTAGTACGTGTACGATGTCGTCGTAAAGAAAGTTCGCGTTCGTTATCTCATCTCCTGATGAGTTTCTTGTACTTGAATATGTGATGTAAAGTTACTCAGTGACATGTATTTAAAATAGCTTTCAGGTAGAGCATTAAATTTGTCAAATATTATTATTTATTATATAAATCGTACCACGGTACACGAAAAATAATGAAAAAAGCTAAAAAAAACAGAGAAAAAACAAAGAAAAAAAACACAAAAAACAAAAAACTTACTAAACACATATTTTTTATATCAAGCCTGTTTCGTTTTTTGAACAACTTTTTACAGTGTCCCTTCTGCTACCCTCATCATATTTAAAGAACAAGTTTGAGTATGAGTCAATCGTATAACGGTCATTTAAAACTTGAAAACCTCAATCACATCACCTCTAACTCTACGTTGCTCCAAATTCAAGCCTAAATGTCTAACTCTTTCTTCATAGTGCAAATTCTCCATACCTTTACTCTATTTAATTGCCTTTCGTCGAACACCTTCAAGCAACCTTGCGTCATTCTTATAGTAAAGGATCCTTACCTGCTGTGCTGTGGTAACGGCAAATGAGACCTTTATTAAGATCGTAAATAGTCATGGGTATCTTTATCTCACTTTATTTCAATTAATACAAACAGTCATTGATTATATCAATGCACAAAGCTGAAATCATCATCAGCTTTATTTATCGGAAGACTGGACAACAAGGCACAGAATGTACTGAAAGTTTCCCAACAAATAAACAGAACATACTGGACTTACAAAAGCGAATAGTGAGATTCCTTGTCATACGCATTTCGCATGAATAACGATAATGAACTAAAATCAGTGGACTCAGGCAGTTGGTTCCATACATTAATGACAGGAAATTACTGGTTGGTTGATTGAAGCTCTGAGAAAAATACAGCTCTGGACCTGTGCGTGCAATTTTCTTTTATAAAGTTTGAACAGCGCGCGAGTCCGCGTGACAGGACTCCACTCAAAAAAGTCATCAAATTTAAGTACAGTATGACCGAAGACAATCTTGTAACACCACTAGATTAAACTAACATATCAATATTTGCAGGAGTTTAAACAGATTCGACTGCAAGACAACGTTCGAGCAACAATAACTCTGAACTACTAATATGCAGCCACAGAGTACAATACATTTGTAGGACACATAATACTGTTGACAACATTAAGTATTTAATTTCCGAATTGTCTAACTTCATTGTTTCATGCATTAAATTTAACCGGATTTCAAACTATGTCCACAAATTATCCGTATAGTTTACCAGACGATGTCACTTCCGCTCCGTCCCTGTCAACCTTTCGGCGCCATTTGAAGACACTTATTCCGCTGTTGCTACAACACTGTCTGATACTGCTCGTACTTACTCTGACTATAGTGGTCCTCGTGGTGGCGTTGCTGCTTAGGCCACTCTAAAAATTTCAGTGATGATGATGATGATAACAAATCTTCACTCTCGATTTGTCCGCTATGTGTCATGTTGTCTTGCATTTGCCACGCTTGCATTTTTGTCCGCTAGTGTCACGTACATGTACGTTCTGCATTTTCCACGCATTAGCCTACTCAGTCGCAGCAAGCGATGCGGCTTCTGTCCACCTGACTTGCCAGACTTCGATCAGCTGTTAGAGGAGGCAGACGATCAACTGTTTGAGAGAATATTGAACAACCCGCACCACACCCTGTATCAGCTACTTCCACCGCAATCCGCAGCATCTCAGAACTACAGGGTGGCTCAAAAAAGTAAGCTGTTGACACAGTACAACAGCTTACTTTTTTGAGCCACCCTGTATAACCTCAGACGCCGCACGCACGACAGACAACTGCATGAACACCAAGGACACCTGAATGACTGTAACTTTATTACGAGGCTATTGTAAAAAAATTCCTTCTAACTCAATAATATACATTGTGTATTGCAAACTGTACTTTTCACTGTGCAGACTATAACATTTATGTATACATCCACTGTAATTTCATCTGCGAAGACATTCATTCATTCATTCCCTCATTCTTCTTTGTTCGTCATTTTCCTGTCATGCATTTTCATTCGCCGCAGATTGATCATGATCGCAAATGACGGTCTATTGAATTACGCGCCACTTTATGTGCTCGGTCGTCGTCGTCGTCATCGTTGTCGTCGTTGTGGTGTGGCGGTGTGACAGTCGGTCTCGCTAGTGAGCTTGGTAGCCTTGTAATTCGTCACGCTTGGCGCCTGCGGGGGCGCAATGGCCGCCGCTGGGCGTATGTTTACAGCTTGGCCGAGCACCGTCGTTCAGGTCTGTCTAGTTTTCTTTGATGCTTCGGAGTGAGGGGTCGGCGACCGCCTGTAACCGACGTCTGACCGCAAATCACGACCACGGGATCTCCGCCGTCGAAATGGAATGCGTCCTCAACTGCAGTCAGCTGTTGAACTGTTCGGCGCGTCGCCGATCACATATCGGCCGTCTCGATTAGAGTGGGGTAAGAAATTGTTCCCTGACAGGCACGGCGACTGGATCGCCTGCTCGTTAACATGCAGTTATCTGTAGTGTTGCTTCGGCCACTGTGGGTGCTCATCGTCGTAATGGGACTGACTGTATTGCGGCAGTCCAGCGCTCAGTGTCCGATCGACGTTCTCTTTGTCCTCGATCATTCTGGAAGCATCAGTGATAATGACGAAGGAGCGTTTCCGAACTGGCTCTACATCACCGACATGGTGGCCGAAGTGGTGCGTACCACCGCGCGCTACCCAGACGTCCGCTACGCCGCAATCAGCTACGGCACGAAAGCCGAGGTGGAGTTCAACCTGGACCGCTATACGGAGACCCGCGAAATCGTTATCGCGTATCGTGCCATCAGGAACTCTGGTGGAAATACCAACACGACAGGTGCACTGCGACTGTCTCGCACGGCAGTCTGGTCTTCCCTGGCGAACAGACCCAACGCGTTCGACGTTCTTGTGCTTGTCACTGACGGAATAGCCAGCGAGCGATACGAGGCAGCAGGACTGCTACCCGAGGCGAACAGGGTGAAGGCGCTTGGAGTGCGGTTGATCGGGATAGGGGTAACGACAGCCGTCGACGCGGATCTGATGAGAAGAATCGTATCACAGCCTGCCAGTGAAAACTACTTCGGCCTCGCCAACTTTGCACAGCTCTCCAGCATCGTGGAGTCACTGGCACAGTGCATCACGCGAACGCCCACTACTTCCACCACCAGCAGCCCGACGCCATCTATCTCCACCTCCACCACCACCATCAGTACTCGCTCTACGACCACCCGCAGACCATCCGCCTGCCGTCAACCGGCTGACGTCGTCATCGTTCTTGACGCGTCAGGAGGCCGGATGGACTTCTCGCAGTTCAGCGCCGTACGGCGCTTTCTTGTCGAGATGTTAACGCAGCTGCGTTTCTTCATAGAGTCAGGAGCAGTGCGTGTCGGCATGGTGAGGTTCGCTGACAACGCAGTGTACAGCTTCAACCTCAACACTTATCTGACAGACTTCGCCGCAATTATTGACGCCGTACAAACTGCAGGATACATTGGCGGCGGCACCAACACTGGTCTCGGTACGTCGACACAATAATATTAACTGTTTAATAAAAACTTTTACAGTGATAATAATACGCACGCACCTTCAACGGTGTATTATATAAGGTATAAAGACACGTGTTAACACATAGTACCCATAGGCGTCAGCGCCGCCGGAAATGCCGGGTCTCCAGCAATATTTGGTGAGCCGGGGACGAAGTGTCTGATATACTCCAAAGCTTGTCAAAATTGTTACCAACCCCAAAATATTGGGAGAAAAATTTCACACTGCAAAGAAATTATGCAATGCGACATGCGAGCGTTGACGCTCTCTGAAGCACAGCCAAAAGCTTTGAAATGTCAGAAAATGCCATATGAAGTCTACGAAATGCACAAAAACGCTTGGCGGCGGGGCTCCGCCCCAGGCCCCGCTGGGGGAGCTTACAGCGCTATCCAGACCCTCTAGCTGGTGGGGAGGGGCTGACTCACTCCTGCTCTCGGCCTTTCAGGCCTCGGGCTTCGGCCCTTCGGGCATCGCCTGTCCTCGGCCCCAATTTTCAGACCCGCTTCAGCTAAAATTCTAGTCCTGTTCCTCGCTCCCCTGATGTTCTACAACCGTTGACACCCCTGATAGTCCCTACTCTCAGGTTCGGTTTCGCTAAATTTGTCAACATTATTTTCTAGATAAGTTATTTGCAGATAGGTAAACAGATAGGTCAGTCTCACCATATTACATGTACGTCATGCAATAAGAGGTTGCGAGTGATTAAATTACCTACAGTGGTTAAAACTGGTTATCCTTATGCTTTCGTTTAGTGATAAAGCATGTTAAGTATCTAAATGTGTGCGCTGTGCAGTAAGGTTACGCCTGTGAAAAGTAGCTACGTTCTGAACATTGTTGTCAAGTAAGAAATTTTAATTAAAACACAGGAAATCAAAACAGGCGACGTCTTGCCGTCTTATTATCTTACATGCAGCAGAGTTCTATACATTTCATGCTATTCATTCACGTACGCATTGATATAATACACAGACAAAAATACGTCATACGTCTAATACATTTAAAGATATAGACAGTGACGTAAGAATATCAAAGTCATAACAAAACTTCCTTATACACAACATTGACAGTTTAAAAATTATGTACAAAAAGCGAATGTTTTGCGGACTTCCGCATCGCGACGCCGCCACGTACAGCTAATCAGCTATCTGTGAGTAAAGACGTAGGCCACAGTGCAGCCCTAAATTGTTATAACCTAGCAACTCCTCTCGGAATAATTTTGGGAAAATCACTAAAAAAAGAACTAGTTATGACATTAAGAAACATAGAATTACTAAGTTATTCTGTGTCATTTTCTTTCACTTCAAGGCACTTTTCTGCATTCCTTAAATGTTATAAAATGGGGAAAACCTGGAAGTCCAAATTTGCATTAAACTCAATTTTCACTATTTTGGCACTTGCTAGGTTTTTCTTTAACGCGGTAGAGCGGTATTCGTGGAATGAACAGCACGCATTGCGATCTCCGCCTCGATGCACTGACGACTGACCTGCCGCACGACGTATCGCATTTCATTGCAGTGACCTCGCACCGGGTCCACGTCCAGGGTTGCCTGCCTACACGCCGCCGTCGGGTAAATAGCGATAACGCGATAAGCTGGCCGTATCAGGTGTCGCTGAAACAGCGACGATGGTGCAGTAATAAGGATCGAACAGTCCGCAGCGAAGTTATTGATAATTTAGGACATTTTCGGTGCCGTAACGGTGTGACCTTGACCTTTGACCCCTTGACCTTGAACTTTTTTGTAGATCGGGTGTCACGTGATCAAACGCTGTACTAAAGTACCAAACATGAGCGAAATCGAACAACTCGCAGCTGAGTTATTGATCATTTAGTAAATTTTCGCACTTACCCCTGTAAAAGTTAGATGGGGGTATACCGTATTATAGTATTTAATGTCCGAGTCGAATGTCATATACTTCTGGTGCGGGGCCGCTGCGCGAGCTGAGTGATTCAACACATTTTCTTGCCCAAATTTCCCAGGGAGACGAAAATGAGCCTCATTTTCTTGGAGATGGGAGAGCGACGTAATCAAATTTCAGGAGGACATAGAACGGTCATCAGCGCTGCCCTAGTTCGTTTTAGATTTCAAATGTATTGCTTCATCACCTCAAAGTCCAAATTTGGATCAAATTTTGCCATATTGTAACAGCCGTGTCAAAATGGGGAAGAGGTGGGCGAAATGTCTAAGTACTGAGAAAGATCAGTCATCATCAGATGTTTAAGGGTAAGGTAAACGTGGATTTGTATAGCGCCTTGTCGTGAACACACCTCTAAGGCGCTCAGGTATGGCACGCGTTCTCAAGGGATCTCAGTTTTACCTGCACACCCCGCGTTCATCCGCTAACGGA
>Ga0049105_1000140_pt1 | contig 18370 bp, 12 predicted proteins | sample WorMetvaBAHAMAS1_FD_61260 | JGI IMG/M metagenome (GOLD analysis project Ga0049105, IMG submission 61260) | Worm MetaG Olavius vacuus BAHAMAS.1 | ecosystem: Host-associated > Annelida > Digestive system > Unclassified | place: Germany: Marburg | collected 2013-04-09
ATGCTACGTTTCAAAACCGTCATTTTCGGCCGCCAAAAATCCGAGGACTTGGACTCGGACGAACTGAGGAAAAGTTCGCGGACTCGGACGCGAACTCGGAATCCGTAACAACACTAGTATTCGCTACTGTACCTGGTTTTATATCTGGATGTATCTCCACAATATGTGGTTTATTATCTGTCACGGTGGTATCTGTGTTATTGGCAGTACCCTTTAGTGTAAGGAGCACATTTCCAGGACCATATCACTCCAGTTCTCAACAGCCTCCAGTGGCTTCTGGTCACTGGAGGATGTTTTTCAAGACCACAGTCTCTGCATAGAAATTTGTCCATGGCGTGGCTTTTGCGTGTCTACGAGAACTTCGTCGTCATTGTCGTCATCATATTCGCATAGTCAACAAGGACAGTTGCGTTTCCCCGGAATTACGTCATCAGATAGCATCTCTCCACACTAGTGGGTGGGTGATGGTTGGCGTCACAAATTTGGTCCAGCCTTCACTTGTGAGGATGACAGGGACGATGCTTGCATATTTTTTTTCAGGCAATTGACCGCGGGACAGATCAGTCTGACAGCATAGAGCTTGCTGGACTAGGATGGCATGCAACATCCTGGCAATGTGACTGAAAGTGGAGTTGCCACAATAAACAGCATGTTCCGTGACTGGAGGTAAACCAGTCTGGTTTGCAACTTTTCAACATTCCGGACGTGGTCCTGCCATCTGATGCCGAGTATCTGACGCTGGCACTTCAAGTGGAACTCTCCTTTTATCTTCAGCATGTGAGGTCCAGGTCTTTGCAGCATACAAAAGGGTGAAGAGAACAAGTGCCTGATATGTTAGGATTTTGATAGGCGGCGATAAGTCAGTTACGGTCTGCAGTGCACTGACTGGATGTATTTGCCTGCCAGCTATGGACGGGGACTGCTTTGTATGACAGTATATAGCCTCTCGTGGAATACATTCATTCGGCAGCTGAAAACTTATTTTCGCAAACAATGACGACTTCCGTCTGGTGCCGTTGTGGTGTTACTACGATTCATTCTCACTCACTGTCTACAGATCTGATGTTGTGACTTACTTTCTTACTTAAGCGTCTCTTACAACTGAAATAAAACTGAAATGAAACACTGAAACAACTCTGAAATGTTTCAGAGTTGTTTCAGGCTCATTATCATATTTATTCACAGTTAAGAAATATGCAAATGCAAAAACTGTTTTTGCAAATCGCAGACAACAGTGACGTCAGAATTTCCGATGACATATGCTGTCTGAGCTATGCATAGCAGTCACAGTGACATCTAGACGGCAGATGACAGGCCATGAAAATCATGAAATCGAACATGTAATTAGCTTGTGGCATTATTTGCTGGCGTTATGGGATTGTTCAATGAAGATGATGCATTTTTGTGTGGAAACTTTGGTATCTGTCCTGTCTGTGAAACTTTCCCTGAGTTCCGCCATAAGCGGACTGTAGGCGCCATACTTTGAACACCTTTGGAAAAGTGGTTTCTGCCACCAACATTGTTATCGTGTGCCGTTAGTTACGCTTTCTGGTGTTATTTTACTGCTTGCAATAGTTACAACAGCTGCAGCCATCGCAGCCTTATACAATATTTCGTTGTCTGTATGTTTTCCTTTTTTATGTCGATTAGAGTTCAAAGTTACCGAGCTCTGCAGATAGAACCGCCTACTTTCGATTTGTTTCATTATTTTGTTTCACATGTACGAAGGACTGAAATAAAACTGAAATGAAAAAAAATCTTGTGTGAAACAAACCTGAAACAAATTGTTTTATTTCAGTTGTAAGAGCCGCTTTGCTTGTTGTTGAGCACACATGCTGTATTGAAGAGTAATTAAAGTTGTGTGAGAAAACTAGGTTTCAGCAAGTATTGTGAATTTGTGATAATGGAATAGTTTGCCAGATACCACGATGTTGCATGACAGTTCAATGTTCATACTACTTACACATGATGTCGGTGTTTTTTTTTCCGAAGTTATTAAGGCATTCTCATTTAAAACAATTTTTGGACTGTCAGAATTATTGCCTACAAATTCAGCTTGAAGAGAACTGAAGTAAAAAAATTCCTTTTACATAGGCTCCCTACCATATATTTTATGTGTAAGCTAGCGTGCACAGAGGCTTCACTTCAGTAGCTGCAATTTATGTTGTCTTGTTAAGAGATGTGTTTTACACAGTTGCTTTATTGAGAAGGATATCGGCTACTGGCTGTTGTTTTACTTGTAGGTTGCTATAAAAATCATCGACAAAACACAGTTAAACCCGTCAAGTCTTCAAAAGGTAAGATTCAAAGGATTGCACTATGCACTTTAAAGTTGTTGCAGTCATTAGCTGTCCATGATGTAACCTGAGTTTTAAAAAAACTGCACCATTTTATTTTGGCACTAATTTTGTCATATCTTATTATACTGAAATAATTGTTAGCGTGTATATACTGCGATAAATTTGGAACAAAACAACATCTGAATCATCAGTATCCTTTGAAGCATATCTTTACAGTGCTTTGTGAAATGCAGCATATGTGCACATGTTTTACTCGGATGGATGATCGTATCCTGGTTCAATTCCCGGTGCGGAACATTTATCTCGGTATGTAACCAGCCATTTAGGTCAACTCAGCCTGGCCATCCCTTTATGGGTAGGCACAGTGAGTACCAGCCAAAGGGCAATGATGGCTTGTGGCTGGGGAGTAAAGGCAGGTATGGTTTGTGTGTGGGTGCCACCGGCATGGTACATAATTTTGGTCATGTCTGTGTGTCTGTCAGTCTGTGTGTATGTCTGTCAGATGATAACTTTGAAAACCTTGATATAGGAAGTTCGTATTTGCACATCCTGTATATTTCCAGGAATACAGGTCATGTTCGTATATGAAGGTTATTGGATCAAGGTCAAGGTCACAGGAGCAAAGAGGTCGAAAATCCCTATTCCCACAATGTAAAACTTTGATTGGCAATAACTCCGGTTCTATAAAACATAGAGCCATGAAGTTTGCGTGTAGCATGGAGTTTTCGGATATTGCGGATCGAATGGTGTGACCATCATCTTTGTCACATGATTGGAATGAGCTCATGTAACTAAATGCATGCATTCGCGAGTGGTCGGCCTTAGATTAGAGGGCAGTCTTGTTTGCATTATTTTAATGCTTTTGACCTAAACTATGACAAATAGGTGACAGATATGCATTTTCGTCTGCTAACCGGTAAACTAAACAAATCTTAAGCGGGTTCTCTGTTTTTTGCTTTATAAAGAATTTGAAATATTCATACGATAGGAAATTCATTAAAGTACCATACCTAAGCACGAAAACGTAAACGAAATTGAGTGAGGTTTGACGAAGTTATTGCAGAAATAAAACAGTGAAATTTTTTTGAAAGCCTTCACCTAGAAGGTTTTATTTTGGTATCCCTTTCATCTTCAGAATCTTTATGTTAAGTTCATATATCGACTTCAAGGTCAAGGTGTTGTGCAATCCTGTTTTTATGTGTCATAATCTGCAATTGTGCAATGCATCCAGCATCCAAATAGCAGAATTACGTTAGTCAATGGACATTGTTACAAAATTTCATACTGCGTTGTTATTATTGCGATATAAATAGGCCAGTAACTAACTGTGACCCACAGTATATGACCTCAGCGGCCAAAGTGGGGCTACCGTGCTGCCTGTGATTACATTGTTTCTTGGTGGTAACTTATTGATCTTCACTCTGTATACAACGTATAAAGCAGTCTGAGTTGCAATTGCCGTAATAACCAACCTGGCGCCTGTTTAAAGATTGGGTGTATGCTCCGTGTGCTCAGCATGTTGATTACTAAGCCGTGAACAGTGGCCGGTGGCAGTAGGTCATTTTGGACGGATCTTTACGTCGGAAGCCCTGTAGAGACACTGTCGTTGCGATGACTGGTCAGTCCAGCACACGTACGACTGACCAAAATGGGAGAAACCCGATAATATGCAGAGCGTGGGTGGTCAGTGTCGGCGGCGGGCCGGAGCTTGTGGGCTGTAGCAGTCCAGATGGATGATGATGACGGTCAGCAACGGTGTGGTGTGGATGCGGCAACATGGCGCCGGCGCCTGCCCGATGTGCCCTGCATGCTGTTACTGCTGCTGCTGCTGCTGATGTTGATATAGGAATTCTCTGTGCCTGTCGGTCCGTCTGACTCATGTCCAGTTCATCCCAGTCTCAGCCAGCCGCTCTGCACGCCAGCTGCCGAGCTTCAGATCAGCTCCCAGTTCCAGCAGCTGTAGATAGTAGAATAGATATATAGTATGCGCGTCCGACAGATATATGCATCATTAATGCCAACGTCCGTACCCGCTGTTCTTGTTGCTCTCCGACCGGTCGTCCATCACTCACGTTTGTGTTAGTTTAGCGTTCTGCAAAAAAGAACAGTTCCCATGCAGACGCCAGAGGGCGCCGTTAGTTGCCATGGTGACACGAAGGCAGTGTATGATGGATAGTAGCACAGTAGGGCATTTATCTGGTTAACAGTTAGTTGATGTTACGATCGAAATGCACTGTGTAGGAAATTGGGATTATTGTTTTATAACTATGACGTGCACAAAACCTTCCAACGATGGCTTTCTGATTTTTATACCCATTGATTGCCTTAACAGATTTATTAAGGCCTTATTTGGATTTCTGTCTACGTCGGTTTCACACGATTCATATTGCTAAATAAATTCATATTACACAACCAAAAAAACTAGAAACTAGGTTTCTAGCTTTTTGGTTGTGTAATATGAATTTATTTAGCAATATTGAATTCCAGCCAAATGAATCTAATTGTTGAAACGCGATTATTCATAGTTCCATGATTAGTTTTTTGTTTCATGTCTCTTGCAGCTACTTTGTCCACTTTTTAGTGCGTGTTAATGTCTAGTGCAGTTCGCTCCGATAGAATATTTAAACAGATCTTTGGTCGTGTCATGTTATAGAGAGAAATTAGTATTCTTTTACATGTTGTGCATGCCAGGCTTTTACTGCATCATTTTTGACAATGCTGTTGCTGACATGGCCGCACAGTCTTGCACAATTCGACTCGTTTTCGTCGAGTGTGACTGTGCGGTTACTTGTCTGTAACACGCTTTTTCTCAGTGATCTGTGAAAATATCATTATAAATCGCATATTGCCAAAGCCACTGCAACATAATTGGGACCCCAAAATGTCCCAGTTACGGTGAAATAACGCAAAATAACGGCGGTCACCAGTTTGTATATCAACGGGAAACCCGCATGCGACTTCCACGTGTGAATAATAGTAACACCAGCTATCTTGCATCGTTGCGGAGATCTGGCCAATTATTGATCCAGTTTTCTTTGTCGACGGGGGGGGGAGGGATGGCTCTCTGTAACGCACTGGTTAGGTTGAACCCCCGTTTTGCTCGGGATGGGGAAAGTTGGCCTTAAGAAACTGGAAACATTCCTCTTCGTATGCTACAAAGTATATTTCGATATTTTGAACCATTTAGGCGTGACTGACTAGTATGACAGACAGACGGACAGACTCACTGATAGCATATGCCGCGCTTCAGTGCGTTGCGCGGCAAAAATATGACTATACAATTGTTGTTAGTTCTCTGTACTGACTGTTACTAGCCGTGATGTGGTGGAGTGTGAATACGATTGGTTTGTGGTCGACATCTGACTCGGCACGTTGCTTCTATCAGCTCAAACATCTGCGCACCGTACGGACGTTCGTACGGACGTTGGCTGATTGAGAGAGCCGCAGAACCACGCGCGCGCACACTCGGGTGCAGTTGTGCATTCCATAGTCAGTCGCATTGACTGCAATTGCATCCTGCCTCGAATCAATAGCCCTCCAATCTGTATATGTGTATAAATACTGCAGCACACCTGGTTGCCAAAAGTTCGACCACATGACACCACTGTACCTTACCTGGCTGCTGAGTCAACACGTGTAGGCCTAGAATGCAAATTTGAGTGCATCGCATGTACAGCAGCAGATTGACTTCAGAGTTCATGTGCACAGCCTCGCCCAGATGTTCAGTATTTTTCACACCAGTGGTCAGTAACCAGGCCTGCTACATTTACATGTAACAACCCGAGTTGTAGTTATCTTTCCAAGTTTTCAAGAACAAGAACTGATAACAGTAGATGATGCTGTAGGGTTGACCTAGAAGTTTAGAGAAACTTTGCAGTCACTATACTCACCATCTGGAATCTTCTGTACGGTCCTGGAAGTGTTAGAACTTTGTTCTTTTTAAAATTTTTGCTGTACATGTTTTTGTGACCAGTAGTGGCCATGGCCGTGACGTTTTTTGGCCATAATAGCATACACATAGATAATTACAAGACAGTTGGACTGTAGTTGACTGCAGATGTCTACCGGTAGATATGTTATACATACGTCCATGGGCGAGCGCACATTCTCTTACTCCGGCCCACTCGAAATGGAACGCTCTGCCTTTAACACTTCATGACATAGCCGACACACACTGATTCAGAAAACTACTCAAAACACGCTTCTTTGATTTAAATAAGTAAGTAAGAATATCTGTACACGGTGCAAAAAAAGCAGCAGTCACTATGCGTCAGACCTTAGTCTGTAGTACCCATTTGTAATGCATGCCTGGACATGTATATAAGGCAGGCAGTAGAACTCCGTGTATTATTATTATTATTATCATTATTATTATTATATGCTTGCCACTCACAAATGTACGGTACTCGTCAGTATCGCTAATGCACAGCAGCTGGCCTGGGTGCCCTAAGCCTCCCATTATTGCTTGATGTCTGTTCTCAAGCTCAAACAGTATTGTTGTGCTTGTTGACAGCTATACAGAGAGGTGCGCATTATGAAGATGGTCGATCACCCTAATATCGGTAAGTAATACGTATGTTAAAGACTCGCACTTTACATAAGAGGCAGAGTTGATTAAATTCTGCGGACTTCTGTCATTGGCAGCAGCGTCGATAACTTGTATTTAGTGTTATATATACCGGGTACGCATGGGTACATGCGTACGAAGAGTGCACAAACAAAAGTCATTATTTCAATCTATACTTCGGCTTGTTTACAACCGTACCTATACCACAATACAGCACGTATCTCCTAATGCGTTGTCGCACTGTTCCCACACCGTCAGCGCGCTGTCCACACTACCCCAACCTTATGATTGGAGTGTATACGTCTGTTACTGATTTGCGGTCAAGTTTTATTGCTAGCATTCCGTTGGTCAGTTGGTTTTAGGCCATCAGAAACTTGTAGGGTGCCTCGGGCGGCCAGCTGTGGTTGGTAAAGCCGGCGATGAGTCAGCGTAGTCGTCGTATTGTGTTTATCGTTATACAGCTGTATAAAACGACCACACACGATGCCTTATAGCATTATGCACTCTCCGTCAACGGTCGAGAAGTGCAGCACGTTGGCACATAGTGTAGCAGTTATGGCCAGATGCTGTTCTTTACACTTGTGTCATAGGTACCAATATTACCATCCAGAGTGGAGCACATCCCCCATTGCGTTAATTAGCAAACTGCGGCTGCTGCGTTAGAGCTTGGGAACACTACGTGGGCGGTCTTCTGTCTGTTTCCCAACTTTCCCCAGTGACTGCAGCATTACGACTTGGCCAATGGTTGAACTGATTACTGTGTATATATGCACTGGAACATTTGAAACGGATTGTTACAAACGAAGCATTATATTGTGTACAGAACACGTTATAAACGAGACGGTGCTAGAGCGGGTTGACCAAAAGGGCACAGTGCTCACTCGGGTATAAAGTTTAAAAACCGAAATGTTTCGGTTATATGTCGCGCCACACTGCTCTTCAAAAAGACATATGTCTGGACCCGGCCATGCCCAGACAACGCCGACGGCAAATTTACAGTGGCTCGACGACCTGACCGAATGGTCGGCGAAAGTGGACACGGAAGTTAGCCCGGTTGGCAGTGAACAGGTCACCGTATCAATTATTCGTTTATGGAGTTGACCACGCTCTGAGACACTGGTACGGCACCTTGATTGATGCTGTCTGGACGGACGGACAGACGGCCAACGTTGCGAGTGGTTGACGCCGGGTGCGTTACCAGCCTGCGTTGAGTCAGTCGTTCAGTAGCAGGTCTTGCGATCGAATGACTGGAATTGAGACCAGTGAGCGGGCCGTTATTGTTTGACGGCAGGCAGGCGCTGACTGTAGTGAGTAGTCGTTGACCAGTGGCATGATGACATATGGCGGACGCACGGGACATTACATAGGCTAATGTAACTGATTGAGGGAGATGGTATAGGCGTCCTGGTCGCCCTCTCCTGCTTGTCGCGAAACTGAGGATGCGACCTGCTGAGGGAATCTCTTCAGATCGTGGTCACGTCATCACAAGCCAAGCCACATCGCCGGTCACGTTCTTCAGCTGAACATTGAAGGACTGTCAGCACTCAGCAGCACACAACGTCATCAGCTCCATAGCAAAGCAATGGTCGCACATGACCCCCGTCAATTACATTACATAGGAAAACTATTCATAGTGGCCTAAGTAAAAGTAACTTCAAGGACCACTATGGCGACGTAGTTATAACACAATTTGATCAGGATCGGGCCTGATACCATTATTCTGTCGACGGCTGTTCGAGATCTTGGAATTTATATGGACTCTGATCTCAGCATGCAGACGCATGTCCAGCGGTCTGTTGCCGGCTGCTTTGGGGTCTTGCGCCAGCTGCGCAGTATTCGGCGATTGGTTCCGCGTGTGTGTCAGTGTGTCAGTCACATTGTGCAGTGGTGTCCGCTGACCAGACTTGCTGGCATTCTACAGCTACAGTCTGCTGATGACAGCACAGTTCTGTGGTTGAGAGACGTCGTGAATGCGACGAAAGCACGCGTTCGTGAAAGCCGGCGCACTCACAAGATGAAATGAACTGGCGTCGACAAACCGTGACAAAACGTGCGCTGCGTAGTCCAGGCTGTACTCTACCAACTGGTTGAAGTACCTGCTGCTCACCTGGGCGTCCCACATGAAGGCATTGCAGGTTTCCGCTGCATGATCACAGGCGTCAGAGCTACTCCTCGCGTATACGGTGTATCGGCAGTGCTTGCTGTGTCTGTGTTGGAGACTCGAAACAGCATGTTGTTATTATAACACTAAAGTTTGCACTCACTTCAGCTCTCTGGAAGAAAATACGATCGAATTGAAACTTAACACAACGTGCAGAATGGTCTCACTTTACAGCCGTCTACTTTTTTCTGTAATTTACAAAATTAGAGACTTTCATAACGAAATTATGCTAATACACCACCATAATGATAATAATATTAATAAAACGTTAATTTCTTAGGCACCGTAACATGGAGTCCGGTTCAAGGGCGCCCGGAACCATAGTTGTCCATACGAACTATACAAACTGTACAATTGAGGAACAGTTCTGAGACTTAATGGAACTTTTTGATGTGGTGGAACTTCACGTTTTTCAGAAGGAACTTCTTATACTGGCACGTGTACGGCAGCAGGAAACTATTGCCGTGGTGGAATTGTGGGCTTATAACCTAATATTATATGACGCCAGGTCCAATGATACAATTTACAAGACAGTATGGGGAGGCCCAAGGCGATGTACTCCCTAGGCTACGCACGATGACATCAGATAACGACCTTTTCAGCGAGCTTTATGGAACTTTAGGATGGAATGATGGAACAGAACAACTATGTGGTGAATGGATATGTCACCTACCGTCCCACGCTTGTTAACAGTGTCTCCAACGCAGAGTTTCTCTTCTTTTGAAACGCTGGGATCTAGTTAATATAACTTCCTGTTAATTTTTATGTCTGTAATAGAATGCGTACTCTTTGCAGAATATTTCTTTGTGACACTGTGCGGACACAAAAACAGTCTCGTGCCATTCGTGCTTGCATCAAGTACTTCTTCCAGTCACCAAGTGCTTACGACGCTAAGACCATGTCAGAACCGACGTGTATTACTGTGATATAAATACGCTCATGCGCAGCGTCTGTATTCGTTTACAGTGTTGGGAATGATTACAGCATTTCCGATTGAAGTCACAGACATCGACAGTCTGATTCAAATAATGTCACATCACGTGACTAACCTTTACAGAGAAAGTGCAAGTGTGTGCCTGTTGCTCTTGGCACAGTGAAGTGTCACTGATTGCCGTTAGGTTTATAGCTTGGCTTAGTACTTGTATGGTACAGTATCGCTTGTTATGCTATAGAGGACAGCGTGGACGGCGGCAATTACTGTTGTTGCTTCACCAGTACAACCAGATCCGTCAGTGTCACTGCCTCCAGAATACTGCTAATGTCAGTAAGTAAACGTAGGATCATTTTGGTTCGGTAAAGGTGCCAAGCGTACAACGAAAACACGTGGTTATCCACCTCCGCTGCCCTGTTGTACTGATTTGTGTTCGATTTAGATCATTGCCAGTATTTTAGCATTCGGAATTCTGTTATCATGCGTGTGTAGACAGATGATGTGGACAGTTTGTGTACGGATGATAAGCGATGCGATGGCGATTACTGATGCAGCGCGTCTCTGTTTCAATGTTGATCTAACAGTGCAAGCTTTACACAAGCACAGACAGCCGTTCTCTTCGTATCTCGTTACGTGCGGTTTGCGGAAGCAGCCGTAGCGTAGCCTCGGGCCGGTTTGATTCTGTGTAGCTTTACGCTGAATGGGCGTTCGACCAAACAGGTTTACAAGGCGTTGCATTTTTCGTGCTGTAAGCTCTTGATTTTTTTTAGCTCAGCTAGCTCAGCAAATAGTGTAGCTGGTCAAAAGCTGTCTGTCTTTCTCTCTGTGTCAACCAGGGAGGCACAAATCATAACTACTGCACATGGAGACTTGTAATCCTGCATGCAAGTAAGTAAGTAAGTAAGTAGTTTCTTTATTTAGGTCTAATAAACGCAAACCAGACATCAACATACATACAAATACAATGTAACATAGGATGGAAAGTTCTCGACAAATACATTGAAACGGTGAAATGAAATGCAATAACACAATACAAACACCTAGTAAATATCCCTAAATAGCATCCTATGATCTCGCATAGTCTTACTGATGATCTTACAAACCGAAAATTCGGTCAATCTGACCTACTTTACTGGGTGTATGGGTAATCGTAGAAAATGCTTGTATAGCTGTGCTGCCAGTTGAACGTCACAGTCCACGGGGTGCTGTGAACAAATCCAATGCTGCGGTGAACCGTGAACATAACATTTAGTGAACTTCAGCAGCCGGTTAATGCTGGATTGAAAACGCACACAGTCGTGCACACCGATAATGAAACAGGAAGTCACTGGAATTTGTTTAATCGCTGTAAAAGAAGAGCTTTTGAAATGACCGGTTCTTGTACGTTGACAGCGTGTGCGGGTGCTGGGTGCGTCTTCGTCGATCTCAATCGGCTGGTCAGCTCAATGTCACACTTAGATGGCACCGGATGGTAGAGCACGTGTGACGTCACTTTAGCAATGAAGTTGCAGCTATTGGTGATGGTGTGAGATCAGGGTTGTCTTTATTCTCAGGGTTAGGTATAGGCTTAGATTTAGCTTTACGACATCCGCGGGCTCTTAAGCATATGGTGTACTTAATATGGTCGTCAGCAGCATCATCCTTTTATCGCTGCTGCTCGTTTCGTGTACACATTTTCTTAGCTTAATTACGTATATCTGTGATTAAGTCGTGTTAAGAAACTTTAATGTGATAGTGACTGGCGTAGCGTATGCCAGTAAGCGGTACAACGTGGTCGTTTTGTTTGGAAGCCGGTATATGCTATAGTAGTGTGCCGCAGGGAATGGTTTTCGTCGTGTTTCTGCAAGCCTACGTCGCCGGGCTGCGCTACACACAGTCACCTGCTGACTATGCGAGCCACGCAACGCGCCTCCCTCGACGCGGCGTCGGTCGACACAGTTGCGACTAATGGTCAGTGATGACGTATGCCGGTCGTTACTCGTTGCAGTGTCTTTCCGGCGAGCGTCTCGGCGTCACGTTGGCGCCAGCGAGCGACGTGCGTTGCCAACACAGTGCCGCCGGCTGCAGTAACTGAACGCTCGATGGATGTCCCTGTGGCTTGGCCAAGTGCCCTCCATCGTCGCGTCTTCGCCGCCCATCCCTGCCGTTGTTTCTCATCGTGCCTGTCAGTTCTACGTAGCACACAACAAGGTTGTCGGGTGGTACTTGTGAGTTACCTGGCGTACAGGAATACCGCAGGAATACCCGTGCTCATATCTGCTCCTCTGTGCTAGAAATTCTTAACCAGGGGACCCTGCGCCAGAGGGGTATGGGCAAGGCAGTAAGACAGTAATTAGAGGTGTATTCTTTCCCCTCTCGTTCCTTTCCTTTTCCCTTCCCTTCCTTCCCTTTTCTCCTCTCTTCCCCTCAAATCCAGCTAAGGGATTCGGGGGAGCGCTGTTAGCTTCTCCCAGCGGGGAGAACCAGACGCTGTTCCGTGGGCTCTAAATACACCAAAATGCGTTTGCTGTTGTAGCAAATTTGGTTGTTTCTGAATGTGCTGTGTGTTACTGTGTAGTTGTTTACCAGATTAATTCCACGTTCACGATTATTTTTTACATTTTTTCAGGGTGTTTTAACATCCAAAACACCCCGCTATAGTCACGGCCTTTGCTCTGCTGTATGCTAGAAATTCTGAACAATGAGAGGCTTGAACCATTGGGAACCTTACGCCATGCATAGAGGCGGTTGCCTAGAGTTGTATTAATGTAACATGGTGGAGTGGTCCTGGTGGGATTCAAGCCTTATCTGCAAGACCGACTGGTTTCCTTCAGTGCTTTGACACTGTTGGTTTGGTCATATGACCTGTAAAATCGCTCCCGATATGACGTATAATGTGTTTGGTGGGACGTTAAACCTTGCTCTATCCATGACAACCTGCACTGGAGGGTGATGTAAGAGTGTCGTGGATCAGCAAGTGAGCAAGATGAATGCAGAATACGAAAACGGTTAATGACCTCTGCTCAGGGCGGCGTCGGGTACACAGTTGCCGTGTCAAGACTCAAGAGCGTCGGTAATCAAGCAGACTGCATGTAATTCCTTGTTTTTTATCAGAGCGCTGTACTTCGTGACCTTGGCTGGAAGCTGTCCGCTGTGTTTACAGGACGATTCCTGCTGCTACTCGGAGCTGTGCAGTTGCTGCTGCTGGTGCTGATAATGATGATGATGGTGGTGGTGTGACGGATCAATATGCGTGATGACGCCGGTGCATGCGGATGCGGCGAGGCGAGCGTGGAGGTGGAGGCGGAGGTGAGGTGACGCGGTGTGGTGTCGGTGAAGGCGGCTAAGTGCGGGCGGGCTGCTGCTGCTGCTGCTGCTACCGCCGCTGCTGCCTCAGAACTTGTTGAACCTTTTTGTCAAATTGGTGTCGCTGCTGCTGCTGTGACACGGTGGGGCTGGATGCGATGTCTGGATGTGACGACTTTGACACATTGAGCGTCAAACAGTCGGTGTACAGGCTGAGTTGCAGGTCGGCGCTCTCGCTGCCAGAACGTATCACCGACGTCAGAATTAGTTCACACGTTGTCGAAGACCTTTCCCGCCAACAGACGACATCCAAGCTGTGATGATTGTCTGGAAGACAGTTATCAGAACTGTTTTGTGCTGTACTGTGTACCACGTCTGTGCTCAGTGATATGCACGCAGTTATGAACTATAGGGCCTGTTGGTTTTGCTTTGTGCTCAGGTGTATTATGCCGCACCGAATGTTATCCTCCAGCGGCAGTCTGTTATTTAGGGCTTTCGGTAAGAGAGACAGAGTGCGTCTGTGTCTCTGTGATCATATTGTTGACACGATATCTTATAAACCAGTTGTGTGAATTTCACCAAATTTACTGTTTCGGTGCAGTTGGTGACAAAGATGAACTGATTAGATTTTCAAATAAAAGGTCAAAGGTCAAAGGTTATAGTCACAGCAAGACCATATATGGTCATATAAGCACTTTGGTAGTCATTTTCAGTGTTGGGTAGTATCATGTTACTTTTTCCCGTAACTTGTAACTGTAACAAGTTGCAGTGTTGAAAATGTAACTAAGTATAACGTAACAAGTTACTTCTGCAAAGCGATGGTAACGATCGTTAGTTACTTGTTACTATTCCATTTGCAAACCTGTAGCACACAATAAATAGGCGGCGTTATGTTCTACTTAGCCCTAAAGTTTGTTTGTGTCATGTTCTTTTCGTTGTTGTGTGCTTGTCTGCCAGTTCCAGAACAGTCAGTTGCCTGGAAAGACTTGTGTCTGAACTGATAGTGGGACGGCCACGTCTCTTTCCTCAGCCACATCGTCCGACTCTAGAGGTTCTTCTCATTAGCATAAACCACGGGGGCACGGGTTCATGTGCCCCCAGTATTGGGGGCGGGACATTCTGGACAGTGTCTGCCAAATAATAGGCTAGCTGGTGGTCGCACTCTGCTTGCTAGGTATTCTGTGACCAAGTAGAGCCCCTTCCCAGTATTTTCCTTAATAAAGTTTACGTGCATGATGCTTTCGATCCCCACTTCACCGCGTTATCATGCAGGCTCTGCATTACCGGCTGCCATCGTAGCAGACCGTATACGTATACCGGTCGTTGACAATTACACAGCGGGCCAGCTCTGTCGTGTATGTATCCATTACAGGATCTTCTCACCGCGAGGCGAGCAAGCGAGGAGTGTTTTGCTTCCTACATTGGCAGTATACGCTGACGGGCATTTATCGACGACGTTGAAACTCGAAGCTGAGAAAAGCGCAGGCGGATGGCGGCGTTGTCCGCTACATTGCATGTCGTTGAGACGCTGTTAGGCGCCGTCGCACACACTGGCAACACCGCACCGCAGTTACTAGATGACAGCTGACGTTACTCTGTGTTATATATGTATTCGTTACTCCGAAACAGCTCGTGCACATAAAACAATAAATTAACAAGAGCAGCATTATGGAGGGCACAGACTTTCGCCATGGCGAATCCGGCTCCGTTTTCTCTGATCTCACCAACTCGCGATGACGCCAAAAGTTGAATCTTTGAAATACAGTAGTTAACGTCATCCATGTTGTTGAATTTATATTCGTAAATGTAAAGTCTTGTAAGCACGACATGCATGAGAAGTATGTATAGTGAACAGCAAAACAAGTAGGTCAGCTGTCGCAGCCAAACCGCGCTGCAGCGTGTGTAAGCTTTGGCAAAAATATTAAGTGCGAAAAGCGTGCATCTATAGCACTCTATCCTACGGCGTTGATGTCGACAAATGACCACTTGACTGTTTTACGTTACTATGTTTGTACTTAATGCAAAATTATGCAGCATTTAGGCGTTAAGTTTGGAGGTATTTGGAGGTTTGAACTTGGTTTCTTTATCCGGGTTTTTGTTTTTTTTGCTTAAGAAATCCGGGCTGATTTTTTAAAAGTCCAGTGGCAACACTGCCGCCCACCACTCCAGTCCACAGCTAGCTTACGCCATGTGGTCTATAGGCATATCATGCAATGCCATTATTTATCTGTCTTAATCCGCGATCGTATAATGCATCCAAACACACCAGTTAATTCAGTTGATGAACATTGTTAGTAATTTGATATTGCATTGTAATCATTGCGATGCAAATAGAGCATTCATCACAATTCGTGAAAGCACGGCAGCCGCGCCAAGTAGTGGTTTACTTAATGCAAAATTTACGTTTAGGGGGTCGTCCCCACCAATCATTTTCGCACGGATATTTAGACCGGCGCACAGCATCTGATTTATTCGACTGCTGTGTCTCTACCGGCAGTTCGTGTTGTATGTTGGCAGGGGCTTGTGCTCGCGAGCCTTTGTTAACGAAGGACGCATTGTGGCTGCCGCTGCTGCTGCTGCTGGGTTGGGCGCTTGATTGGCATCGTCAGTTATCATGGTCGTCTCGTGTTGTTGCAGAATGAAGTTGCTGGACACAGATTGCACTAGTACAGGGTGCGGCTGAAAACGTATCGCAGTTTCTCAGAAACCACTGCGTGTTTCTGTGCGACATATTCCGCAGTTATTCGCAACATGTTGCTTGTGTTTGTCTTACCGATTCTATGAAATTTTGTTATACTGTGTAGAGATGGCGAAGACTGAAGTAATTAGTACGATTTTTGCAAGTCGTCGGCCATCGCCCAGCAGTGCATGAAATTACGTCCATGCGTTCTATAAATTCACCAGAAAAGTCAAGTGCCAGCCAGATATAACGTTCATTGTAACCTCACGAGTTACCGGTGTTTCAGTGTTGGCGGTCTGTTGACCAGAATCAGTAATTAAACTGAGACGACGACACAGCGGGCTGGTTCACACATTCAATGCAACACCTGAGCATTAATAGCTACAGAGCCGTCGTCCGTGAATTTGGTGTCTAAAAATGTGCGGGTGGGGGGTGGTGGTGGCGGGGGGAGGGGGTTCGTCGTCGTACGTTTTTAGCTACACTCAGTGTGGTGCATTGTTGTTGGTATAACGTTACGGCGCGGTGCCAGCTAGTTGTAGATAGAGCATTATGTGACTTGGGAAAAGATGAAGTCAGGTACCGGTAGGAAGCACTAAGCAGTGCCTGCTGCAGTGCTAGGTTACTTTACCTCAGTTATTTGCGTAACTTCCGTATAGCAAATGTGCGTTCTGTGTGGCGCCATTGGAGATTTGATCATTTCGAAGTTCGAGCCTGAATGTGACGTTAAATTTTGATAGCAGTTGTCACGCTCTTGCGGCATGTATGCCATTCCCCGGTGCCCATCTCCTCATGGACCGTTGAGGATACATCTCAGAGTATACTCGTAGGGTTACCTTCCTAGCGGCGAGTATCGCTGCTCTTTGGCCAGCATAAAATTATACCGCTTGGTGACAGAGTCGCTTGTGTGTGAACTGTGACCAACGTGCTCAGAGTCGCATGACAGCACTGGCCAAGAGTCCCGCCGGGGTTTCGTAAGTTATAAACCGATCGCTGATTTTCGGCTTTTCAACACGGTATTCTGGTCTGAAAAAAAACCATGTGCCAATTTCGAAAACTGTCACTTCTGCGCTTATGTGAACCTTTCATTCTTGGTTTTGCGACATTGAGGTTAGGCAGTTGCTGATGAGAATAGATGATGTGATCATTTGTGTAGCCACGACACTGCTACCGTTACGCTACGCCGCGTAATCTCGCGGGTCACTGCAGGATTGGGGATATAGCGTTTACAGTGAGTATTAGGACTAGGGTTATATGTGGGAATTTGCGGAAAGGATAAATGCAGACTACCTGTAAGAATTGTTCACGGATCGTAGTGGATCTACTGTGAGTAGAATGAATGTACATCACGGCTGTGGCGTGAGCTAATGATATACGATAGTATTTTCATTGCGTGACATGACATGTGACAGTGACAACTGATGCATGACGTACTGGTGCGGCGTGGTGATTGACAACCATTGTGTTAACAGTCGGGCGCCCTGTAATTTGTGTACGTCATCGCTGTAGTCATTATCGCCCAGTGTCGACTTGCAGGCATTCCGTTGTACAGAACTGAGTATAGCGGCTGGATGTTGGCACCAGCGTGAGGTGTGCAGTGCTTCATGCTGCCAGAATGTCATCCGAGACTTCACATGGGCCATTCAGTGGGTGAGGTGTTGTCTGTTCAGTACTGGAACGCATAGAACGAGGGTTCGTGCCTGGCAGTGTTAAAATTTGTTAAATGGATTGAATTTTAGACATCTTTTAAATTCATCAAAATTCAGTATCCGCACAGCACTGTATGCTCTCCAGGGCTAAGTCTTAGACGGGAGCGGATCCACGATTGTAGCAGGTGCCCGCCGTTCTGTAACCCTTTTGCTTGAGCACTTACGGAATTGCATCACTACGTTTTTACGGAATTGCAGTCCGTAAAAACGTAGTGAAAATCTCAACATCGTCGAACATTGTCACCGGTGTGTTGAATCTTAATGTTGCTGTGCACACTTTGAACACTCTATTGCATAACGATATAATAATATAATGATATAATATATTCTGCATTGCTTATAGTTAAGGTTGTTTTTGTTATTACTGAATTTTTCTCTTTCTTCTATGTGTTTCTACCATTTTGGTGAATAAAGATGATCGTATCATTTGTAGACTGTTGTATTGTTGGAGAATTATGTCGTCGTAGCTGAAATGTCGGTGATGTTACTGATTGTTTTCCTAGGTAGTGCGGTGTCAGATTAAGGCCAGGCAGTTCAACTAGGTCTGCATTTGTTGAAGTTGTTCTGAAAATAAAAGTGCAGCGCCGTGTTCTTTTCTCGGAACACGCCGAGATTATTTGTCAGCGCTATTTTAAGGCGTTTGGAGGCGGAAATGATGTAATTGTTGTTGTCGTCGGTGAGTTGCTTCGAGTTGCGTTCTGACGTTGTCGCTGACGTCATCACTCGGCGGCATTTCGTGC
>Ga0049105_1000141_pt1 | contig 18359 bp, 7 predicted proteins | sample WorMetvaBAHAMAS1_FD_61260 | JGI IMG/M metagenome (GOLD analysis project Ga0049105, IMG submission 61260) | Worm MetaG Olavius vacuus BAHAMAS.1 | ecosystem: Host-associated > Annelida > Digestive system > Unclassified | place: Germany: Marburg | collected 2013-04-09
GACCTTGAATGACCTTGAACGCCGTAATAGCCCTTATTTTGCGTTTTTTTTTCACGGAATTCGACAGATTTTCCGGCCGATTATATCACAGTGGTTGAAGATAGACCTATACTGTCCGGAAAATATTGTCTCCCAGTTCCAGTCTTCTACTTTTGGCGAAAACTATAACGCACCCTGCAGCGCGGTCTCTCTGCGATAGCTGAGCATCTTGTTTAAATCGCGTTAACGCATGCGTTAATATTTTTAATCTCGCGTTAACGCGTTATTAAATGACCTCCACAACTGCAATAAAACTAAAACTAAAATAAAAGAGTTGTACAAGACTTGCAGGGCTCTTGCAGCAGATCAGGCGCTGCTAGTATCATGCATGAGCAAAAAATTTGCAGCCAATGACAGCGTCGCGTTGTAGCGTAATCCATTAATATTCATGTACAGGGTGGGCCAAAAAAAGTGATACCTCTCGTACAATGTAATATAATTAGTTTAATTTTTAACTGTATTCACAATAGCTTAATTACTTTGCTGATTTACTTACTCATCTATTTAACTGAATGACGTCATAATTACGACAATTTTCGGTCGTCATCTTTGAATATTTAATTTGTTAACAGTCAACGTCTGCGTGTTTTGAAATTGTACGAGAGGTATCACTTTTTTGGCCCACCCTGTTAGGTAAAAAAATGTAAAAAACCTCCTGTGTAACAACATGTAAGGCCCATCGTTAATGACACATCTAAAACGTCAAAAATTAAAAAAAAATAAAAAAAATTTCATCAACTCCAGTCCGCGGATATAATTCGCACTTCTTATTATATCCACGGCCACTGAATTGATGAAATAAATTTTTGCCGTTTTGTAGTTTTAGTGCACTTGTGCGGACGCCTACAATAAAAGAGCCTACACTTTTTATTTCACTTTTATTATAGTTATATTGCAATTGTGCGGAGTTTGTGTATATATCTTACAACTAACAATTGTATGGCCGAGCATGTTCATGCTGAACGCAGGGTTCTCGTGCTGATTTCGCTATGAAATTTCACCAAGTTGAGTTTGACAGTTGACGTTAAATAAACAGTAAACTATGAATTCCGCAGTCAAAATTTGCATTGCTGAGACTTGAACTAATGTTGACGAAAGAGGTTTTTGATGCGACATTGCCCTGCTATTTTATGGCACTGCGCTAAAATATTTGGTTTATGAAAATCCTTTTTCTTCATACAGTCGTAGATTAAAAACAATATTATCGACATGTGTAATCAGGCTGTCAATGCAGTTCGCTGCAGAACGCTTTTAGTTCTAACGACAGCTTTTAGTTAATCGATAGATTTCATGCGTCGCGTCGTTAATCGCGTCATAATCTACCCATGGCGGGTCGATAATTTGTGCTAATCGAGAAAGTGAGAGTGAAAGAAAGAAGTTTGAACAGAAATCAATCTTCATTAGTGCGTCACGCGGCGCGTGCGTGTAAAGCTCATTAATCAGCGTGACGTCATTGTCGGCGCCAAGCCTGCAGCCGCAGCCGCAGCCGCCGCAGCAGTTCAGTGCCACTTTCTCCGCCATTGTCCAATTGGCTGCTGCAAGCCGCCGAGCCATTGTGATCTGTCCATCACAGGATCACAGTAATACGCACAGCCTCGTCGGCCGCAGCTGTACAAAACAAGTTACAACTAGTCACGCGATCTGCTGACAAAGTAGTATTATCTGTTATGTGTTATATAAGTTTGTTCTGCCGTCCTATTCTGTCTATGTCATAATGTTTGTCTTAATTGTCAACACCACGTTTTGCCAAACGTACTGTGCATTTCCTCATAATAAATTATCGATCACGGGTAACACATCATTTCAAACTACACATCGACGATGTTAATAAGAAATTTATCATGCCGTATAAATAGTAAGTAACACGTCAGCAAATGCGTTTTACGGCCATGCAAAATTTGTATGTAAACTTCTATGGTTGTCTCTCTGTCAATCGTTTTCATTTCCGTTTTACTTACATTTGTAACTGTAGTAGCTTTTCCTCTTTTGCCATCTACTGGACATCTTAGAAGAGTAAATTTGATGAAAATAATGTTTATTGTAAGGTGTTTGCTATGAAGAAATGGGAATCAGTTACATGCATTCATTTTTTCCGTTGTACAGATTTATCCTACATTACTTTCGACTGCTGGAAATTTCGATTTACTTGAGAAAATTTCATACGGCATGCTGCCTGTCCATTTAGGCTAATAATGCTCTCTCTCCGATGGAAGACGGAAGTGCAGACCAAACACGCGGTAACAAGTGTTCTAATTCCCAGAAGCATCGTTAGCTCCATTACGCGATGAAGCTTGTCTACGATGAACTGGTGTCTGGTGATCAAACCATCGACCCCACAGAGCGCCGTGTGTGGTGCAGACGACAATGTGATGATGCAGGAACAAGTTTAATGTCGAGAATGTGACAGTTGGGAATAACACTGAGCAGAGTGAAGTATAGACGCTATCAGGAAACTGCTTTTCAATTGTTTAACGTTACTGCATAGACTTCGTTTCTCTTTGGTTTTCTGTTGTAGTATTACTATAATTTTGTTTTAAGCTAACATATATTTCTATCTACAAAGTGACAAGTTAGAAGTTGCAAGATAGATTTTACTGGTTTTTTAGTTACAGTTATAAACATTTTCCAAAGCGCACAAGTTGTATGCCTTTTAGACCTTCTCTCCCCTGAAAGGAACGAGAAAATGTTATTCTTATCGCATTTTATGACTACATTACATTGGAGAGCCGTGCAACAAAAATTGTATCATTAAGTCATCTGAGACGTTAATCGTCTGAAGCGTTACACTGCTGGTGGAATGAAATAAGCTGGGACTTTGAAAGTAATCGCCAGACCGACTGCTATAAAGAGCGGCGATGGTGTTTAGGGTACACGGTGGACATGTCGAAATCCTTTTGATCTACTGAGGTTTATAATCAGCACTGATCATGAATTTTGTGTAGGATTGTGTACGATAACTGAACGTCATGCTCAAATTAATTGACATTTTCATGTAGCATGGCTTCTCTGAACTTATGCAAAGAATGTTTAAATATGCTCATGATAAAAATCTGAACATTTTGATATGAAAGCCTTCCTACGTCATTATGTACAAGAGTTATAAACTTTGAAAAGTTGTCCGTTTTTTGGCTCACCTTGTACTTAGACATTAGGCAGTATTTAGTGCTGCTATAGCATTGTCGGTCTAGTTGACACGTTTTCGGTTTAACGGAGTTGAGTAAAAAATATGATGATGATTATGACGACGATGATGATGATGATGAGTCTCTATGTTCAAACATCAGATAAAGCAGCGTGCAGGTAGCGTGTGGCGCTGTGAGAGAGATGAGAAAGTCCCCGTATTGTAATCGCCGTGTCGCGATGCTTTGTCTGCGGCCGTCGACCATGTCGTGTGATCTGATCTCTACCTGGACGCGACGTGGTAGAAAAATTCCCGCCCCTCCACCGCGCTAAACGGTCCCGTAATTGTCGTTCTCTAGTGTAATGCTGGAACCAGTCATCATGCCTGATGAAGCTGAATGCCGTAATCCAACCGCCTGCTGATGGGGATTATGTTCGCCACAGAGGCTGCTGCTGCTGTCAGCAATGGTGCTATTTACGTCAGAAACGCAACGGCTTTGTGCAGTAAAGGACAGATGTCACGACCATCCCGCTGACTATAATCCGGTACATTTACGACAACCGCGCCCATATGGCATTTGACAACTGAAAAAGGCATCATCTCAGAGTAGTGGACCAGCCGAGTAACGCGCTCGTTCACGAAACGCGCGGTTGACTGACATTTTGCGACTGACGTAAACAACTCTCGCATCTTTTAGTTTGTGTTAATTATGACCCTTTAATATTCGAACTGTTGTTATGAAGTGATAGCGAATAAACGCACTGTGTACATATATCTTCCGTTCAGCGCATTGAAATACGAATATCTGTGTCTTACCTCTTACTGGTTTTATGCAAACGATTAAAATATATCTTATTTCTTACGGTAAACACTCATGCTTTGAATTCCACGAAAGATTTTACGTGGTGTTGTAAGTATGACAAATATTTGGAAGTACATGTGAAAAACTGTGGAACCTTGGAATTCGGACATTTTTTTAAGTGGAACTTGTGCAGATAAAGGTAAAGGGTAAAGGTAAACGTGGATTTGTATAGCGCCTTGGCGTGGACTCTCCTCTAAGACCTGCAAAAGGTTGTATTTGTGGGTTATAAAACATACATTTTGGTATATACATACGTATGCTCGTTCTTAGGTTTTGCAGGAAGTTGTATTTTGTAATAATTATGTGCTTCTTGTACTGTACTCGTGATCAGTAAAGGTCACAATGTAGCGTCAGTCAAAACTGCCATGAGATTCCTAGTCCTTTACATTTGAGAATGTCTTGGTCGATGTTGCGTTTGGAGTTTGGACTGTGCTGTATACTTTCATTTTATTTCACCAAACCGTGGTAGTAAAAAAGCACAGAACACTTTCATGTTCTGGCTATAGGTAGTTGTTCTTGTCTGTTTCTTGTTCGTTACTCTTTGTCATTTGGCTGGCTGGATTAGCAGTCAGCTCAACAGGCTATGGTAATGAATACCGATGTATGTTCGGAACGGCAGTTCAAGTACATCACGCAGCTGCTCCGCGACCTTTACTGGTCACGAGTCCTCAGCGTATCGAGTATACAAGCTTGCTACTCTCATCTTCCCTTGTCTGCATGGTACAGCTCCGCAGTAACTGGCACGCAAGCTGCGCTCAAACATTGACTCGCGACGTCGACTACGTTCTGCGTCGACGACAGCGCTCGACGTTCCACCGACTCGTCGCGTCACCCTCGGCGACCGTGCCTTCGGCGTCACTGCCGCTCATGTGTGGAACAGCTTGCTGACCGACGTCACTGACTACATCGACGTCACTCTCCAGCTTCAAGCAACGATTGAAGATGCGGCTGTTTAAACGCACAGTATTGCAACGTCTGACTGCGTGACACTGTCATTATTCGTCTTCAATTGTTAAGTGCTCTCGAAGTTTTTTTGTAACTCACGGCACTATAATAATATTTGACTGCAATAATAATAAATAATAATAATTTTTGACGAAAAACATACCGTAACTACCATATCTGAGCTATCAGTAGCATTGTTCCGTGTTGCGCATATGTTTTGATGATCCGTATTTTATTTAGTTTATGTCTTTAATTTATGACGCTACCACTGGTTGGTTCGCAAAGATTCATATAATGACAGAAAGACTTCAGCGCTGATAGACATACAGTGTGTGACCAAAAGTGATTCACATCGTAGCAAATATGGCGGCAGGGCTGCAGTTGAAAACAGTACCTACAGTGAGACAACTTTTCTTGCATTCCCAAAGAATTGTGGTCAGTTGTGGATTTTAGTTTTGTAATTTTTGCGCACAATGACGTACAGACACCTGTGAGTGCACGACAGAGTGCAGACAGCCATATGCGATGAGGCTGGCCCCAGTCAATGCTGGTCAAAATGGTCATTCATTCCCGGGACACTGCAGATCACTAATGTCCTGTCTGTCGCCCGTTGGCTGCGGTGCGCTGCGAGACCAACATCAAACAGCACGTTCCTGTTCTTGGTAGCGATTAATTTCTCAAAGGTTTAATCCGCGTGCCGCCTGCGGGTTATCGAGGCGTGGCGTCGCCGAGATTTGCGTACGTCCGACGATGTTTGGAGTTCAACATTGCGCTGTGTCTGCATAACGACACCACGACATCTGTCATTTGGTCATCTGTCATCTTCAGGCAACACAATTAGAGCGAGTTTGAATTACTGTCACAGAAACAAGATCATCAACAACGCATTCACACACTCATAGTATTTCATTTCCCAGTGACATACCACGAGTTTTAGACAAAATACATGAAACATTTCTTGCCTAGATTCTTATTTACAAAAATGTGCAATGACGTTTAATTTCATTGCTTTTGTCTGTTATTGTTACACAGTTCATATTATCAGAATCCTTCCATGCTGGGAATGTAATTATTGACACGTTGCAATAAAACAGACGGAATCGTATCGACAAAAATTTACGTCAGTATCGGCATTCTAATATTAGACATCACACATTGCATAAATGTTAAGTCGGACAGCTAAATTTGATGCCGACAGGCATAAAATTTTCAAGGAAACAAAGATAAAATTTGATAGGAATATTCATGTAGGTATTTAAAACTGGCAATTCATTTAAAGATCAAAGGTCGATAGGTGGATAAAGCTACTGAAAGAAAAAGAGGCTGTGGACAAGGCTGCAATCGATGAATTAATTCAAAGGAGGGGCACATCGCATTTGTTATTGTTGAAGCTAATACTGTTATTATTATTATTTTTACACCCCTGGTAGTATAGGTCCAGTGGTTAAAAACAAAGAAAAAGATTAAAAGCAAATGCAGAGGTCCGGATCGTCGTGCCGAGCACGACGCACAGCTGAAGACTCGTTGAACAGGGCCGCGTTATAACACTGGATTGTGATCGACAGCCGCTGGAAAATGAACGATCCTTCTGGGCTGTCACCAGACACTTCACTTATCTTGTGGCCAAGGTATTCGAACAAATGGCATGCAGAGTCGTTCATTGAGCCCAAGGTCTCCATGGCGATTGGAAGGAAAGTGTATGCTGAAGGGATATCGGCGTATTTCTGGCATTTCCTGGCAGCAGCGAGTTTGGCCACCTCTCCATGTCCACGGGCTGCGGTAGTGATATAAGAGTCTGTCAGGGTGCGCACAACTGTGACGTCCCATACCAACAACTTCTCTGAGCGCCACGGAATTTGCGTCGTCCCATCCCATCCATGTTAGGCCGACTGGCTCATTCGTTGCAGGCACGTTATTATTAATTAAATAATTTTCTAATTTAACAGCAGCCGTAGAACGCGTGCGTAATAATTACGACTAGACAGCAGACAGCATGAGCAAAAGTCATCATATTAAGAATATAACGAATTCGACTTATATGAAATTTTTAAGAAAACAGTATATAATACAACAATAACAATGTATTTAATACTTATAAAAATAAGTGCATCCAATAAGAAGGCGCGTGTATTATGTACGAAATTGAGCAGAGAAAACACTGGTATCGAGTACAGCTAACGCCATCCAAAGTTAATGTTCGTTAGGCGATAGAGATCCTCGTTATGAGGTCTGAAAAAGTCTCTAAGCCGTTCCAAAGCATCTGGCTGGATGATCGGATGTCTTCGGCCTTTAGTTTTGCCAAGACAGTGTACTTGGCCAGGGGCACGCTCAGGGTCACGGACGACGCACGGAAAACCTTTGTCTCGGCTGAAGCGGAAGTGTTTGTCGGCGACGACGCGGGGAAGTCCAAGGAACTGCTGAAGGTCGGTGAGAACGCTCGTCGGATCTGCGACCAGTCGCTCTCCGCTGACGAAGTGTAGCTGATCGGCGCTGAACTCTGTGAGCCAGCGGCGCACGTGAACCGCATACAGTCCTATCTGTATGGCTCGCCATGACGTGTTTACCGTTGTAGTCGAGTTGGCGTCACTGCCGTCGGCGTCGACGAACGCCAACTGCTCGAACGACGGCATCGACCTGCGTCTCTTGACACTCGCCTGTGTGTAGTCAGACAGTGCGCGCGTCACGGGATCCCGCAGCACGACGATGAGACGAACAGCTGAAGACATTTGCCGCACTCGACGTGGCACATTCCGCGTTATCAAGTAGCTCGGGGTCTTCTCGACGGTAAGCTGTCCATCACGTGTCAACGGCATTTGACGTCTTCACACACCACAAAACGTGACAAATGTTAACAATTGCTACTTCGATGATAAATACCTTTTATAAGTTATTGTCCATTCATAATCGAATGTAACAAGTGTACATGTAGAGCTGGATACGGGTGAAGATATTTAATCTCGTTAGTTAACTTAAACCGCCTTAAGATAATTGGCGTATCTGTCATGTTGTCAGTAGCCTGGCAAAGTTTCTTGCAGTGAAAGACAGATGCTAGTCTAGCCGGGAAACAGCCAGCGGCCACCTGATCACTGATCAGTAAGAGTCTCTTGTGTCGATGAGACAAAAACGATCAGGTTGATGTTAAGAGGACAATGGCAAGTGGCGTCTGTAGTCAATTGCTGATCACCCACGACGCCGACGCCGCCGCGAGGAATTAGGTTACAGTGCGGCAAGCAGGCGCACAAACAAGATGCAGCCATTGTCACCGTCATACTCATCAACAGCCGCAGCATCAGTACGGCTTGTCTTCAAGTTCATCTCCGGTCGCCGAGACACAATTATTTCCGGCTGCCGTCACGCGGCGGACGACAGGGACACAAAGACGGCGACGACGACGACGAAGACCTGCCTTGAAGCGCCGTCGACGCGCTTGTTTCCGTCAACGATGATTATTAAATCACGTTGACAAGTCGCTTCTAGTCACGCAAACCACTGAGTCGTCGACGAGTTCCAGGCACAAGACCATTGTCGTTGTCATCTCCGCTCGTCTGTTGATTAACTTCGATTAGCCACGATGAAATCGAGAAATACTGCAAATTTCCGCTGACTTTAAGTACCGTGTGTCTTAGAAAAAGAAACTTTTGCTGTTGCTAGACACATTGGCACAGAAAATCTAGTAATAAACTGCCGGTATAAGTTTCAAGATCGTATGATCGTTTCTTAACTTAGTGATTTTCGGAGTGAATTTGACCTCCACTATTGAGTATTTACCTTGAACCATGTTGCCTAAGTATATGTTATTTCGTTTAGTTAATGTTACGTTACTCTGATGTTTGTAAAAATGCTGTCATACTTATTATACCGTTGTCATGATATATGACATTACTTCATATTGGCATTTCTTTAATAGTTCTTATTTATGTTAGTTAAGTTTCTGACACTTCTATCAGATGTTCAGTCTGGTGAATAAAGATTATCATATTCATCAAGTTCGAAGTGGATGCGAGCATCAATTACCAAATGTTAATTTTAATACGTAACGTGACCTACTGAACATTATTATAGACCATATAACAAATTTTAGTATAAGTTTATCGTTTAAGTGAAAAAGAAAAGCTTTTCACCAAATTCAAACTTCTAAGGGCCAAGGCCCGGAAGGGACACGTCTACAGACACACGAACGGAGTGCAATTACGCGACACCCTACGGGGAAAGCCGCATGATAACGATGAGAAGAACGAGCGAAAGATTCACACGGAATCACGTGACTCGAGCACCTGCAGACTGGATGACGCTATTGTGACGTAACCGGATATGACATCACAGTGCGCTCCGACTGCTTAATTAGCAGTCACCTGTGTCTAAGCCGCTCTTGTACCTGTGTATCCGAGTCTGAGCATTCGTTGTACAAGCACATCAATACCTTTTGATGTGCTCTCAGTTTTTCATCAGTCTATCCATATGCTTATCCGATATTAACCTAATTATAATAGTTTATATAGCTATTTTTTATTCTTTATTTTTAGCTTTAAGTTTAGCGTTCGAACGACTAATTTAAAAGCCTGAAATGTACAAATTCATTGTTTACTGTGAACATATGACGCATTGTGATTATTGTAGCTTTTTTCCGAACCATCTTGCAAGTTGCAACATCCAACAAACATTTCACATCATAAAATCAGCTTATAACTCCTTTTGGAGCTAAACTGCCTAGTATGTAATGATGTGCCATTAAGGAACTACTCACCCCACCGAACATTTAGACCATCTTTATCTATGATCTCACACAGCAGTATAGTAAAACATGTACATTGTACATGTGTGTTGTATTGTCGTTGTTACGAATAATGTACGAGCGTGCATAAGTTTGGATGACTCACTTCGACTTTAAACCCTGCTCGACGGCGATCAACCCGAATACAACAGATCTCGTGAGAAATGTCCTCATTCGGTCTGTCAATTTTAGTCCTGCATCTTCCAGTCCATCGAATTCCAAGTCCGATTTTCCGGTTTTGCATTTTCCACTTATGCTTATGCTATCTGGTTCGTCATTTTCCTGTCCTGCATTTTGAGCTCTGTCTTGTCTGGATGTGTCAACACGTTCACAGCGCGTCTCTGCGACAACCGACACAATGAACTGATCACAGTGAGTTGAGTCACGATGACAGTGACCGCAGTGGCAACTGCCCGACGCCGAGCGTGAACTGTGCAGCTCATGGACGCTGACGCTGACGCTGGCGGTCATCGTCACAATACAACGCTCGACACGCATGGCTAACTGTCAGACGTCAACGTTGTCACCAGCGACCGCCGTCGCAGCAGATCGACAGACCGAGCTCAGGACCTGTTTGCCTCACAGTGTCCACAGCTGCAGTGCCCATCTGCCGTCTTTAGCTATCGTCTTGCGAGTCCCTCATAGCATGTGGAGGTCAGCAACTTTTACACGACAAATCTGACTAACTTGAGATTTTTGTCGGACAAACCGCTTGCCAATTGAGCTGCAAATATACCGATATAGCAGCAACTCTATATCAGTACCATGCGTCGTCATTTACGGGTATTCAGTGTGCAGTAAATAAAAAAAATGATTAACTTTATTTGTTGCATGACAATAATGAGTCAAACACATAATAGAAATCACATTAATTCAACTTCAAACGCGAAAAAACGTCGACTCGTTCTTGTGATCACCCAAGCGAGACAGACTCGAAGCTGCTGCTCGCAGCTGCGTTGCTATGGTAACCACAAATGAAAAATGGTAGCTGGTGCTAATTTTTTTGATGCACCGTGTTAGTTTCGCATCGTTATAGTGCTCGGAACGAAATGTTAACAAATAAATTTTCTTTGCGTCGTCTTCAAAAATAATACGTTCTGTCAGAACCGCAACGACGACTTAGGATAACTCTAATGATATAGGCCTACTTTGTGACATACGTAAAAATAGTAATTGCCAGAAAACTATAAAACCCATGAGACAGTAACGATTAAGGAACGAATAATGTACAGCTCGTGTTTACTCCAATATAATGTAACTCTGTTATCTCATCGACGCATTCGATTACTTTTCATTACAACATATTTATTATGAATATAAAAGAAGGAAGAAAAAACAAACTACTTTACACACTCATTTAATTATTCGTTTTAAACTACAAAGAATAGCCAGTACTACAACTACTAATACAGTTAGAAACTCGTACAGACATGTGCAAGTAATTAGTTTTTAGTTGACAAAATGTTTATAAAATGTCAACAGATAACAGAGTGAAAACAAACACACGCAGTTCACCTGTACCACTCGAAACCTCGGTGGTAATTCTTGTCGAAGAAATGCACTTCGGGTCCGACAGCACGAACATCGGGATGAACGCGTAGAAACTCGAGCAGAGCGCGAGTGCCGGCCTTCTTGGCTCCGATGATTATCACCTGCGGACATCGTCGTCGGTGGTCAACACCTGTCCCATGCGACGCCGAACTGAGGCAGCTGGAACCGTTCATGCGTGATGTCAACTCTGATACCTGTGTTTTGTTGGATATCGACATGAAACTGGAAAACGTGTGTCTGCCAGACTGCGGGTTCACCGAGGTCCAATTTAGTGAGGTAGCAGCAGTGTCCTTCATGCTCAGCTGTGTTGCTAGTGACGACACTTGGCTGTGTGTCGTCGATGTCACGCCGTTTGCACCGACCACCAACGACGACGTACAGTCATGTTTGCAGGCGCTGATCACGACGAGTGCAGCGACTGCGACGGGCAAGCGCCACATTTTCAGCCTTCAGCAGTTGATTGTATAGGATGACACACTGCATGCAGGTGCACGTGTCACGCTCTTCATGCGCTGCCAATATTCCACATTTGTTCACGAAGTCAGTGGTTGCGATCCACAACGAGCGTGCCGCGGACGATTTCGTCAGATGTCTACACTCATATCTGGCAGATGTGTTACTGAAACCGAAGTCGTCAAACGGGATAAAAACACCTGGAAAACTCCAGAGATCAATCATACGCAGTAGATCGCCAGTTCGTCGACTGATAATTCGATTACAGAACTTGAAACCGTTTGCTACTCCCGCGTTTTCCAGTCCCGCGTTTTCAGCGCCCCCTTGAAACCTCAACTCCGACGACGAGCACAGTTATCGTACATGTATTATGTCTCAATACTCGCACACTACGCGTGACCGGCTAGCTGACAGCGCGTGCACGACGATTATGAATCAACGAGTGACGATACTCTGCGTCGCGCCGCGCTGTCCAAGCGACATCAGCTGTGGGCGTGGTCATGTCGACCGGGGGCCGGGCGCGACCAATAGACGTCGCATTTACGGTCTGTAATAATGGCACATTTTTCAACGAATTAAACACGAGTCGCAAATGTCTGATTGTTGCACGCATGACTAAGCGTAGCAACACAAATCCAAATTAATATGAGAATAAAGTACACGTCGAACCGACGGTTGAAAGGATGTCGTTATTAATGAATATGCTATTGGATAGTTCACCACACCGTTTTCTTCTTCAAATTACTGTATCGAGCTTTCGTTGTCTACGTGTTTGTAGTAATGCAGTGCATGCTTGTGAGAGTGTATTACTTTATGTATGCAGGACCATAAATAAGAAATATCAGTGCAGAAATTAGTTTTTTTATAAGGACTATTTTATTACAATTTTCCTAGTCATTTCGCGCGTTTCTCGATTAACGAAACATATTCTCATAACGTACGTGCATACCGGGAACCTATACAACACAAGACAGTATATGATCAACGTAATAAGAAAAATGCAATTCCTCCAAAATAACGTAACATTTTTCACAAAATTGTCTGTATATATGTAGTAAGAGCTTAGTAAGTCTTAATATTGCAATAGTGAATTAAATTTAACATTCTGTGAAAATCTTAACTTTATAACTTTCGATAAACGTAACATAAACTTAGGAAAAGCTTACGCAAAACTTAGGATTTTTTCTAAGATTTTTTGAAAATCGGGCCCCTCAGGGCTCAAACTACCGTGCTTCCGGTTCAGCATATGACAAATTACAAATTACGTAAATCATACAATATTAAAAATGGGAAATGGGACGCAGTGCTGTCTGATATGTTTAGTGTTGATTTTGGTGTTAGGCAAGGGTCCGTTCTGTCTCCTTTTTCTGTTTGCCATATATGTAGACGATCTCGCAAAATCTTGTTCACCATTTGACGGACTGTACATTGTTCTGTATGCAGATGATATTCTGTTATTGACCTCCTCCGTATGTCAGCTTCAGAGACTGCTAATAATATGTGAACAGAAGCTTGCTGCAATCGACATGATAGTTAACTCAAGTAAATCGTGTTGTGTAAGAATTGGTCCGAGAAGTAATGCTGACTGTACCCCCGTTTGTATGTCGTCTGGTGATAATATTATGTGGGTAGACGAACTGCGGTACCTCGGAGTGTATATTGTACGTTCACGTGTGTTCAAGTGCTCTCATGACAAGGCAAAGAAATCTTTCTATCGGGCCGCCAATTCAGTATTTGGGAAAATCGGACGGATAGCCTCTGAAGAGGTCACGTTGCAAATAATGGATAGCAAGTGTATTCCCATGCTACTTTATGGGCTCGAAGCCTGTCCCTTGTCGAAGTCAGACAGGTCATCTTTAGACTTTTCAATAGACCGATTCTTCATGAAACTCTTTCAAACAAGCTCCATGAACATTGTTCGTCTTTGTCAATCTTTTCTAAATTTTGAATTACAGAGTTTACGATGGGAAAAACGTGTTGCAAAATTTGAACAGAAATTGTTAAATTCACAGAACCTATTCTGTAAATTGTAGATCTATCTTGTAGTTGATGACTTGTCTGACTTCAGCAAAGGGCAGGCTTTTGAATGTTCCATAGCTATAAACAGGCCCGTATTGTAATAGCCTTTGTGCATATTGTGCATATTGTTTATTGTTTATTTCTGTTTATTTCTGCTTCCCTTCTTGTTTGTTGTATATTTTTGTATGTATGTATTTTTTCTTTTTCTTCTTTTGACTACTATTTTGGTGAATAAAGATGTATATATTACATAGGTGTTTACTGCATAAAATGTTCATTCTTGTTGTTTTGCCGACGTGCGAGCTACAACGACTTCGCATCACTCCATATGTTGTAAACACTAAAATTAGGGAGTATTAACATGCTAACGATATTTAAAATATAATAGTTAACTTGATAAAAATTAAAGATTAATTAATCACGATTTTTTAATCAAAGACTAAGCATTACAAATCAACTATGAAAACTGTTTTTCGTTTATTATTTTACAGCCCTCGCAGCGATTCACAGCGAGTGTTTTTCATTCAGTTTTTTAAGCAAAGTAAAATATTGACCGTCTCTGAAGAAAGAGTGGTGTGTTAACGATATGTCCATGCTGAAGAGTCGTCATTGCTTAATTATTTCTTACTGACATGACTTTAACGATCAAAATTTAAAGAGTAAAATTTTTAATCGTTAATTTTTTTAACGAGCAATCGCGTCCTTAATGGTTAATGCTCACCCTTAATTAAAATGCCAAAATTAAATCAATATTGTTGAAAATCTGGTTAAGCTTATGTCTGCCTTAACATTCATACGGAGGTTTTGAAACAAAACTTGAAAACTTCTATCCAAACTCTGGTGTGCTGTTTTTCCCCTGAAAATTTTTGGTTTATATACTATTTTATCCATTCTGAACTTTATGTATCGTATTAGTTTCCATATTAGTGCAATAATAAAGCGGGAAGATTTCGAGAAAATTAGTTCAAAAGATTGGAATTAGGCTGTAGCTTAATACATACGTGCAGAGTTTGATCACGTCACAGCTGATACACTGCAAATGTTCAAGGTCAGACGATCAGAGATCAAAGTCAGAGCGTAACGTAAGATATCAGCAGTAAAAACGCTGTCAGTTATGAATGAATAGGTTGACGGACTTCAAACTTCGTATGCGCCTCGTACTTGGCCTCGTACTTAAGGCGGAGAACGACTGGCGTGAGGTCGGGCGGCCTCAAGTTACAGTGCATCGCAATTACCACATTTTCTAGTTTTGTTTTCTTTATAGCAAAATTTCGACGGAGTTACGCTTGTCGAGACGTTGAATACAGATGGGTATTAAAAAAATTCGGAACTTTTTCACCAATATCATGCTGCAATTCGAAAACGCTATCTACGTGCAAACGACATGTAATAGGCCTAATCCCAGTAGAAATTCATATATGAATTTGCTGAATAATGTCACTGTCGCCAATTTGTGTAATTGGAAACGAAGGACATTTTATAAGAGAAGTGGCAATTAGCGATGCATTGCCACTTGAGACCGCCGGTCCCACTAGTCATTCTCGGCTTTAATTAAGACGCGGACCCATGATGCACTATCGTACTAAAGTTACAGCGCAATCGCACAATCTGCGGTTGGGTTACCGCGATTAAACTATTTCCAATTTGCGCACCGTCCGCCGTCATCGATTTGACCAGACGTGGATTTTGACCATTTCGGCCTTTGATGGGCCCTTATTGCATCAGTGTACCATTTCAGCAAAATGTACCGATGAGTTATTGATGATTCAATAAATATTTCCAGCCTATTTTACCTCATATCTTGCACCTTTTCCGAGTTATGGCTGATTATTGGTCAAATTTTCGCTAGCGAGAAGGGAGCGCCTCACTTTAACACTCCCGCTAGGAATTATACCTTGCCAATATCGCAGTAAGTGATATCTCGCTAAAACACGATTATTTGGCCTACATATCTGCCGCAGAAAGTATCGTGTATATCCAACCACTTTTAGGTAATCCGTCCCGAAAGCTACCGAATTCGGTGAAATTACGCAGAGGTTAGGGCTATTACGCCGTTCAAGGTCATTCAAGGTCACCGATTTTGGTACAAATCGAAAGCTCATATGCGACTTCCTATTAGTCATTAATAGTAACTTACCTCCTATCTTGCACCATTTCCGAGATATACCCTTCGATATGTCCAAAATCGCTATATTTGTCTACCGCTCTTGCGTTTAACAACCCTGACGGAGGGGTTCCTCAACTTCCCTGGGACGATCTCCGTAAAATATTACTTAGATGTCAACAGATGGCCATCGTACCAAATGGCGTAGAAACATTTCCGAAAATTTCAATCGTCTGAGTAGGGCGCACGAACGTTACAGACAGACAGACGGACGGACGAACGACGAAATATAGGCGAACGTGAACGTGAGTTCACGTTCGCCGCTAAAAATTTCACGTAGAAGGGCTCGCTCCCCACCAATCATTTTTGCACGGATAATTAGGCCAATAAATGCCTTACAACTTTCTCGCTGACAGTTTTCACACAAAGAAACTTTGTAGCAGACTTTCTTCAAGCGAAGTGCGATTTCGGGAGGAAAACGGCCGTTTTGCGTTTTCCCCCTGCCTTTGAGGGTTTAGGAGCAACGGACGATGATCATCTTAGGCTCATTGGAAAGCGCGTTGTGAACTGCCTATTGGTATTAATTGAACTTTTTTTACCGCGCTGCATGTAATGCAGACGCGGTATAGCTATGAGAATTCTGTCCGTCTGTCCGTCCGTCTGTCTGTTCGTCTGTCTGTCACACGCGTGTATTGTGACAAAACAGAAGAAAGATCTGTCCAGATTTTTATACCATACGAAAGATCATTTAGCCTAGTATATTGAGAAGAAGAATGGTTGGTGGGGGGAGCGACCCCATACCTGAAATCTTGGGTCAACCGGCCCCCGTTGGAGCAAAATCGCCGATTTTGAACCGATAATCGCTCGTAGCGCCTCAGCCGTAACACCTAGCAAAAAGTTCAATCAACGCTAATAGGAAGTCCACTACGCGCTTTCCAATGAGCCTAAGATGATCGTCGTACGTTGCCTCTAAGTCCCCCAAAGGGGGTCTCAAAAACGCAAACGGCCGATTTCCGTAAAAAAAATCGCACTTCGCTTGAAAAAAGTCTGCTACAAAGTTTCTTTGTGTGAAAACTGTCAGCGGCAAAGTTGTAAGGCATTCATTGGACTAACTAACCGTGCAAAAATGATTGGTGGGGGCGACCCTTTCTACCTGAAATTTTGGATCAAAGTGACCGCGTTGGAGCGAAATCGCCGATTTTCGATCTCTTTTCGCTCGTAGCGACTCAGCCGTGACACCTAGCGAAAAAAGTTCAATTAACATTAATAGGAAGTCCACTACGCGCTTTCCAATGAGCCCAAGATCAACATCGTACGTTGTCCCTAAGCTCCCAAAGTGTGGCTCGAAAACGCAAAGTGTCCGAAATTTGAACAATAAGCTGCGATAACTCCGAAACGGTACGAGATAGGATGTCAGTTACTATTACTAAAAGGAAGTCGCATACGGGCTTTCGATTGCTACCGACCTCGATGACCTTAAATGACCTTGAACGTCGTAATAGCCTTTATTTTGCGTTACCGAATTCGACCGATTTTAGGCCGATTATATCACAGTGGTTGAAGACAGACCTATAATTTCTGTAAAATATTGTCTCCCAGTTCCAGTCTTCTACTTTTGGCGAAAACTATAACGCACCCTGCAGCGCGGTCTCTCTGCGATAGCTGAGAAGCATGTTACAAGGTGCTGCCGCTGAGGCGCTACGAGCGAATATCGACAGAAAATCGGCGATTTCGTTCCACCGGGGACCGGTTGACCCAAAACCAAAATTTTAGGTAGAAGGGGTCGCCCCCACCAACCATTCTTGTTCTCAGAAAACTAGACCAAATAGTCGTTCGTATGGTATAAAAATCTGGACAGATCTTTCTTCCGTTTTGTCACAATGCACGCGTTTGACAGACGAACATAATTCTCATCGCTAGACCGCATCTGCAACAAAATCATCGGCGCTCCTGAAGTTCTTTTATTAGAACGTTGATATATTGCTCCTTGTCTTTAAGAAGAGTAACGCCTGGCCGTCTGGGGTTGAAAAATCAACCAAATCTCGCACTTTTTAACCCCTGTAAAAATTAGGGAAGGGATTGGCAAAATGTCTGAGTCAATTTTTACCGCGCTGCATGCAATGCAGACGCGGTCTAGCGATGAGAATTCTGTCCGTCTGTCTGTCTGTCCGTCCGTCCGTCTGGCTGTCCGTCTGTCTGTCTGTCACACGCGTGTATTGTGACAAAACGGTAGATAGATCTGTCCAGATTTATATACCATACGAAAGAACATTTAGCCTAGTTTTCTGAGAAGAAGAATGCTTGTTGGGGGGCGACTAATAGGAAATCGCATACGGGCTTTCGATTGGTACCGACCTCAATGACCTTGAATGAACTTGAACGCTGTAATAGCCCTTATTTTGCGTTTTTTTCACGGAATTCGACAGATTTTCTGGCCAATTATATCACAGTGGTTGAAGACAGACCTATAATGTCCGTAAAATATTGTCTCCCA
>Ga0049105_1000142_pt1 | contig 18337 bp, 13 predicted proteins | sample WorMetvaBAHAMAS1_FD_61260 | JGI IMG/M metagenome (GOLD analysis project Ga0049105, IMG submission 61260) | Worm MetaG Olavius vacuus BAHAMAS.1 | ecosystem: Host-associated > Annelida > Digestive system > Unclassified | place: Germany: Marburg | collected 2013-04-09
GTAAGTAAGTAAGTAAGTAAGTAAGAGTATTTATAAGGCGCACAAAAAAGAACAAAAAAGTCACTATGCGCCGTGTTCTCTATCGACTAAACAGTACTGTTTTGAGTTGTCGCTTGAATGTCCCGAATTGCATCTCAAGTCGTAGGTCTGCGGGCAAACTGTTCCACACACGGGGTCCAGCCATAGAAAAACTCCTGAGGGTGGCGAGGGACGTAGGGGCTAGTCCCATCCCCCCAAAAAATCATTTTAAAGGTTTTATACAGTTCGACATTAGTGAATGAAGCCTTTGACCCGTCCATCAAGCAAATTCACTGTTGATGTTCGCTGTTGGCGTCGTGGCGTTGCGGTAGAGTGTCGAACTTGCGATCAAGAAGTCGTGGGTTCGAGTCTCAGCCTGTCACTACGGCGTAAAAACTCTGGGCAAGTTTCTCACACCTATGTGCCTCTGTCACCAAGCAGTATAACTTGGTGCCGGTCAAAAGGCGGTTGCCTTGCGACTGGGTAGTACAGACACTATGGTCCGTGTGTGGGTGGCAGGTAAAACTGTGTGATCCCCTTGTTACACACGGGCCGTGTCTAACTTCTCGTTGCTTTCCTGCGTGTGTGGTTGAGCGGTGTGACTTGACTATAATATTATTATAATATTATTATTATTACTCTTTGTAGCTCTGGCCGACGCACGAGGTCACTACGTGCTGAACGGCAACTTCATCGTCAGCGCGTTTCACAAGGAGCTTCACGTGTCTGGAACGATCCTCGAATACTCCGGCTCAGGAACTGTTGTTGAACGCATTAACGGCACTGGCATGATCTACGAAGACATTTACGTTCATGTACGTTTGCTAGTTCTCTCTGCGTTGAGTATCGCAGTCGGCAGAATCACTGCACTTTGCGAGTTTGCATGGTTGAAATAGCGTCTTTTAAGGAGTATTTTGTACCGTTTTTCTTCAGAATAACTTATCACGCTAGTGGACAATAAATTCTTATATCTGATAGCTTACGCTTTGATTATTTTTTAATTTTAATTGTGTTTGTGCAACTGATAATAGAAAAGCTGCGTGTTTCTCTTTTAAGACAGTTCATCACGCCAGACCGACTTTACGGAATTTGATTGGTGTTTGATTTTGTCCAGTAGTTCCAAGTCCAACCCAATCTTTAAGCAGTGCAGCATGCAGGCTATACAGCTAAGAAGAGGTTCCATATGGAGGCAATGGAGGCTGGTGCTTCATGTTAGAAGCCTGCCCCCTCCCCCCTGCGGCCACAATAAACTTTACGTATTCATGGTATTCTTCAGCTCATGAATGCCAGTAGTTGGCCCCTGTACCCCGATAGTGGCCACCCCGTATCCTGGAGCCGCGACTGATACAGTACATGCTTTCGTAGGTTCTGACGGTCGGCGACCTGCGTCATGCACCGGTCATTCACTGGCAGTACACGGTGCGCATTAACGACCAGCTTCAATACATCACCTACATGTGGAGCAAAACTACCAAGAGCTGGTCGCCGTGTAGCCACGTCTGTCAAGGTTTAACCATCGTGCCTTTAGTGTTAAGATATATGTATCGAATGATAGCGACGTCGTTTGCTAATAACTTTCTGTGATCATGTTGTCGACGCTATTTCGTGTGGCACCTGAATCGTCCGTCCAGGCAGTTCTCGGAATCTCATAAGGACACTTGACGATGCCTAACGACAAATTTGTCAATACATGTCGATGAGCGTCTGGTAATGTGCAAACTATTTTCTTCAGACTATAACGTGGCAGCCACTGATAGAGTCGAATTTATTGACATCACTGAACACTACTATACGTGACAGTATCATAACAAGAAGTTCCGCTACCACGGAGAGAACAGCGCGTCCGATTTTGGTACCACTCGAAAGGTCATATGCGACTGTCTGTTAGTGATTAATGCTAACTTACTTTCTATCGTTTTCAAGTTATGGCTGATTATTGGTCAAATTTTCGCTATCGACAGGGGAGTGGCTCACTTTAAAGCCCTCACTAGAGGTGATCATCTGCGAATATCGCAATAAATGATATATCGCTAAAACTTGATTCTTTGGGCTATGTGTCAGTTGCAGAAAGTATCGGTGTATCTTCAACCACTTTTACGTAATTGGACCCGAAAGCTACCGGATTCGGTGAAATAACGCAAAATAATGGCATTACGCCGTTGAAGATCATTCAAGGTCACCGATTTTGATACGGATAGAAAGCTTATATGCGACTTCTTATTAGTGATTAATATACTAACTTACCTCCTATCTTGCACCGTTTCCAAGTTATGGCTGCATATTGTGAAATTTTCGCTAGCGACAGGGGATCGCTTTACTTTAACGCTTTCGCTGGGGTGACCCCTGCGAATATCCGGATAGACTTTACCTCTGTAGAAACTAGAATGATTGTACTACCTGATGCTGAAGACCGCACGATCATATCTTTATTCGTCTGGACAAAACACCGGAACGTGACGGACAGACAGACGAACAGACAGACAGCCCATGGCTAATACAGCGGTAAAGATTTAGCGATGCTTATTTCAGGTGTGCAGGTACGTAGGGTGGTGTGCGTCAGTGCGTACACTGGACTGATTGCCAGCGACCGACACTGCGATGCTGAGGGTCTCTCAAAGCCAGATGACGATGTCAGGAGTTGCAATGCTGACTGCCAAATTAGGTCAGAAACTGCTTCGTCGTCGTCGTCGTCGTCTGCATTATTTATTTGCATAAAATAAGACAATCTAAAAATAGAACGACAATACAAGCGAGGATATTTAGGCAACATTAAGTTGGCCTAACAACTGAAAACAGTAAAAACTTAATTAATTAGCCCAGCTAGGCTACTTGATAAACTATTTGATTTAACGAAACCAAAAATGGAACACTAGGCCTGTATAATAAATGGTTTGTTTAACTTTGTTTGTAGCAGCGTGAAAATGAGCGGTAGTTTATGGAGTTATTTGGCAGCTTTGGTGCGCTTGTGGTTGTCAGATCACTAATGCCAGATCGAACTATTATAAGTACGATGTGGGCTGTAATTGTATGTAGGACGTATTACTCAGTTATGTAACGCCGAATGAGTTCAACGTGTTTGTGGTTATGTGATTAGCTGGCAAGTGGTATCAGTTGGCGAGTGCCGGGCACGCTGTCGAGAAACGGGTTTGGCAGTGAGAGAAATCCGCTGTGCAAAGGTGCCGTTTGATGTCAGTCAGCCGGCTGAGTACGTTTCCGATGAACACTGTCGCCATCTGGCGAATGTACGACCACCAGAGACCGTCGAATGTATCGGTTCATGCATAGCCACGCACTGGATCTATTCCACGTGGTCCGAGGTTTGGCACTGGCTGTCCATTGAACACTGACTATGCAGAAGCGATATAATGATTTAAAACAACGACTAAAGCAGCCCTTCGTTTACACGTTTTATATGTAATTCTAAAGGTGGTCAGAGTTATCGTCTTCGAAATCACATTTTGTGGACGCACGTGCTTCTCGTACGTCCGCATGTGGGCGCCCCTTACCTTTAAAAAGTACTTGGTCACTGATAACTACACTACTGACACACGTGATGACTGCCATTGACGCCGACCTCTTACTGATCACGTTTCGGCGGCGACGGCTCAAACTGACATTTTCCGACCAGTGCAGGGTGAACACCACCCGTCGCCGTTGTGGCGTTTCTGCCATTCTAGCGCCGTCTACTTACTTACTTACTTACTTAGGTAAACTGTGTCAGTGGCGTCACTATAGATTGGTGTTAGCCAGTGCGGTAACTTGTAACCCTTTTTTCACCCTTAAAAATGATGACCTTTTTTGGCCATCGTACTACATAAAGTAAGTAAGTAAGTAAGAATATGTGTACACGGCGCAAAAAAAGCAGCAGTCACTATGCGCCGCAGCCCTACACAAACCAAAGTGTCTTCAAAAGTCTCTTAAACTGTACAAGTGAGATATCTCTTGTCACATAATGCGACATTTTTTGGTCACCATCGCACCCTCACGCCTTTCCATATAGCTGATAGTTTATTCAGTGTTCTTGTAAATTCAGCCACAAAAATTTTTTTACAGTTTTATTCGGGTGTCACCCACTCGCCGGTGTCACCCGGGGTGGTCCACCCCCCCCCCCCTAGTGACGCCACTGAACTGTGTTTATGTTGAGTGTTTGGACGTGTTGTTAGTGCACAAAGACATGTGGCCGAGGAGAGCAGCACAGAAGTGCCGAGTGTGTGGACATGATGGGACGACGCGTCGACGACTCGATGTGTGTACAACAAGACAGACTGACAACACAGCAGTGCAACAGTTCGCCGTGTCCGTACTGGACCGAAGGACATTGGAGCGCTGTGTGTATATATGATTGCATTGATTCGCTATCATGCTATTACAGTTATAATACCGTACCCGGAAATGAAATAATGCGATAATAATAGTAATAATAGGCTAGTAATAAACGTCAGATGCACGTCGAGCGCAGGACAGAGAAAGTTCGCCGGCCAAAGACCGACGTTCTACCACTGTGCCACGCCACCAACATAAACACGCAGATAAGTTATCGGGAACAAATTTAAAGACGACACACGAAAATACGAGAAAACACACACAATACCATGCTTGTAAGACAAAGTGATCGGTTATACTGCTTCTTGTATTAAAATCACTCAGTCAACAACTGTACTACTTAGCAAGCGACCTCAATTATTCGTTACTTAAATTAGACACTGAAATATACCGAAAGTGGTAATGTTGTCACGTTTTTTCAATGCACAGCAATACTTGAGTTTATGCAAGGCAAGTATGATGTGACAAGTCAAGCCGATCTAAGCCACTGATAAAGCACTTTTTGATTTTGAGTAAGTAAGTAACTAATCTTTATTTCACAAACAACAGACGCGTTTGTGTTACAAGCACTTCACTACGTAGAATGCATGTGAACAAATCAGTAAATGAGTGCACATTAGTAGACTAATAGACTAATAACAATGAAGTAATTGCAAAACTCATCAACATATCACGGGTATTCAATGTGAAGCAGATACGCGCTTACACTAAAGCAAATCAAATCAAATTTATTAATGTAGAAGTGCCAGTTGGCCGCTAACAATGCAAACATCAAGACAGTATAACAGTTGTAAAAACAGTTGTAAAAACATACAAAAACTAAACACATCAGTACAAAAGCACGCAAATACAAATACAAAATCAAACATGCTAATATAACCATTGAAAATTTACAAATTCGTGTACTTAGGACAGTAACTTATTACTTACGTAAATGTAAATTTCTGAAAACAAAAGATTTTCGTCGATTGAACTTCAGTGTTCGATAGACACTATTACAACATTTTAAATCTCTCAACTGCTGGTCAGTTGAAGGCAATACTGGCACTACGAGTTAACGTTGTGCGGTGTAGTGTTCGGCATCATGTGGACACGGCTGGCGATACCGGGCTGTGAGGTGTCAATACGGCGAGAACAACGTTCTCAAGTCGTACTGTGACTCCGCTGACGAACCGGACAGCAGCATTGCCTGCAACGCCGGACCGTGTCCGACCTGGCACACTGGCATCTGGGGACTGGTAACTGTCTTCAGTATAGTTATGTAGATGATTTTACTATACTTTTTAAATTTCTTATGCTTATTATTTTTCGTTTTAATTTATTTTGATTAATTCTCGGTTTTGATCTCGTACAGTAAGCTGGCTGTCTCTCATTCACTTCGTACATAGTAAGGGGTTCGTACAGATCCTGGAAAAGTATGGAAAGTCCTTGAATTTTATGTACGGCAACAAAACTCGTGCAATAAGTTTCACAAGGTAGTGTAGACACATTAGTTAGGTGAAGTGGACAACTAAGCTGTCATGCGATGTCAAATTGTGTGAGGAATTTTGTTGTCAAAAATTATTAAAATCAGACAACTATTCCCCAACTTATAGCCACTAATATGAGTGGATGTTTTTTTCTGAAACACGGTGTACATTCCTATGCCTTCTTAAAATACACCTACATGCTGTATGCTGTACGTGACAGTGTTCGACAACTTGCGGGCCGGGAGTACAGCAGCGTGCCGTCAGCTGCCGACTGTCATCCGGTGTGCTGGTTGACAACAGCGCCTGTGACCCAGAGACGCGACCTGGTCACCAGGCCACCTGCCATCTTACCACCTGTCCACAGGCTACCAGCACCACCACCACCACCACCACTACCACTACCAGCACCTCAACCACCGCGCCCACTACCACCACGACCACTACCCTCATGACGACGCCGACCACCACGACCACGACGACGACCAGACGATCACCGACTGATCGGTTTGCGACGTGGCGAACCGGAGGGTGGACAGCGGTAACAACATTCTCGCTAATATTACTCCACGGGGAAAGCCCCTCCCCCCCTCACGAGAATGTAGTTACTTGGGCCATGATACAGTTGGTGTCACCAATAATTACTCCTCATTTCTGATATTACCAGTGCCTAAAATATTAATATTGTGGATACTCTCTTGTGGCGTCAGTGGTTTGTTTTGAATATTTTGTGATTTCTTGCACTGTGACTTACGGCATTGTTCATTCGCTAAACGCCCCATTGGAATGCTGGCTGGTGGTCCTCTCAGAAATTTTGGCTTAGTGCTCTCCCTTATATTATACTCAGTCTGTATTTGTGGCTCAATACGTTGCCGCTGTTTCACAATGGCAGCCGATTAACAGTCGTATGCTTTCGTTTGTCGTAACTCTTAATTAATTTCTAAATGCTAACATTGCCTAGTATTAAGCACAATAAACATTTGTTTGGACTTAAGCCCAGGAATCGATTTCTAACCAGTTTCATGTGTAAACCTAATTAAATAATCGCATCTTGCTATATACATTTATCCGCTGTTCGGGCAGTTGTTAATTTTAAGAGTTTATTGTTTAATAATTTTGCTTAGTTACTGTTTGCCGTCAGCTGCCGTGCAGAGTTGAGACCGTACGGCATTGCAGTGTATAAGATCGTGTAATGTGGTGCAATGTGTTTCGTTTATAGAGTCACGTGTGAGCGCCTGACACACGAGTAAGATGAATGATTGAATGTCATCGCTTGACAGAATAACAGTCAGTCAAGCAGGAACGCCGAGGCACGATAACTGCGTGCGCTTACCGGTGTCCTGAGAAACTGTTAATAATTGACTGCGTAGTTAAAACCAGCATTACGAATAAAAGCTATTTAGTTATAAAACATACGAAAACACATACACTAAACATAACACACAAAAGGCAGACGCCCAACCAAATAGTAGCAATCGAGTTTAATCGTTATTACAATGTAAAAATTTCGCGAGGTCAATTGAAAACACTGTTCGTCTGGCGTGATGATTGTTGCAGTGTTCGGCGACTTGCGGTCCGGGAGTGAGACATCGATACGTGAGCTGTCGATATGACGAGGGCGATGAAGCTGATCCCGTTGTCTGTGGACACGATGATGAGCCGGCCAGTGCAGAACGCTGTCTGGAACGGCCTTGTGGGCAGTGGAGGACTGGTGAATGGACTCCGGTACGTTCGACCAAAGAGGTTGTACCATAAACAGCCTCTGGGCCGGGTTCTTGGCAATAACTTGGGCGGAGGTCTAAAAACAAATAATAACATGCAATTTATGAAGACATCCTTTGAACAGTGGCCTAGACGAAGGGTTTTTGCCATTGTGGGACCTCAGTACCACCGCTACCATATTAGCCATAATGGCAGTCTGCCAGAAAGGGACAGTGCCCGGACTTCTCTGAGAAAACCAAGCAAAACAAGAACGGCTGGTTGCACTTGTCAAGGGGAGCGTGTGTACAAACATTGTACTTCTGAAACTTTTCCTTTATGACTCAGGGCAGGCACAAGTCAGACGGACGGAAGGACAGACAGATGTAGACGACACGATTTCTCTTTTAAGGCCAAATCCAACTGGGACCAGTTCCTCGTAACTTCCTCGTGATGTCGTTAACTTCCTCGTAACTTCCTCTCTGACTTGTTGGCGACGTCGCCAACTTCCTCGTAACAAGTCCGTAACTAGTTGGCGACTTCCTCGTAACATTTGCTGCGAGGAAGTTACGAGGAACTGGTCCCAGTGGAATTTGGCCTTTAAATATAAATAACGGAGCGAAAGCAGCAAACTAAGTAAGTAAGTAAACAGACATTTCAACATGCACAGTTAACGAATGCGTCACATAGGCGCGCATGGTGAACAGATCCAGAGATGATAACTTTTGCGGTGATTTTGCGTTGCGGCAGTGTTCGTCGACGTGCGACGAAGAAGGCTACGAGACGCGGTACGTGGCGTGCGTCTTGCAGCTGGAAGACGCCGAGATGGTCGCCATAGATGAAGAGTACTGTGACATGGACGCGATGCCAGACTCGGAGAGACCATGCTGGCCAGGAGACTGTCCCGAACTCATCCCTACGACTCCCACCGCTGCCGCTGTGACCACGGCGGCTGTGGCGGCTGACGGCACTGCCCATTGGCGTACTGGAACATGGGGACCGGTAAACAGCAGTCAATCATATCAGTCAGTAAATCAATCAAAAAGCCAGATACTGCCAGACCTATGCAGACCTGGGCAGGTCTGGAAATTTAAAGCTCGACAAAACATTGTAAAAATCCAAGGCAAACCAGAGCCAAAATATATTATTCGTGCATGTTTTATTGTCAGTATATAGCCTCGATTATAACCTCACACTTTTATCTCTCGTTTCGTTTTCACCTTTTTTATCGACCCCATTTTCACTTTTACTTACTGGGCTTTCGTATTTTATTGTAGCTAAATAGCCTTGTTTATATTTTTACTCTTTTATCACATCTTCCACGCCATTCTCAGCCCAATACGTGCTGTTGTGCAGTTAAGAAACTACTCACTCACTATATGTTAAAAGTGCGATATAAGATGGCGTTTAAAAAATTAATTACAGTTTAATTACAGTTTTGTTTTTGTTCACATGTAGCCTATCTTTGGAACTCGTTTTGTAATTCGTAATTGGTGTATTGCATCTGTGCGCGTGTTTCTGTGTTTATCTTCCACTATGCGACGTTCGATGGCAAAATGAGCTATATATTCATGATAATTTATTGGCTTTCTTAAACGTTTTCTAAAGTTTTAAAAACATTGTACATTTTTATGTCTGTTGCTTTTAGGTCGTAGGCTTTCAGCCTTTCGGGGCCAGTTCCGTGAACGTTGCTGAAATCGTCACTTAACTAAGTAACATTTAGCCTTAAGTAACTCTTAGCATCCCAGTCAAGTTGATTCTTTTGCATAAAGATACTTAACCGTGAAAGAAATGACGCTGAACAAGCAGGCCTTTATAAGTTCCACAGTCAAGAGAAAGCTCAAGTACATATAGAATGTGTGCGTTGCAGTGCTCAAGAACGTGCGGTGATGGCGTTCAACTGCGTCGCGTTGCCTGTCAGGACGGTCATGGCACCAGCTCAGCAGAATGTAATGTCGACGACAGACCGGCGGACAATCAGGCATGCCACATGGGTCCATGTCCTCGCTGGAATCATGGCGACTGGTCTTCGGTAAGCCAAGCTAATTTTACGCTCGTCGCTGATCGTCGGTCTGTGATCTTGAGCAGTCGCGCTTCTGTGGCAGCTGATCGGCCTTCAGCGGCCAACAGAGTCCGTAGCCGCAACAGTACAGAACTGTAAATGGAGATTGCCTTTAGTAGACTAATAGAACGTTTGTGTGTGTGTGTGTGTGTGTTAATCTACATAGCATTCACGTAACGGCAATAATAATAGTAATTATAATAACACGAGCTATTAACGTGTCCGAAATGACAGTCACTGCTTAGTCACGACACAAAACAGTCAAGGGAAGCTGCGCTGGAAGAGGTGAATCTTCAGACGACTGCGGAATGTGGACAGAGACGGGGCGGATGTTACGTGCTGTGGTAGACCGTTCCAAACATGAGCGGCGGCGACAGAAAAAGCTCTGTCACCGATGATTGACAGACGCGTACGGCGGACAACTAGTGATGATGACGATGCTGAACGAAGGTGACGTCACGCGCTGAAATCCGCCGACTGGCAGAGTTCATCAGCAAGGTACGACGGTGCTACTCCATGTAAGCACTTGTATACAAGGACAGCAAGCTTGAAGTCAATTCGCTGCGCCATCTTGAGCCAGTGCAGCTGACGGAGGAGCGGAGTGATGTGGTCGTACCTCGATGAAGAAAACACCAGCCGGGCAGCCGAGTTCATCACCGACTGGAGCCGCTTCAGCAGGTACTGCGGGATTCCGGCAAGGGTAGTCCAGCCGTGTCAGAATGAGCGATGCTGCTAGTGACTGGAAAGTGGGTCTGGAGACCGGCGGACGGTCCACAGCTGTCGCAGTACAGTGAAGCAGCCAGAAACGGTCTTCGTCACATGTGACCTCATTGAAACGTCAGCGTCGATACCGACGTCACGGACGACGATGGCTGGCATAACTTCGTCTTTGTTAGCTGTACTTTATTGTTTTATTCGCAACAGTAAGTTAAGTGCAGCAGAAAGAAAAAAAAATTAACGATCAAAGCAACCCAGTGCAGTGAGAATATGTAGCATTAATGAATAACTAAATATTTTTATCGTTTTCTTATTGTTATCAGCAACTTGCAAGTTCAATACAAACACAATAGACTCGCCGAGGATTCATAACATTTACAAAGTTTGTGCAATACGTCGACTTAACACCAACATTATTAAAAAATCACCAGGTGTACGCAGTGGTTAAAGTGCAAAATTAGAGGTGGGGGAACGCTACATTTAGGTTTGGGCCCCTGACAATGGTCGTCTGCCTATCCTCAGCATTATAACAATCTGAGGTGGGGGAACGCTTTGAGCCATAAATTGGAGGTGGGGGAACGGCGTTCCCTCCCTTGCGTCCCAGTACACTTTAACCACTGGGTGTACAAGTTATACAAATACTGAAAGTTAAGTGTACCAAAATTGAGTAAAACGGCGAGGCGATTGATCGATGGTGGTGTGTACGCGCTGTGCAGTGTGACGTGACGTGTGGAGGCGGCGGCATACGACGTCGCATTGTGCACTGTCAGTGGCCCAGCGGTGAAATCCTTCCGGACGCCGACTGTCCGCTCCCCGCTCCGCCGTCGTCTCAGCCTTGCGGCCTCGATCCGTGTCCACAGACCACGTTACCGCCAACGACGTCGACGTCACCGGCCACCGTCTCGGCACGCTGGAGGAAGTCGCGATGGTCTGCGGTGAGTCTGCATTGCTTGCTTGATCGAAATCAGAACGATAGAGACACTTGACTTATTCGGAGTCGCTGGTCCGACGACGGTCATTGTTCCGGTGCAGGATGTGATCCTCGAAATTTTACACGGGTCAGCTCCCTCCAATCCCTACACGAAAATTCCAAATGTGAAACCGGTAGGCCGATTGTGAACTGTGTCATGCACAGGTCTTTGCGCGAAATCGCCCCCATTGGCCGCAATGCAAAAGGAGAAATTCGAAGGGGCGCCAATTTTTTGGGTGGGGTAGACGAAACTAGAAATATCTCTATTAGCAGATTCGACTCACTGTCGTCTATCGCGTTGGTAATCTGTAAGTTTTCGTTGCTTGATATACTTAAAGCAAAAGACACATATATACCAACAATTTCGTGGGAACTCAGCGTTTTTCCACATTTCGATATTAATGTTCTCTTTGTCCACTTAGAGATTTTTGTCGTTTTTATCCTTACTGAAGCTGGGCCACTAGCAGTTTTGTCGATGCTGGAATACTAAACAATGAAATAAATTCAATATACTCATCGTCATAGTATATCATACTTGTTTGGAGAACGTAATTCATGAACGACAGAACGAACCTTTGTGTACCAATGCTTTGATAGTAAGTAAGGAAGTAAGTAGATTTATATAGCGCAGTATTCAGTAATCGTCAAGAACCTCTAACGCGATGAATGCACTAGCATCGAGCGAACAAATACGTTTTAAGCAAACGTCTGAAACACTCTGTACTGATGGTCGGATCCCGGATGAAATCCGGGAGAGAGTTCCAGACTGTGGGACCAGCAACTGAAAAGGCACGGCGGCCGTAAGTGTTGAGACGGTAGCGAGGTACTGCAAGTAGTTGACGGTTGGCGGAACGCAGATGCCGCCGAGTGACAAGACTGGCGACCGGGACTCAGTAGTCCGACAGGTACGGTGGTGCGCGGCCGTTCATACACCGATGAACTAACTTTGCCAGCTTGAAGAACACCCGGTCAGGGACGTCGAGCCGGTGAAGTTCGTCGTGCAGTATCTGACCCAGGCCGCGGTCAAACTTCCGAGTGCCGGTGATAGGGACTTTTCTGCCAACCGAATCTCGGTTGTCAGTACATTATAGAGTCATTATGGACTGACTTTTGTGCATTGTTATGTGTAAAGTAGACCGTATAACAAAAGAAGAAAGTTTTTTAAACAGCTGCGAATTTGTTATTTCGATGCACTGAAAAAACTAGTAAAGGTGATTTTGGTGCTAACCAAGACAACGTTATTTTAATTAAACGAACGAACGAACGAACGAAGTTTATTTGCCAATGAACCGAATGGACAATGACTGGCTACCAGTAGAGGCCGAAGCACATCAATGCTGGCCACCAAAACAAAAGAAAAAATCGACAAACTAACACAACTAGAAAGACAGAGAAAGAAAGAGAGGGAAAAAACAAAATACATTGTTCTACATAAAATAGCACGGCATAATTTTTTATCTTAAAATTCGTTTATTTATACTGTAGCTAGTTATGGAGGAACTGACAATAAAGTTTTGTAGCAGAATATGTAACGAGATATATTTGGTGAAACGGTTGTTGTGTCGGTCAGCAGTCCTTGCAGTCAAGTCCTCCCGACTCAGTGCCCACCGTGCAGTCTAAAGCAGATCAGCTGATGCCGGTAAACAGGAACGACGCCGTGTGTGCGTGCTGTGCGCACGTAGCAAGCAGCATTTCGTTCTGCTAATAGCACTCATGTATTTCTCGGCCTTTATGGCGCACGTAGCATATCAAACAAATCTTTTAGGCCCCGTTTGTCTTTGTGCCTGCCTGCATTCATTCATGTATATGCAACATATACAGTGTGAGTCAAAAAAGTAGCCCCTGCCCTAAAACTTTTTGCAATATTTTCACTCAGGCTGAGTATATCTCCAATACCATGAAATTTTACCAATTTGTTGCCAGTTTATATTCACGCATACTTAACCAATTTTAGTCGATTTATCTTAATAACAAAATGGCATTAATTTTTCTAGGAGTACTTATCGTTTTTACTGTTTCAAGTTTCGAGTTTAACCAAGTCAGATTGCCTTGACTTAATCGCTAATGATTAGTGGCCCCAATTTACCCCTCATTCCACTGGATTATTAGGTTCGGAACTTCGGGAGCAATGCTGGAGTCTTATCACAAGCTGCAACAGAAGCCAAAAACAGTTCCGAGTTTTCATAAGTTAATTTGGTCTACTTTACTGGAGAAAGCCATTGCCAACGCTGTGAAAGACCACCACAAGCGACTGCAGACGTGTGTCAGCCATTGGAGGACATTTTGAACACATAATGTGATAATTCATTTAACAGAAACTAATTGTTATATTTAATTAAATATAATTTGATGTGAATTGTTTATTCATGAAAAATACATGAATTTCATAATAAACTGGGGGTCTTACTAGTAAAAGTGATACAATTCCTACAGTTATTCAGATAAATGGACCAAAATTGGTGTACACTTAGAAATATGTTCTCGAAATAACCTAGAAAATTTTCAGTTACACAGGTTCACCACAAGTGAAAATATTGCAAAAAGTTTTAGGGGGCTACTTTTTTGACTGACACTGTAGGTAACATATATGTTGCATATAGGCCTACTCGGAGGTCGTTCTGTGTTTTAGTGTTATGGTCTACATCGACTGGATGTACCCATCTGTTAAGAGTGCAGACCTATTATAAACCCTACAACTTGTGTTTTTCACTCGCTCGTGCACTTGTTTGCCTTCTTACATGGTCTTTTGACTTCTGTCAACTTGATCCTCAGATCCACTCAGATTAAATGGCTGTCTGTGCTTTAAGTTGTTTTTGGTGTATACGTATCTGGAGTGAACTTGCACAGTAGATGTACACTGTGTTTAAAAAACGTGGTGTCAAACTTTTTGCAATAACTTCATCAACTGTTAAACGACTTTGAAATTTTTTTACTGTTGGAAAACAGCAATAAATTATCTGTACAATAAATATAAAATTTTTCGCCGTCTCTTAAAAACCTAGTTTTACTACCGTGTGAAACATAAAAGTTAAAAATGTTGCAATTGCTCTACCACTCCTTGGTGACAAAGCTGTCAACTCCACCATTTAAAAAATCCTTTAAACACTTAAAGAAACATATTACTTTACTTACATATTCACTGCTCTGTCCAGCAGCACGTGTACCATCACGAGTTCACGACGTTGAGGAACTGTTGGACATTTGGAACGGTCTTCAACAGAGTGCAGTTGATAGGGCAATTGATGGAGAGTGCGTCATCGCGCCTGAGTACGGGCCAAAGGAGGACAGTTTGAGCTCTGACAATATGCTAATTGAGTGAGCGGTAATTGAAGCAGTGAAGCAATGTTCCAAATTCGTAGAAGTGTTTTTAAATCGGTTAACAATTCACAAAGTTATCATAAAAGTTTGGTACAGCTTTGTCGTCAAGAAATGGTAAAGCAATTGCATCATTTTTAAACTTTTAGGTTTCATACGGTAGTGCAACGAAATGGCGAGAAAAAATTATATTTATTTTGTAGATAATTCACTGCTGTTTCCAACAGTGAAAGAATTTTCAAAATCAGTTAACAGTTGATGAAGTTATTGCAAAAAGTTCAACACCTCGTTTTTCTAAAAACAGTGTATATACGTGTTAGTTGGTTAGTGTAGTTTATTGTATGTTTCGTTAAAACGGGATCAGTTAACGAGCACATAATATGCACATTAATAGTTTTGTGTAAAAACTGAACGGAAGCATGTTTCCGATGGTTCTGTTTCGTGCGTGTAACCGTTGTGTTTGAATGTTTGCACTGAAGTTAGAGCGCACCATGAGGGTTTGCGTTGACTTATACAGAGTGGTCCAGAAAAAAATGCACAAAGTTTAATGCGCCGTCATTTTGCAATCATTTGCAGTAGAATCATGCAGTTTTCACCAAAATGGTCAGAAAAGATCACTGACTACCATTCAATGCAAAATTTATATCAGTTGGTTAAATAATCTTTGATAAACAGCCGGAACTGGATACGTCTTCGATGTGCCGATCATGGTGATGTCAGTAAGACTGGTCGACAGTTCGTGCGACCTGGATGTAGTTGTCGATGACGACGCATGTGAGTGCCGTGTGTCGAGCAGCCTACTACCAACTCCGGCAGTTGCGTCCGTTGATACGCTCGCTGTCGTCTGGTGCCGCTAAGTTGCTATTCCAGGCGTTCATCTGAACACGCCTGGACTATTGCAACTCACTACTCTACGGGATCAGCGACAACCTGTACCGACGCCTACAAGCCGTTCAAAACGCCGCAGCACGCCTCATCACCAACACGAGAAGGTGCTGCTAGCACATCACGCCCGTCCTGCAGCAGCTACATTGCCTTCCAGTCCGCCAGCGTGTGTGCAATTCAAGATCGCCTTGCTAGCGTACAAGGCACTGCATGACCTCCTACTTGCGTATCTGGTGGAAGATTGCCTACTTGTGTGTGTCACTGGACGCCGACAACTGCGTTCGTCGGACATCGACATGTGCCTAGAGCAACGTCTTGGCGATCGCTCATTCGCTGCTGCTGGATCTTGCGTATAACAGTCTGCCAACCCAGCTGCGAGAGTCGGACATTACACTCGGACATTTTCGACGAGCATTCAAAACACATCTATTCGGTCACTGACGGCTGCAGCGCCGAATGACAGTGTTTTGTGCACTGCGTACAAATTTGCTTACTTACTTACTTACTTATTATGAGCGACCTCACCCTGGATATGAACATAACACCTCTGACAATTGAAGATCGACTGCTGGTAAAAACTTCGCAAACTGAAAAAAGATGGATTGTTGAAAACATGATTGCTGAGTTTCCAGCGAGACAGCGGAAATGGCATATGCTGTTCGATTTCTTACGAATAATTAAGTCTAAGCTTCAGTAAAAGGCTCAATGGTAGCGAACAACGTCGTTCGGAGTGAATTGGTTAGAATAACAAGTCAATTAATAACTTAAACTGCAGGCAAGACGGACAGCCAAGTCACTGATTCTTAGGGTGGAAATGTTCACAGTTAAGTTTGTAACCTTCGCTTTTAGCAAACTTTTCTTCTGTCATGACAGCCTTGAAAGTGTCGCTGGTGTTGATGCTTTTAAAGTAAGTAAGTAAGGGTATTTCTATACGGTGCTGATTAACTACAAGTCACAAAGCGCCGTGGTCCACTGGTCCAATATCCCGAATAGATAAGTCTTTAAACGCCGTTTGAATTGTCTCAGAGAATCGCATTGTCGGAGTTTCTGTACCAGCTGCCAAACAAAGAATATTTAATACGATATTCAAAATTTCCCACTCTTCGTGTTATCGGTTAATTTCTGAGCATATTGGTGAAAACTGCCTGATTCCACTGCAAACGGTTGCAAAATAACTGTGCATTAAACTTCGTGCATTTTTGGACCACTCTGTATAACTTGCTGAATTATTTATATCTGCTACTGCTAACTGTGCTGATTTCGGTTTTGTTTAACCAGCTGTTAGACACCAGAGTTTCTCTAGATTCGACCAAGACCTTCAACAGAGAGTGAGTTAGTGAGTTAGCGAGCAGGGTTCAACATTTCAAAAACATTCCCTGCATTTCACATCATTTTAGCATTAACAGTTGCAATAGACGAGCAGATTTTAGGGCATTGAAATCCACGTGTCAGTTAGTGTAAGTGATATTACCTCGTCATTGTTGTTGTTATCCCACATAAATACGTAGCACTGGACGAAACACTAATTCGTTTATACAGCTATTACAGCACTGAGATACCTGATCTATCAGCGTGTATAGTTCGGGGAATTAGCATAACTCAAATCTTTCCTTTTCAATGTCTGTAATCTGTTCACTCAAACACTACGGCTGATGCAGTCGAGCTGACACCAAACCAAAGTCCATCTACGCAGTATTTCGAGTCGCGATGCATTCGCTTATATACAGCAAGGTTTCAAGCCTATAGGCAACACACACATATCACGTGACACGAGTTGGAGCAAACTTAGAACGCCAATCGAACACAGCAGTAGATGGCTAACGAAGGTCCAATATTCGAATAGCGAATCCCCACAACACGCTACCCTTAGTCACGTGGTCAGTCACGTGTTAGACGCATTGCGACAAGGGCTTCTGACGCAATCGCTGTCATAAGAGAAATAATGAAGCTTTTCTCTGAGGTTAAACAGGTACAAATCAGCTTTTAACGCTCTACGCTGTATTAAGGCCAATTTCCACTGGGACCAGTTCCTCGTAACTTCCTCGTGACGTCGTTAACTTCCTCGTAACTTCCTCGCGCACTTGTTAGCGACGTGGGCAACTTCCTCGTAACAAGTCTGTAATTTGTTTGCGACTTCCTCGTAACTTTTGCTACGAGGAAGTTACGAGGAACTGGTCTCAGTTGAATTTGGCTTTTACAGAACTCTTACAGAGTACGATGGTTTGATCGAAGCATCAGTGTCTGCAGAACGTGACCTCTGTTTGGCCGTGTAGTGTTCCGTGACGTGCTCGAGGGGCGTGAAGACCAGAACGGTGGCATGTATCGACGACGAAGGTCAGGTCGTCGACGAGTATCAATGTGACGCCAAGAAGCCTCGTGAGCTGGCCGTCTGTCGACGTGGTCCTTGTCCGCACTGGCTCACGTCACGCTGGTCACAGGTTCGTCTGGTTTATCCACCGCTCTTCTCTCGGCTTACAAACAGCATTCAGATTTTGTAATATTCTACCGACTTTTGCCGACGATTTGTTTGTAGGCCCATTGTAAATGTGAAGCACCAGCATTTAGACTTGATTTAGGACGTTTGACGTGCTTTGGCTTTACATGATGTAACGATGTAACAAAAGCGTGGACGAGCGTCTGTAACAAATCTTGCTCCAGTAGTCCTGAAAGGGGCAAGCAAGTGAGTATATAGTTTCTTAACGGCATATCAGCTCGAAAAGGGCTATTTGGTGCCATACAAATGTTATATAATACAATACAATGCGTGGTTAGTTTAGTGCCCAGCCTACAACGAAAACGGAACGGCTAGGCATTACAATGTTAATAAATGATAAAAGCCAGTTAAAACGAAATGTTGAACAGATAGGTTTTCAGCTTGCGCTT
>Ga0049105_1000143_pt1 | contig 18335 bp, 15 predicted proteins | sample WorMetvaBAHAMAS1_FD_61260 | JGI IMG/M metagenome (GOLD analysis project Ga0049105, IMG submission 61260) | Worm MetaG Olavius vacuus BAHAMAS.1 | ecosystem: Host-associated > Annelida > Digestive system > Unclassified | place: Germany: Marburg | collected 2013-04-09
CCGCCACGGCTGCCGCCAAATTAATTAGTACATTACAGTGACGTTTTATTGGCTCATTAACATCCAGGCCGATGCTCGTAATGTCAGTAGTTTGGCTGTAAGCTTATAGCCTATCGATCGACTCATGCGTAAGACGCAAGCTTATATACAGTAACGTCATGTAACATGCGTACCTGAGACAGAACACTGGAGGCGATGGCTGTGTCGCAAATGTAGTCTAAAAGGAAACTGAGATCAAAATTCTAGCGCTTGTTTGAAGCTGATCGACAAGCGACGACGTTATAACAGTTGTTTCTTACAACGTGACAGCGCAGAATAACGTGATGTCAGTGATGGAGACTCGCATTATAATACCGGGTCGCCGTAGTAGTCAGCGTGTGATGATATGTGATGAGCAACAGTCATGCGACACAATTAGTAACACTGCATGTTTTCATCAGTCTGCCAGCTCGTCGTGTGACAGAGTGAATAGCGCTGTTTCGCTCACTGCACACCGTCAACAATGTGTAATGGACTTCGAAAGGCATTAAGGCTAAACTACACAGTGGGCCAAAACAACTGACGTCATCACAATTCTCTGCACATTTTAAATCCAGATACTCGTGTTTTCTTTTTAAAAAAGCAGCGTCAAGCGCACAGTGACGTACGTCACCAGACGACGCTACTCTGAGAAACATTATTGTCTCTAGTGCCTGGTTTATGTCCTTTGAAAGTGTTGATTGATTTATTTTTTATATAAAGCAAAATAACGTAATAACGACAGTAGGCCTAAGCAAAATAACAGCGAAGTGATATAAAAAAGTAAAGTCCTTCCCAAGCCACATGGGCCCATGGGGCGGCGCTGATCTCCGTTTCCTATTTTATAGCCCTCAGCCGGACACCAGCTTACACTGCGAGGCCACGAAGTGATATAAGCAAGTTAATATTTTCCTTTTAGAGTACAGAGTCAGGAGGCAAAAGCAGCGATCGACCCTGCACACCTTCAAGGTTTTCGCTTCAGGTTCTGCAGGAAAATCCATCCTAGGATCTCAAAAAGCTCGCCTTGGCTCTGATTGCTCTTACTGTACCTGCTGTTATCGTGTTACTGTTTCAGTGGCACATGCATTTCATCTGCTGACAGAAACTAAAGACATCATTAGGGCCATATCCTGCCAATTTTTACCAGTATTTGTCGTTCACTATACAAGCAGGGAAAATAATGTCTATGTAACAAACCTCCGTATATAAACAGACTGCTTATTACACGTTCAACTTTTTTTTCCAGAGAGTAAGTTCCCGTATAATTTTACAATTGACCAATGAATGAATGAACAGTTGTAGCACCAATATTGTCTTATCAATAAACACTCGACAGCTTTGTATTTTCTTAATACTGACAAGTGAACTGTATAGGTCCATATTGCAGCCATAGACGAACGTCGCTTTCAGTATCTTAAGACATGACGTTCCAAATGAATTACCACACTATACAGCGACAGATGCTGGAAAATAATGAGCACACCAAACATGTTCACGATTTCCGTTGTCGACACACTATAGCGTTACAGCTTCGGAAACACGTAATACAGTCTCTCTGGCCGTGACGTCGTTCGAGCGCACGCTCAGGAACGTGACTTTTGCGATAAACAGATGAATTGGTTGTCTTATTAGCGTATCTGCTTGACCATTCTCTGCAGCCGATAGCCGTTGGTGTTAAAATAGTGGTCATCATATTTATAGTATGTTGTGGTGCAATATACTGTATTATGCAAATTTAAACCATTTCCCGCCGCAATCTGTAAATAAACACAACGGTTACGTTCACACAGTACAGCAGCATTTGCAGCGTAAAATATAGCAATACGCAATGTACACAGCACACAGTACTGGGGCATAAAAGATATAAAATTTAACCTTCTAGAACCTCTTGTGACATAAGTGGCTCATAGACATCATATGCTAAGCTCCCACACGAGCAACACTTGCAGTTCAAGCAAGCTAGTACTTGTAGACCATCTATAAGACTCCTATAAAAACGGTGGACTCCGTGACTGGAGAATAAGCACGTGCATGCGCCTCACACAGCAGTTTTCTTGTAACGTTACATTTTATATCTTTTGGCAGAAGAAATTGATAAAGTAAATTTCTAATATTATATAACATACGCAAATAATAAAATGCAACTAACAACGCGTGCAGCTAAAGTACTAGCAAAGCGACTACCTGATATGTATATCAGAGCAACAATGAAGCGCGTGTATTCATATAAATTTCGTTATATTATTCTGAGCATCATTTACAGACTTGCTATATTTACAGCAGTGGGCTGGGAGAACCAATACATGTTACGCAGGCCTAAATCAGGCAACTATAACTACTAGAGTTTTGCATAATCTAAATTACGAAAATTCGCTTGACTTCATAAACACTACAATTATTATTTTTGTTGATATTTTAGTGACTGCAAAGATACTAGAATATTAACATTAATTCTAGTATTTTTGGTGACTTGTCAGTCTAAAGCAATACGTTTCCAGGTGCTCAATCTCATAAGCTTTTCGTAAAGCGTAAGTAACCGACCGGGAATATCGGTATTCAGCAATAGTAATCATTTTAAAAATTTGTTTGATTATAGTCCCTACAGGCGTAGAGCAATCTTAGAAAGTAATATTTAACTAAACCACTGCCTGTTCACTATAGGGCCTACGTAATTTACGCCTGTACACTACAAGAACGGTAGGTCTAGGTCCGCCATCATGCTGGCAGATACTACCAGTACCATAGTAGTGTCTATTGAAAACGCAGCATTTATCACTACAGCAAAACCATTTGTTTTCACTGAGTTTTTAATGATTATTCAAATTTCGGAAACGAGGTGAAATTTTTTGCATGCTTATGGTGGCCCCGTTGTGATTTTTTATTTAAATTATGCTTGCCTATTTTAAATACACACAAAAGTCGGTAAATAAAAAGTAGGCCTTAAATATACGTATTTTTGCATAGATTTATTTTAAATAATAAATTGTAACTAACTTATATATTCACAAATCACAATTTTACATGCTAAAACTCTAGGTATAGGTCATCAAACTCGACAAAGCATCGATTCTCGCGTGATCAAACAAATTGGCACAAACAGGACGATGTCAGTAACACGCAATATCACTAAACCTACTGGACAAACAAAGGCTATGTACACTTTCGAAAATTAAAGAAACTGCACTAATTAACGATTAATGAATGCTAACACGAACAGTAAAAAACGACAGACGAAGTATAACAACAGCCTGAGTGAGTACAGTGCTTCAAGTGTTCGGCGCTGAGAATAACTTCGTTAGAACGACGACGAAGCGAACTTCACTCTACTTACTTACTGATTCTCAGAGCGAAATAGACTGCGACATCATAGAGCGAACGCCACGCGACAACAACTATCAAGAATTATTCTCATGTTGTTGGCATTATGTTATACTGTGCAGCAACTGTACAGGCGAATTCCGCTCCTACAGCTATTATTAAATTCATCCCCGAAGGATGGGGATATGTCTGACTCTGGCCGTGACTGTACATGCCTATACGTCATGAACGCAAACTTATATTACGAAGTGGGGTCCAGCCAGGTCCAAACGGCCGCGAACCGACTCAACTTACAGGAAGTTGAGGGAGGGCAGCAATCCTCCTCTCCACCAGCTGGGAGGGGAGTGCGGGACAGCGCTGATTCTGGTATTGGCGACGTATCCACGTTTTGAAATGTGGTTGACCAGTCAGCCGCGAGGGGTGCAGCGTGAGTAGGATGTTTTCCCATGCCTTTTGTGAGGGGTCGCGATTTTTCAAAATTTTTTTTTAGATGGAAATGGTTCATGTTGATGCATTTTCGCACTGTTTTTTACCGCAAAAGACGCAAATGTGACACAACACGAACCTAACAACTAGCTCAGCTATCGCAGAGACCGCGCTGCAGGGTCACTTTTAACCAAAACTGGAGGACGATATCCTGCAGACAATATATGTCTATCTTCAACCAATGTGACGTAATAGGTCTGCAAAGCTATCGAACTCGGTGAAATAAAGCAATTATAGTGATTATTAGTAACTGACATCCTATATCGTACCGTTTTGAAGTTGTATCAGATTGTTGTTTAAATTTTGGACACATTGCCTTTTAGAGCCCTATTTGGGGGGGCGGGTCTTGGGGTCAACGTGTACTACTCATTTTAGGCTCATTAGAAAGCGCGTAGTGGACTTCCTATTCGTGTTAATTTAACTTTTTTCGCTAGCTGTTACGGCTGAGGTCACCGAGGAACAAATATCGAGACAGACGAGCAAATATCGACTGAAAATCGGCGATTTCGTTTCAATGGGACCAGCTTCACCCAAAATTTCAGGTAGAAGAGATCGCCCCCCACCAACCATTCTTCTTCTCAAAAAAACTAGGCTAAATGATCTTTCGTGAGGTATAAAAATCTGGACTGATCTTTCTTCCGTTTTGTCACAATCCACGCGTTTGACAGACAGACGGACGGACGGCCGGACAGACAGACGAACAGCTTTCTCGTCGCTAGTCCGTGCTGGCATTCCATGCAGCGCGGTAAAACGACAGAAAACGTGCTTACGAAACAGATGTCCTGCGTTTGCATTCTGCTAAAGTTATCAGGTTCTTGAGTAATCCGGTTAGTGACTTAGTGAATTCGGTCTACTTATAACAATATACTAAATTTAGGCCTAGCGAATTTTTGATGGTTAGCAAAATGTGGGACATTTGCATTGCCGTTTCTCGTCCAAAAATATAGGGGGGAGTCTTCCCGCGCCTCACGTTGGGTACGCCCATGAGTTCTGGTCACCTTATGGCTCATTGTGGCATTTTAGTTACCATCAGACCTGTCACGTCACCTTCTTCCAGGATTTGTGTCAGTACTCTCCGACAAAATGCATTGTCGTCATCAGAAAGCAGCAGATTACTCAGATTAACGCAGGGTTCTCGCGTCTGGCGGTCTCACTTACGGCTTTTCATCACTGAATGAGTGATTTCCATCTTTTAGACTTTCAGATGATTTTGTCGTCGTTCATTTTAGAGCACGTCTAAGAATGTTACAGAATGCGCTAATGCTAAACGCCGTTCTGTCTCGATTCTGTCTGTCCGTCCGTTTGTCACACTCGTGATCCACGCCTATAGACCGTTCAACATATCGAAATACATTTCACACCGTATAAATAATACAGCGATATTTCTAGTTTGCTGATATTAAATATCGTATTGTGAGTTTAAGGATTCAATATCAATACACGCGTCGAAAGGAAAAATTTGACCAATAATGCACAATAACTTGGAAACTGAAACTGGGTGAGATAAGATGTAAGTTAGTAATATTCATTAGGAAGTCGCACACCGGCTTTCGATTGGTACCGGCGACCTTGAGTGACCTGAACGGCGTAATGACCGTTATTTTGTGTTACTACACTAAATGTGTCCCATTTTAAATCCAACTGCGTCAAAACGGTTGAAGCTAGACCCACAAGTCTGCGACAAAAATGTAGTCCAAAGAATCTAGTATCTGGCAATATATGATTTATGGACACCGTGGTGACGTTCGCAGAGGTTACCGAGAAGAGTGCGTTAACGAGAGGCACCCTGTGTCAAAGGCGATAATTTGACCAATACTGTGCGATAACTTGAAAACACTGCGAGATAGGATGTAAGTTAGTATTATTCACTGATAGGAACTCGCATACGGGCTTTCAACTGCTGCCAAAGTCAATGACCTTGAATGGCGTAATGTCAGCCGACGCGCGCCATCTCTGCGGCAGCTGAGCTTCTTGTTCAGTTATGGCGTGTTCGCGCGCTCGACTCTCATGCGACGTATTTTGTGAGTTTCTATTCAACAGAATGTTCACCAAGTGTGTTTGTGATAATGACATCATCATCAACTTTAACTTTTCTTTACGATTTTCTGTTTTTCAATACGAACAGATACGGAAAAAGTAAAGCGAAACTGCGAAACAGACGACAGAATGACACACAAACAGACCGACTGACTGTGACTGACCAACGTGGGCCGCTTTGCAAGCTGTAAATCGACGTCGTTACAAATAACAGCTTTATCAAGGAAGAAATTTAACTGGCAAATTATCAGAGTCGAAGTGTTGCGTTCCAGATTTGCGATAATCCGCTTACAAATCTGTCATTGTGCGAGCACGTGCTGAGCATGTGATCCAGTCTGTATCGCGGGCGGATCTAGAATTTCGGAACTGGGTGTTTAACTATAGGCCTCAATCTCTGGCAACCGGGAGCTATGATCGAAGCTGGACCTAATTGCTGAAACTATATCATTTTTTCGTCAAAATCATGATTTTACCTATTTTCACCCCAAAAATAAAAGAGTAGTCCCTACATAAACATGATAAACTGGAATAAATAATTTTTATGTGTCAAATATTGCTGAGTTTTACAACAGACGTCGATGATGTGACTGCAGCTGAGATGAAACGTCTGACTAGTGTTCAATTGTACAGTATCAAATCGAGGGAAGGCTTAATCTCCCTAAATACCCACTAGATCCGCTCACCGCTGCTGTGTGCTGTGTAACGTCTGTACAACGATGAGTCGAGCAAACTTGTGCGGCGTTCTGGCTGACACAGTTCATCGACATCCACACTCGGCGACCACCATGCCGTCGTACTTGTACTTGTATGTGACCGTGCCCTGGTCGTCGACATATAAGATGGAGATGGCACCAAGCCGCGTCGGCACGCAGCACGGCCGGCCCGCTTTGCGTGGGTAGTTGGCGTTAAGAATGGTCTGCACGATGGCGTGCTTGGTCGGCGTCAGGTGGTCGCTCAGCGGGAAATAACAGCGACCTGTGCACTCGTACGCCTGTCGCCACAACACATCAATATGTCGACATAATATGACGAATCGTGGGCCCGTCACTACGTGACAAAGCTTCAGTCAATCGATCTTTATTGTATCACAAAAAATTATAGTGACACAATGGGTACAAGCAAAGTTAGATAAGCTTGTTACAAGCTTGTCCCAATTGCTAATTAATTACTATAGATATAGAGTTAAGATGAGTGTACCTCAGACAATTAAAACAAGTAGGTCTGTAAAGCAGACAAACCACTAAGCAGCAGGCACCGTGTAAAGCTACATGGAATTGTAGATTAATTATGCCGAACCATGGCAATACTGTTTAAAACACTTTGATCATAGTGCGGTGCAGACTAAATCTGAGGAAGCAGATTATTAACCATATAGTTGCTTCTGTACTCTAGTTTTAAAAATACCAAATGATGGGGCTGACTTTACTTGAACAGGTAATGGATTCAACCCAAATAAATAAATAAATAAATAAATAAATAAATAAACCAACTTTTGAAAACATATTTTAAAGCGCGTATAATTGTCCTTCAAGCAGAACATGTCACGAGGTCACAAAAACTATTCACAGAAAGAAATCTACAGTGTGAGTCAAAAAAAGTAGCCCCCTAAAACTTTTTGCGATATTTTCACTTGTAGTAAACCTGTGTAACTGAAAATTACCATGGCTATTGCCCAAACATATTCCTGTGAACACACTAATTTTGGTCCATTTATCTGAATATTTGTATGAATTGTACCATTTTTACTAGGAAGACCCCTCAAATTTTAATAATTTAATTTCGTTTATGACGAAATTCATGAATTTTTCGTTACAAAACAAGTCACATCAAACGATATTTAATCAAGTATAACAGTTAGTATCTGTTAAATGAATTATGACATTAAATGTTCAAAATATCCACCGTTGGCTGACACACACGTCTGCAGTCGCTTGCGGTAGTCTTTCACAGCATTGTTAATGATTTTCTCCGGTAACGCAGACCAAATTAACTAAAGTACATTTAAAAACTCGGGAACTGTTTTTGGCTTCTGTTGCAGCTTTTTTAAGACTCCAGCATTGCCCCTAACCTGATAATCCAGTGGACTGAGGTTGGATGAATTAGGGCTACTCATCATTAGCAATGAAGTCAAGGCAATCTGACTTGTTGAAACTCGAAACTTGAAACGGTAAAAAAAGATAAGTACTCCTAGAAAAATTAACGCCATTTTGTTAGATAATAAGATAAATCAACCAGAATTGGTATTAGTACACATGTGTTGATATATACTGGCAACAAACTGGCAAAATTTCACTGAAATATGCTTAGCCTAAGTGAAAATATTGCAAAAAGTTTTAGGAGGGTTACTTTTTTGACTCACACTATAGAAATCATTTCACCAAACAATTCGATGGCGACTGAACTAAACTCAAAATTGGTGTCTACTACAGCTAGGAATACGACATGTGACGAGCTTTTGGAAACACGTATGGGTCATCAGTCAAGATCACATACAATTTGGCTACAAAGTGTTCCAAAATGGCCACATGATCATCAAATGTTCCGGGTGGGCATGTATCACGTAAATCTCGGGCCGCCTCTTGTTTCACCTAGAACTTACATGACGTGTGCAGTATGGTTTCTGTCAATGCAATCTTCCCACTTCACAAAACACAGTTTAAAATTTAAATGACACGCTCCTTGGCTCAGTCGCGCTCTGCCATAAATGATCACGTGTCTTCCGGTTCCGGGAACTGAACGTCGCTCTAAGATAAGACGCGTACGTGACGCGAGCTATTTTACATCATTTACTGCTGCGTTTCTCGCGCATTTATTGGCGTTCTGCGAGCTCTGCGTCCTTCCACTGGCGCTCAAGAGCAAAGCGGAATGGTCTCAAGGTAACCGACCTTGGAACTGCCCAGCACCGTCCACTTGAACCATACACACTTACTTTGCTCACTCACTGAGCTGCATTCATTCCATTCGCTGTTTTGCAGCGGCCGAAATTCACGTGTCACGGACTTCTTAATTGTTCACATTGAGAGAATCATTTATGTTAGTTGCGTGCGTGTATGTGAGCAAAATGGAACATCTTTCCGACATGATCTACATTACGCTGTATTGCCATGCTTTAAATATCTTATTAACTAAAATCCGGACAAAGTAATACCTTTTGGTTAATAAACGGTATCACATTATTGAAATAACTTACACGTCCAAACTTTTTGTCTGGAATTCAAACCATGTATTTCGGTAGGTTGCTATCCGTGTTTGTTAACCAAATATTTAATGTTACTTTTCTAACGGGCTATTTAAAGCAAATCTGTAGGGACTGCACCTAAGGTATCAAAAAAGAAAATAATCGGCTGCTTCGCGTCGCGTCTATTTTAATTTCATAGGAATACTGTTCTTTTAGGCTGAAGAAAGTATACGCGGCATAAAGAAGTTGTGACCAAAGAAATGGCATAAATTCTAGCTCAACTTCAAGCGTAGGTTTTTACCACCCGCGTATGCAGCGTGGTAATGCGTTCGGTCGCATCCGTCTGTCTGTCTGTCCGTAATGCTCTCACTTTTGAAAGCCTTGACCTAGAAAGTTCATTTTGGTATGCGGTACACGTACAACTTCGAAATATTTAGGTCAAATATGCATATCAGGGTAACCGGCTCAAGATGAAGATCGTAGGAGCAAAATTAAATAGCGTTCGCAGGTGGTCAGGACTGCCTTCGATTGAAAAGCAATCTTGTTGCTTTCTGTTTTCAGTGTCTCTGTGGACATAAGTGTTCTATATTGAGCTGTATGCAACTGGCGTTTGATGTCAGGCCTATATATAATAAATGGTTGCCTTTTCATTGTGTTCACTCACTTTCTCGTTACTGTCTGCATTAATTCCTTTACCCGTAGGTCGTCCATCCCATATTCGCAGGAGGTCAACTTGCATTCAAGAGTTCGTTGATGTTTTACGCCTGCAAAATCGATTGCTTTGCCGCAGCCAACGGCAGCAGCGCCCGGAACAGTAAAAGGCCCAGTCTCCGCAGCGCCATGTGGTAAGCGTCGACGGCTGCACAGACTCAAAAGCGGACCTAACCCTGACATCCACCAGACTTTAGCCGTGGCAGTCGACAACAGACCGGCCAGTCGCTGTATTTCAGTTGGTCAGCAGGCAGGACAGCTGGGTCGGGCCAGCGCTGATAACCACGTCTTAAGATTAAGACCGCGGTCGTCGTCCGTCGTACGCATGCGGCGAGATTCTACGAAGCATCAAGTGGTCGACTAGGTCGCCAAAGTTCAGCGTCGAGCTGGCCTGGTCTCCGCCCAGTGACAGTAAATCGTCAAAAATCTCTCTCAGCCCCCACTGCCGTCCCATCCAGTCCACAGCTGCGTAGCGGCGCGTTGAAGAAGATATCCGAACAAAAGTTTCACCGTTCGCAGGAGCGAATCCAGAAAATTTCTCTAGAGAGTTTCCATTTCTCTTAATCTCGTTATAAAAATTATACCCCCTTTCGCCACCTTAACCATTCAACCAATTCGTACGAAGAACAATCGTCAATTTTATGATAACTGTCGATATCCACGATGTGGATATCTAAGCTATTATCGTAGTGGGGCCTGGATATAGTTCACTAAAAACGAAGGGCCAATATGGCATCCGTGCGGGTATAGACCTATGGTTGAACGGGCGCTAAATCCATCACTGGTAACGTGGTCGTCAAAACCGATATCTTGCGCGCATACAGTACAACGATAGGCGATTGTAACATTCCTTCGTAAGTGTCGCACTACAAGCAACGCAGCCATTGATAAGTCATGAGACCAACCCATCGTTTGTGGAGATTAGTAGTTTTACGGCCGTCAATAACAACAAGAATGCGCACGCATCTGACCAAGCAAGACGCGTGACATCAAACGGAAAACTTTACAATGTGACGGGTGAGTTAAAGCACTGCACTCACATCTGAGACAGATATTATGCACTTGAATAAGCTCATCTGTTGCAGAGAAACCGCGCGACGCTTCACATATTGCCAAGAAAAGTTTTACGCATGTAAGAATCCGCAAAAGGTCGGTCAAGTGTCGTACTTGCAAACAGTAGCCTACAGCCAGGATTCAAAGGTTGGTGCCAACTTGGTGGAGCGACAAAAACAAAACTAGTAACAAGGTCTGTCTACAGAGTGTTCCCAGCGAAGTTCAGGGATAAAGCACATGTTAAGGCAGTTAAGTTCCAGCAGTTTTTTTACCGCGCTGCATTGAATGCAGGGTGGTCTAGTCAGGAGAAAGGTGTCCGTCTGTCTGTCTGTCTGTCCGTCTGTCAAACGCGAGCATTATGACAAAACGGAAGAAAGATCTGTCCAGATTTTTATACCACACGAAATATAATTTAGCCCAGTTTTCTGAGAAGAATGGTTGGTGGGGGGCGACCCCTTCTACCTGAAATTTTGGGTCAACCGGCCCCCGTTGGAGCGAAATCGCCGATTTTCCGATTTCCAATGAGCCTAAGATGATTACCGTACGTTGCCGCTAAGCCCCTCCATACAGGCCTAGTTTAAAGGTTAAATGAAGGTCACTGTCAGGAAGTCCTATCGTTAGCATCAGTGTCATTACAAGCGATACTAAAGGCTGCATACAGTGACCGGTTCAAACCTGGTAGCCTCTTGGTTCAATAATCCAGCCGTCCCAGTGGATATCTTGAAAGTTGACGTACATCGGTTTTCGTCGGCAGATATTGCGCCTCATTCGTCGTCGAAACTTGGCACGTGGAACTCGTATTCTCGTCTCCGCTGACTTCTGGTCTGCGGTAGTGAGATCTCGTCGGTCTGAAGTTGGCGGCCTGGCGTCGGAGACTGCCGCCGTGTCTCGTTCGACGCGGCCGACGACGTTCTCGGGTTCGTCGTCCAGTCTGTTGTAATAGTCGGCGTCGTAGTCGTCGACGTCGTCGTACTCGTCGTCGTAGTCCGAAAGTCCGGCGCCAGCGACGGCGGCAGCCGGCAAGTCTCCGCTCTCGGACAGTTCCATCTCACGTTCAATGATCTCGTGCAGCTCGCGAGAGTCGAAGCGACGATGATGGCGGTCGTTAGAGAAGACAAGCAGCAGCGGTTCACTGTCGCTGTGAGCTCGCGTCACAATGTCTACATTCACATCATCACCCTCAGCTTCTCCGTCGTCGTCGTTGTCAGGGTTACTGGTTACGTCATCACGTCGGTGCTTCAAACTCTCAATTCGGACCTGGACAACCTGTGTTAATATAAACAAACAATAACAGTTGTCTAGGCAATATGCCATTGTTAAGTCGCTACTCAACATCGAAAGGTGACCATTGTACAATATTGCTGTGAAGGCTTGAGGCCCACATGTTGACATACGAGGTGAGGTTTAATGTTGATGTACACTGTTCAGGAGTCAGGACATGTAGTTTCTAGTTCTGATGTTTACATCACTAACGAATTTCATGAAGTATATAATCGCTATCATTGTTCCGCTCTTAACGTAAAAATCTGACACTGCTACACGTTAACCCCTTTGTGTCTAACGAATAAAGTATATAACACTTCACGAGAGATGGAACATAACGTTAACCGCACCTGCATTGTTAAGACTTGCATTACATTCCGAAAACCACAGTAGCACATGCAAAGGCGTAATGCCTAAGAAAACCAGTTCACAGAGAAATGACATCTGAGTAACCTGTGCAGTAGCACGTAGCCTGACCCATCGCCTGACAGCCTCAGTGACGGTGAAAGTCTCCCAGCCGCTGCTGCGTCCGTAGATGAGTTTGGAGGCGATCTGTCGCTGACCGGCGGCAGTGGAGTTGCCAGGCGCAGCACCGAGCTCATAGACGGTGACACGGCGGTTGACGCCGTCGTACAGACTGCGATCTGTCTCAACCAACGTCAGCAGACGTAGCTCGGCCAGGTAGATGTCCTCGTCACGACCGACGCTCGTCACGTTAAACATAAGACGATGTTCGCGCGTCAAGTTTCCACTCGTCGCTGTCGCACTTGTCTTTGTCTCTGCATCATCAGAACAACAGTCTGTCAGTCACAGGTGCATATAGCCATGCGGTGCAGTGGGAGCAAGTGCCCCACCCGGGGCTAGACTACCAGGTAAATGTGCTCAGTTACCAACCAGGAGCTCCAACATCATGAACGTAAGTTAGTCACTGGAATTTTACTTCAGATATTCGGCATAGCAAATGCGTCGAACATTCGGTATATGGCTGTAGTAGTAGTAGTGTAGAGGCTGTCATTTCGGGGACGATATTTACAGATCATATGACCAAACCAACAGCGCTGAAGGAAACCAGTTGGTCTTGCAGATAAGGCTTGAATCCCACCAGCACCACTCCACCATGTTACAGTAATACAACTCTAGGCAACCGCCTCTACGCATAGCCGAAATTATAAATCCGATCAAAATGAAATTTGAGGACCAAGCCGAAACCAAGTAGTACAATACATCGTGGGTGGTCTAATATTACCCAGATCAAATCCAACATGGCTGCCTGTCGCCATCTTGAAAAACTCGACATGACATCATAATTCCACCTGGGATGGTTCGATTTGGATGAAATTTGGTAGCCTGATGCAAATAAACTAATTAATGACGTAGAAAAATGCCTTATCTCGCAGTGTTGAAGAGGTTTTTAAAAATTCCTATGGACGGATCCAGATGCGGATGACCTCCAAAATTTAATCAGTTCTTAAATACCTTATCCACAGATTCATCTCTGGTAATTTTTAGGAAGGTTCGATCAGTAGTTTCTTACGTGAAGTTGCTAATGCTAATAGACAGACCGAACAACAAACAAACCGACAAATGCTGGGTAAAACATAACCTCCCTGGCAGAGGTAATAATCAATAATATGAAAATGATTCCATCAAAATATCACCAAAGTTATTTTAAATCAAATAATTTAAAAAAAAATCATTTCCAACACTACTCAAATGCATAATTAATTCTTTGACGTTATTTTTCAAATTTAGGCCTATCACGCGGAATTTTCACCGGAATGCAAATGTGGGTCTCTTCTCTTTCAGCAGGCCGTCTCACTCACGCGGCTGTTTCCTGTTTACGGCAAGCTAATGACCCATTAGTTGCAGGGTGTTAACTTTCAACGCACGGCAGATACAAGCGTGTTATCTTTCACAGCACCACGCCCGCGTGGTGAAGCGTGGTGAACTTGGACGTAACTTGTATTTTATACCACTAAACATTTCCGTTTCCACAATGAGGAAAAAATATTAATATGTGTTGCTTATTGAAACAGTGGAAGTGTTGCGTATTTCTCATGCTATGATTACAGGTTTTTACAGGTTTAGTTCATTCTGTCATCATGGTCGTCTCGATATTCTGAATAAATCGTACATCAAATAATATACTCAACATGGAAAACATTAAATGCAAATGACAAGAGAAACTGCCGAAGCACAGAAACTGTCAAAATGCGGTAAACTGAAATCATTCCTTGTGAAATTAATATGATAAACTAAATTCACAGCGACATGAACTGATTGCATGGGCATTGGCAAACCTGGGTTTACGACAATACCTCTATTCATGTTGGTGAAACTACGAACGATGTTCGCCATCGGATGCGAGTACTTGTCCTTCGAAAACTTCTCGTACAGATCCAGCATGTACTTAGGCGCTGTTCTTGTGTTTGTCTCGCCGGAAATGGTCGTCGACTGCGCGTGCTCGTTCGTCGTTTTTAACTCACCACTTCCGGTCACAGAACCGTCCGACGACAACGCTCGTTCAATGTCAGACAGGTCGGAAAAAATAACCGGAATCCGATTGTCCAATTCCGCAGCGTCGTGGTCGCTTTTGTCGGTGGTTGGTTTCGACTTCTTGTCCACTTCATTGACGGATGGATCCTCGTCGATGTCGGCGCCGGTTGACGAGCTGCGGCGGCTAAGCGACGTCGGGACGGAGGACGCCGGACGAAGCACTAGTATAGATGTCAGCACGATGAACAGTTCTACGCAGCGTAGCTTCATTGTCACTTGACCGCGTCCATTCTCAGACAAATCAGGAAAGAAGTAACTAACGCGCTTCGTATCAGCAAGCTAGTCGTGTGCGTACTGCAGATGACCTCGACTGAATACTATAGATATTCTAGACCTTCGATCGCCCGTCTTTTCACATAGTCTGAAAATTCAGTAACAGCGCTAAGACAAACAGCTCACAGTCGCGTACTCGCAGCCTAACTGTACGCAGACCTAGAAACCTCACTACGTACTGTAGTTCAGTCGACTAGTTTTTCGCCTTTTCTGTCAGGAATCGACGTCGGATGCGTACAGTAGCCTAGTTCTACCATCTTCGATGTCTTCACGCCTCGGTGCACGACTACACGGCGGCATCGAGCTCGTAATACACTGACAACGGCATATAAAGTACACAACCAGGCCACTCAATAACATGTCTCTTGAAAGAGTCCACCATGACCCTATCACTAACTAGATAATAGCTTATCGACTCCTAGAACATATTGATCAACGTCGTTTCGTCGCACGACGCGCGAACAGCAGCGTTCCTAGAAAATCTTAACTGGTACGATCCGACGGGCAGTTCTCTGCACTGTATGGGCTTACGACAGGATTTGCCGCAGCGCGAATCTGTCGTTCAGCGGCGACGCACGTAATCTCAAGTGAAACAGTACACGCTGTCTGTCGTTTCAGCAGCGCGTAAACTCGTAAACTTGTATCGGCAGAAAACACCGGCTATCGTCGGACCGCTGTTTGCTACACGTCACGTCGTCAGCAACAGTCCAACAGATTTATGTTACGACAAGAAGTTCTAAAAGGTACAACCTTGCTGTGTTCTGTTAGTGCCGTAATTGCTAGAGACAGTCACTGCCAACAGCTGTAGGGGCTCAAATGAAAGACTACACAAGATATGCAGCTGAAGTCGAAAAACGAGTACACGTCCACAGGTGAATAAAATGCTTAAAATATTTTAAAACGATCAGATTATGAACTGCAGAGAATGTAATTTTCTTAACACATATTGAAAATGACAATCTAGTTCTGCCACAGTATAAAAGATACTTGTTTATTCTTTTCTCTCCAGAAACCTACGAAAAATGGTTTCTATCTCACTCTATTTTGCTTTTAATTTGTAATGTATCTCTTTGTTCTGTTTAAAACTCCTTCCTTATTAATATTTTTTTTTAAATTTTGCACTAGGCCTGATGTTTATTGCATGTATTGTACATATAATATGTGTAGTCTATGTCAACAAAGACTGGACTTTATAGATACACTTTAAAGCTACTTGTATGTAACATAAGTTGTGTTCTGTCAACCTTTACAATAAACGAATACAATATAATACAATGCTATATTGTACATGCACTACAAAATGCTTGAAATGTGATGAAACATAACAATCAAAATTGTACTGTTCATTAAGTACATGCGCCTTTAATCAATATCAATGACTAGTTATAATCACCAATTTTTGACAGTTACCTAATTGTTATCAGCCATTTGGAAAAATTAACACAGCATAAAAAACTCCTTCAAAACGTTTATTATTTGCACGAACTTTATTTTGCAACTTCGCATGGCAAATGAAAGTGAAAAATTAAATGCCTGTTTCTAGTTGGCTTGTTTCAGCACAGAACTAGCCATACTGCAATATGTTTCACACGACTGTGGAATTCTCATTCTTACTGTACAAGTGTAATAATTTCGTCACTGCTACTGTCACTTAATGAGGCATTACATCACTTTCTCAGTTGCAACACTAATGGCAGAATTCAGAAACGGTGGCCCAGACATATTACAAACTGTAAATTCGATTAGCCTCTAATGCTACTGCTACAATAACAGGCAGCAAGTCTTACAACAACACAGCATTACTGCAGAGTCAAAAGAGTACAGACAGTCATCAGTGTTGCAGCCTCAGACTGACTCATGCTCATGTGAATTAGAAATAAGTGGTCACAAAAAATCAGCAGTGTCATTGTAAATTTACTCAAAAAGCCTAAAATTCTATTCCATGTTGTAAGTACACACGATAATACTAACTAATAGGGCTGGGCAAATCAATGACTGATTACATTAGTTACTGTTAAAAAATCTCACAATTATTAAAAGTGCTTAACTATAAGTAAGTAAGTAAGTAAGTAGAACATTTATAAAGCGCATTACGCAATGCCTCCAACTATCTATATGTACTTGCTGTATCTTAATTTTCGTAGACTAGTTTCACATTGTTATTTTCTATAATATAGCTATAACGTCTCTTCAATGCAAAAGACCAATTAATCGTTAATTTCTGTAAATTAATTATTTAACAAAATTTCCTCATTACCAGCCCTATTAAACTATTTCAGACGGAATAAACAACAGTAAGCTACTAGGATACTGGCAATCCGGTACTTAGTGTAACACTCCAGATGCCGCAGACATGATGTTGATACAGTCAAATTACTCCGATACTTACACTGTTAAGCAATAATGTCAATCACCGTACATAAAAACATGAAGTGGAAGTATGCTTGTTTCAAGCAGCACCGACAACAAACACAGATTTTACAGAATCAATTGTCAACTTGTTTGTATGCAACCATGGTATCAACTTTGTGATAAGACGTCGAGAACGATCGCAGTTTCACCTCCTGTGAGTTGGCTATCATCGCTGGGCCTGTCTCGTGCCACTTCTCTGAAGCCTCGAAGTCCTTGTCGGTGTAGACAAGGATATCAAACGCACCTGAAACAACACAACCAAGAGTGCATGCCAAGATATACTGTAAAACCCTTAATTTTGGCCACCCTTAATTTTCGCGTTTGAGTCAATTTAATTATTTTGGACCCCGTAATTTTAGCGTTTTTGCTTCCTACTACACTTTTCGCGGCCCGTCATTTTCGCAAACTTGCCAGGCTCGCGAAATTTGCGAAATAAAGGGCACGCGAAAAAACGGGTTTTACAGTACTTAACATGCTGTATAACTCCAGCACAGCCACCATCCAATGAGGAAATTACTGAATCAAACCATAGCAAACTGAACAACTATGAATTAGTCAGTCAGTAGCTTAAACATGCTGTTGTGCTGAACAAAAGGAAGTTGTATTATTTCTACTGCTGCATCTGAAATGAAGGACCATTCAAGGTCATTTGCAGTCACATGAGCTCAGAACTTGTAAAAGCTATAAGAAACATATACTCTATCCAGGGTGACTGACCACTCTCCATAAAATGTGAAATTTCTTCTCATTTCCCTGACTCTTAGCAACACTCTAACCGAGTTGCAGGTATCCATGTAATGTTTAACAGTAAAATAACAAGTAGTATTAATTAAACTTTTTTCTAGGTGTTACGGCTGAGGCGCTACGGGCGAAAATAGATAGAAAATCGGCACATTGCAAACGGGTGGGTCATCATCCACCAAATTTTCGCATAGAAGGGGACGTCCCCACCAATCATTTTTTGCAGGGATAGTTAGGCCAATGAATGCCTTACAACTTTGTCACTGACAGTTTTCACACAAAGAAACTT
>Ga0049105_1000144_pt1 | contig 18316 bp, 9 predicted proteins | sample WorMetvaBAHAMAS1_FD_61260 | JGI IMG/M metagenome (GOLD analysis project Ga0049105, IMG submission 61260) | Worm MetaG Olavius vacuus BAHAMAS.1 | ecosystem: Host-associated > Annelida > Digestive system > Unclassified | place: Germany: Marburg | collected 2013-04-09
CTAGTGTATCGCGCGGCGTGTCTGTTTACTCCCCAGCTTTCGCCGGTACCAAGTTATACTGCTTGGTGACAGAGGCACATAGGTGTGAGAAACTTGCCCAGAGTTTTTACGCCATAGTGCTTGGCCGAGACTCGAACCCACGACTTCTGGTCACAAGTCCGACACTCTACCTCGACGCCACTTATTAATTATACAGCTTGTCAAAATTAGTTCAAGTACCAGCACTGCAATTTTTGACTGTGGACTCTATAGTAACTGACAAATGAACATTTATTTAACGTCGACTGTCAAGCTCAACTTGGCAGGCATAGACTTACTGATGAACTCTGATCACAATTGAAAAAGTAGGTCAACCTGACTTAGTTTTTATGGCTTTATAGGTCATCATCAAAGTGATCAGACAGCTGGGACTGCTGCTGCAATTGTATTTGCCAGGGGAAGCCAGCCGAGCATCACAGCCCTAAACTGCGTGTGTGATAGACTGCTGTGACATTTTGCAGGTTGAAAGGTTCTGGATGCAGAGTGACATTTGCATGTCATTGCTGGCGGCCATTGGTTACTACACTGCTGTCAGGTACAACCGATTGTTTCTCATTCGCTGTTGATTCACTTATCAACTTGTGAAACTAGCTATTACATTACGTTACATCGCATCACATCCAAACTTCAGCACTGGACCTGTGGACTCCGAACAATTTAGACGGGACCTGAAGACCTACCGGTATCTGTTCGCCAGACATTCCGGCGTTATCACATTAGAGGTGTTTACATAATCACGGTCTACAAATTGGCATTTCCTTACTTACTTAATAATATTAATAATAATAATCGCCCTTATTAATCCAGCTCGACAATTGCACACTGGTTACATAGAATACATACATACCAGTGGCCACGCAGGACAGCACGACAAATACCGGCACGCAGGCCAGGTAACAACTGGGTTTAGCACAGGCAAGAAGCTGCCACACGCGGCGCTAGCGGCTGAAAACAACCGCACCAGGCTGATAACCCCGTATGTATTCACCAGATGGTGCCACATGAGCACACATCATTAAACAGGCCTACGACTCATTTATCGACTCCGGAAGGATGAAAGGCTGAGTTGGCCTAGTTACTTAAATCTTTATAGCGTCATCATCATCATTGTGGTAGAATTTGTACTGCTCCTGTTGCTTAAAGACCATTGGTGTATATCGTTGCTAGTGCAGATGAATAAAAGTTATCATCTACGCGCTAAAAAGTAACTGGTCAGAATATGTGGCAAATACAGTATTTAAAAAGCGCATGTTGAGCAGTTTCTTTAAAAGCATAGGGCTGGCTGCATCAGGCATGTCCGTTGGCAGCATATTTTACGATGAGAATGTTCCTGACATTTTAACTATTCTTTGCTTGCGTCAGTGTAACAAACAGACTGCAAAATGTCAAGTAAACAAGCACAAAACCAGAGTCATTTTAAAGCAAACGTCCGTTCACGTCGCGTAGAATATTTAAAGCAAATACATATTTTTTGAATTGCAGCAACTTTGCGGACTAAGTGTTTGCCAAGTTCCACGACTGACACTGATTGCTTTGTTTTTTTTTGTAGACAGAAAAATAAAATGGTCCAGTTTTCGTGCTCACAGTAAAAAACTGGACACTTTTATTTTAGTGCCTTCTCACAGTGTGTATGTCAGAGCCGTTGTCCGACATTATAAGGCGTGTCTTACATTGTTGCGCTTGTGTGAAGTTAGAATGGTGACCGAGAAGTTCCTGGGAATTGCCAAAGTGTCGATGTCGGCCGTTTTTACCACGATGGGAGCTGGCATATTAATTGCTCTCCAGCTGGTAAGTACATAGCAGCTGTAGTAGCTAAGTCAATAAATGACTATCCAAAATACGCGATCGTGATTGGTCCTACACGCGTCACGTGATATGTACAAATAATCGCTTTTGACCGGTGCAGCGGTCAAAAGTATCGGTCAATATTACCAGCAGCTGATTTTTGGTCCGAACGCTATATTATGCGCATCAATTATATATTCTGCGCTGCGTAGTTGACTTCGTAAGCTGTGACGTAACTGTCGTTTCGTCATTAAAAAGGTTTATAAATCGGCAAATTTATAAATTGGCAAAATTTTTCGGTGTTGACCTCGGCACCAGTCAATATTTGTATAATGATGATTATGATAAATAATAATAATAAGTGATGAGAACAAAAACGTTTGTAAGGTGCACAGTATCAGCAGTCAAACTGTATCTGAGGTGCTCGCGTTTTATGGTTGGTTGGTGGGTTGGTAGACGAATTGGAAAATATGGCTGTGTTGCTGCACTGTATAAGATTTCAGGTGGCATTTTGAAGTGGCAGTAGTCTGGAAATGGTTTATTTTATTCATTCCGGACTACTGGAGTCAAGTGACTGAAAGATTTTTTACCAAGTTTAGTAGCGTATGATTACTCATGAAGACGTGGATAAGTTCACAATCCCTTGTGCACTGTCAGTCCGGCAATGCACCGAAGTATCGGGCAGATGACTGTCGTCTCATCGCTGACGTCAGCATACGCCGACACTGCTTGATAGACACGGCGACATGTGCTGTTCGACTGTCACACAAAACTTTCGGCAATTGGTTAAGAGCGCTGATTAGAAATTATCTTACTTACTTAATTAAATTAGCACAAAGGGTGCCTCTGTCACCAAGCAGTATAACTTGGTACCGGCTAAAGCTGGGGAGTAAACAGACACGCCGCGCGATACACTAGCCCCGTATTCATGGCCTCGCAGTGTAAGCTGGTATCTGGCTGAGGGCTATAGGAAATGGAGATCAGCGCCGCCCCATGGGCCCATGTGGCTTGGGAAGGACTTTACTTTACTTTTTACTTAATTATACCGTGTTTACTTCACGCCAGATCCTATAACGAGTTCAGTTCGTATCCGATGCAGCTGTGCTGTAACACTTTTGAAATTGAACGTAAGTATAGCGCTGCTAGTTTGTTTTGTAGAAGAACAATTACTCGGCTTGTAATCACAGTTCGAACGTCGTCGTGCGAGACTTTGCGCAGACCTTGCTTCAACATTTCCCGGCAAACTCCATCGTCCTCACAAAGGGTGACCTTCCGACTAACTCACTTCGGTCTGTCACGAAGTTTTTGCTGCTTATAGTCAATTAGCGTAAGCACTTCTGGTGCTGACATATTATGTTATATGCAACAAATGACTGATGTAATTAAGCAGTGAAAGTTACGTTCACATAAAAACGTAATGTAGTATTATAGCGTCATCCGTTCTGTCGGTGCCGTAACATGGGGAAAATTAGCGCAGACACCTAGCGTTTCTTTTCTATGTCATTATTCTTTCCGCTGTAACGTTAACATTTTCTGTGGCTCAACCAAACATATCTCAAACCAAAGTCAATCTCTCCACTGCATATAGCTTAAACACTAACTAATGTATGACCAGGTATTAGGCCTGTAGCCTGCAAACACACACGTGACCAAGGTTGCGCAGAACCCAAAACTGATTCGAACACAGCAATAGTCAGCTTACAAGGAGCCGGTGTCTGATTAATCGGATCCGCCGGACAAGCCACTCCAAGGTCACATGGTACCCTGCAATGCGGCAAAGGCAGCTGTCCCATAGCTTGCGTTCTCTACAGTCGACAACTGCGGCAAACATTGAGTTTAGGGTGCCATATTCACAACAGTACCTAGTATTAGGGTTGGTAGGGTTAGTAGGGTGGCAAACATTAAGGCTGACTTCTTTATATCAAGGTAGTTTTTGCTTACTGTCCACCATCAGTCACTAAGCTGTGCTTGTTATGGTATAGTTGTAACGTGTGCATTGAAGGTATCTCCATTTGTGTGAAAACGTGCGCCGTGATCTCCAGCTTGTCGACGTTGAGGTATGTTACCAAGCTGACCTTGCTGCTGTAATGTAATCGATTAACCTAAGTAGCAGATGCTGTCTTGAGGTCTTCTCGTGTGTCTTAACGTTAGAATACTATTAACTGGTGATGTAACGCATTATCCGACACTTTCCGAAATCCGTCGGATCGTGTGAGATTTGAATTTTTTTGCAGCCCGATGTGTTGGCTTTGGAGGAACATTCTGCACACGTGTTTAAGGTCATTAGGTCAAACAGACTGGAAATATAGGACTAAATATGACAGACTTTTCATCTGTACATTTTACAAGCATTTGAAAGCGTGGTCGCAAATCACAATGGTTTTAATTATTTACTGCTAGTTTGTTATTCATCGTTTGTTAATGGTATATCAAGCTGAACTGAAGAGTCATCTACTTGTAATGTTTACTTAAATGTGTGATATTAGTGGAAATTTCACTATTGAAATTTTTTGTCAGATAAATTTTTTGAACTCATTCGTATCATGATTAATCATCAATTTGCCCACCGTTAGTTTCAAAGCGAACTTGTCAGGGACTGTTGACTGGTGAAGTCGGACCTTTTGTGATGATAGCACAGACATACCTGAACATGTAGATATAAACTTTGTTGCTACCTTTAGTCGGGCTGTTATTGATGCTGTAGATTCTGACGTATGCGTGGTCGTTGCCGATGCTGCGCAAGTTCTATCGGCGCGTGCAGTTTCCAGGTGACGTGTGGCAGCTTAACTCAGAACTGATGCCCGACGGACGACACTCGTTTAACTTCAAGTCATTTCTCGACAGCAATTATCAGAGGTGCATTGTTGTTGCTGGCTGAAGTATATGCAGCAGACTTTGATTCTACAGCTTAACTTACTTAATGGCTTGATAACTTAATGGTTTAATGGCTTCCTCGAGTGAGTTTTGTCAAAGCAATCATTTGTGGCTTTTGTGGAAAGTGGCCCAGTGTTTGTGTTTTCCAATTCTTGTGTGTAAATTATCAGTCTTCAGGCAGAAAATCTTTTGCAGACATTATCGTATTTAATACTAAGAAGTAACGTTGAAGTAAAATTTCATGACATTGACATGCGATGTGACATAGTTATGGCATCATCAAGCATTAAATAAGTAAACTAGATTAAACCCCTTAAGTTCGGTTAGCTGAGCAGCGGCGCCCCGTGTCTGAACGTTAAGGGTGCCGACTGGAAATCTTCTTACTTTCTTACTTACTTACTTACATACTATGCGGGAGTCTGTTTGGCTGTGCAGGTATCCAATATACGCATGCATTGGGATGCAGGAGCGTGACCCATCGTGGCAGTCATCATACAAGCTGTTGCCGTCGGGCGTGTGTCACCGTGTCGTCGCTGTCGATGAGAAACTGAACATCGCACACTGGGCCAACGTCACGGGCGGCTTCGCTGACAAGTGGACACATCCTAGCGACAGCTTCGACAGCAAGTCGTGGGAACGTGTTGCCAACGACGAAATGTGGCATGCCAAGTATGATTCAGCGATCGTAAAAAATTTGAAATGTAGTGCAACAGTTTTTGATTTCTTGACCGTGAGGGGAAGGAGTACATTGGGCTAACAAACCATCTTTATACATTTGTGGCTAGCATCTTCACTATTACCACTTGTATCTTCTCTTACTCGCTCAGTGTTTCATTCTGAACTCAAGACCTGGCTCTTCAGCAAATCCTTTCCTCCATAGACCTTTTTCTTTCCTGCTGGACTGATTCCACGGACACTCTCGGACTATCTAATGATTTTTCTCTGCTCAGCGGCTGGGTTTGTTTGTATGGTGTGTTAGACTAAGCCGGCTCCCAGTCGGTTTTCGAACGCACTTTAATTCACTGCACTAACATTCATTCATTCATAGTGTGGCTTCTGGCTATATTAAGTGATAGTTGTTCATTATTATCAGTATTATTAGTTACTTGCTTACTTTCTGACATAGCATATATGTGTGATTTGATGCCGTGTGGTTTCAAATTCAAGTCAGCAGTATCGCGCATGTAGCGAATGTAAAATAACATATTGATATGCTCGTTTTACCCGGTCCAGTTAGTCCGGATGGTTGTTTAATTTGTGAAAAGTTGGTATTAATGGTCCACAAAGAGAACTGGGGCCTATGTGATAGTAGCAGTGTAAATGCATGTATTTTCGTGTAGAATCAGCACAGCGTTCTACTACTACAAGGAAGCTGAGGAGACACAAGATCAGACACTGAAAGCTGATCTGCTGTATCATTCCTACGAGGTACTTGCTATCGTCATCATTGCGGTGAATCGTATCATCATGTAACTTCAGTATTTATGATAATAATAATAATAATAATAATAATAATTGCCTTTATTAATTTAGCTTGATAATCGCACACTGGTTACATAGGATCATACATACAAGCTGTCACGCAGAACAGCACAACAAATACCGGCACGCAGGTCAGGTATAACAACTGGGTTTAGCACAGCAAGAAGCTGCCACACGCGGCGCTAAGCTGCTGGAAACAACCACACCAGGCTTATAACCCCGTAGGCATTCACCAGATGGCGCCACCTGAGCACACATCGATAAACAGGCCTACTGCTCATTTATTGACCCCGGAAGGATGAAAGGCTGAGTTGGTCTAGTTGGCTGACCTGTAGAGGACGGTTTACACACATAGTTAGTGGTCACCTGTCGGCTGCAGGCCGAGCGCAGGACTGGGTCAGTTCGCTGGCCAAAGACCGGCGTTCCGCCAACTACTGTGTTACGCAACCAACTGGCTAAAACTGTATTAATTTTTGCTGTAAAAATAACAGACAAGCAGCCCACGGCATGTGACGCTCAGCTGGCAGCAAGCATTATTACATGACATGCTGTCACTTAGCATGGTTCAAGTGTCTGAACCACTTTATTTATCTCAATTTTTTGACAGTCGGGTGCAGTGGTGAAGATCTTTTTTATGAGTAATGCGGACATGGTTGATACTGTTTATATATTTAGGGCGGGTTGCATTATGGCCACTGAAATCACCAATTACGATCAGTGTCGTTTATCTTTAAGTATCTCTCAATACCCATTACCCAACTCAGGTTAATTGTGTTGCGTGAAAATACTTAACTGTAAGTGGAGATTTGAACGTCGGTTATTTGACATGATCATTCTCATTGGCCGATGAATGATGATGTAATGTTGATGCATTTAACAGATTACTTATGTAATCGCCGAATACTGTAATCTTAATTGCACAGCATTCAGTCGATTACTTGCGATCGAATCTCTCTGGAACTATTTCACATGCGAATGAATACAGTAATATCTTGGTAGTTAAGTGGCACGTAACTAGGGTTGTAAATTTTCTGGAAATTTAACATTTCCGGAAATATTTGCGAAAGCCTTAAGTTATAATGTCTATAATTTTCATTCGAATCGCTGATATTCCTGGGAGCCATGCTAAAAACAAGTTATTTTTTCATAACGCTATGCATAGAGTTAAAACATAAAGATGTTTGTCAAGAACGTGTTTATTTACAGCATCACTTTTCAATGCCGGACTTGGAAACATATTGGAAACAAAGATTACTGACTACGAGTTAAGAAATAGCAATTGCAAATACGTCCTACCCCAGTGTAATCTTGACGTTTTTAAACGATCGTTTGTTAATTGGTCCATCTTTAGTTTGTAATTTTTGTGTGTTTTTTATTCGGTATGCAAGTGTCATTGTATTGTTAGTTGTCATATAGGCCTATTCATGCACGTCTGTTGCTTGATTTTTAACACAGTATCAGTATCAGTATGTGATTATAGTGAAACGTATAAAGTGAAAAACATTTTAACAAATTTCTCGAAAGATTAGGATAAATTTCCGGAAATTTCCAAACTCACAACCCTACACGTAACGCCGAGCAGCAGATCTGCTTTGAGCGTTACTGTATCTTTCTGGCTGTTGCAGTTGTATTTCCGCGCCATCAAGATTAACCAGAAGCCGAGTCGCATCATTCATCTCGAGTCGTTTCCAACGTTCTGGCACAAGAACTTTGCTCTTGTCTGTGAACGGCTACTTCATGTGGATGCTCCAAATGTCGACAAGGTACAGTTGTGAGTTATGCCTGTGCCACACATTTGTGATAAACGATGGCTTCCGTATCACAGAAGTTTAGATTGTGTATATTGGTTGGCCTTCCTGCCAACTTACTCAGTCACCTGCAGTCCGAGCTCAATGCTGCAGATGATCAATCGCTGGTCTCTGTCCGCTCTGCTCACATCACAGACACTCTTGCCAGTTTTCACTGGCTTTGAGCTCCCAAGTGAATCAAGTTCAAACTGGTGGTTATTGTCTACTGAGCTCTTCACAGGACTGCGCCTCAGTATCTGTCTGATCAGTTGAGCCATGTTGCTGACATGCCGTCTTGGAGATGACTTTGGTCGTCAACTTTCAACCAACTTATTCTTCGTCCGTTGTGTCTTGGTCACAGTTGGTGAACGATGATTTGCTTCTGCCGGTCCAAAGCTGTGGAACAGTCTTCCAGATGACATTACATCTGCTTCATCATTGACACTGTTTCGGCAAAAGCTGTAAGCACATTCATTTCAGCAGTCATATCTGGACGTTACTATGTAGCTTGTTTGTGATTGTTCTCGCCATGGTGGTCTTACCAGTTATTTACTTTGGCCACCTTAGAAATTGTTATGTAATGTAATATGTAATAAGCTGTAAAGAAAGTATATTCACCGAATTCACCGATGCCAGCAGTGATACACTACTGGCTTGAGTCGGCACAGGCTTTTACCCTATAACGCCTACTATCTCAAATACACAACACTATATCTTTACAGTCCCCGGTTCCAGGTCATGTGCGATATATTTTAAAAATTGTTAATAGAGTTATACTGCACTGTGACAGTACATTTCAATGATCAACAACTCTCTTACTAAAGACAAATTTCCTGACATCAAGTCTAAATCTTCTTTTGAATAGCTTCATATTATGACCCCTTCTTCCACTGACATCAAGCTTGAAAAACATTTCTCTATTAACATCATACAATCCATAAATGTTTCAACTTCTAACTCTTCTTGTATCTTAACGTGTAAAGCTTGTGACACTTGTTACAGTGCTGCTTCAGTTAGATGTGATTCACAAGGAGCAAAGCGTTAACAAGCAGCGCATGATAATCCTGGAAATGACAGTTTAGTATTAACTTATGTCTGCTGTTCTTTCGTTTCCTGATACCTCCCTCCCTTCAACTGACCATGAAACACGCTGGTGCGCAGACACTGCCAGCAATGTAAGCATGCACTACTAGGGATGCAAAAGGTAAAGGTAAACGTGGATTTGCTCAGGTGAGGCATATGTTCTCAAGGGATCTCACAGTTTTACCTGCACACCCCGCGTTCATCCGCTAACGGAATGAACCATACCTGCCTTTTCCTTCCCAGTCCAAGCTGGTCCTCATTTACCGACCCCGGAGGGATGGAAGGCTGAGTTGGCCTTGGGTGGCTGGTTACATATCAAGATAAATGGCCAGCACCGCGAATTGAACCCGGACATGGTCACCCATCCCAGTACTAACCGGCCCCAACGTAGATTAACTTCGTTGATCGAAATTAATGTGCTACCGCTGCATCAGACTGCCAGCTAGAAAACCCTCATGTATCATGCCGTGGCAGTTGCCACCTCAACTTTTGAAGTTATAAAGTGTTGTTATGATAATAATAATAATCTTCATTTAATGATGGTTCAGACAAACCGCTCAACCTTACACACAGTATACAACATACAACAGTCTGCCATGCAGGGCAGCAATGACACGACACACAGACTGTCATACAGGACAGCAACAACAACCAGGTCTGGTTTAGCCCAGAGGCTGCCAGAAACAGACGGACGGCGCCAAGGTTTTTGCCAACATCCGATCAGGTGGGCCTTAACCTCGCAAGCCTTCACCAGATGGCGCCACCGAAGCACACATCTGATAAACAGGCCTGCTGTTGATGATGAGTTGTGGCCTTAACTTTAAACCATCTGATGGACTGATTGGTGCAGATACGCCTGTGCAAGCTGAGCATCTACCACTTCCAGCAGTATATTCACCTCACGCCCAATGATCCTGACAACGCAAGAATACATGAAGCTGTCACCATCCTACAGCAGCGGCTTGACACGTTCAACAAGCTCAACAAGGTGACCACCAACACCACTGCATTTGTAGTTTGTAAGTAAGTGGTCAGTTAATTCCGAAACAGAAAAGTTCTCATTATTATTGAAACAATTACATCGAACACAACCAAACATTTATACCTTGACATTTCAGTCTCTACCAGAGACCTTCGTCGGAAGAAGTTTGTTCAGTTTTTCTTCCGGTTCGTGCCGTTGTGACGTGGTATGAAATTGGTCGTACGTATGGCACAGTGTAGCTGCCCTCGTCCCGGTTCGTAGAACTGATCAAGCTTCTTCTGATGAAGGTCTTTGGTAGAGACCAAAACGTCAAAATGCTTGGTTGTGTTCGATGTAACTGTTTCAATAATAATGTCAACCAGTCTAAAGAATACATTTTAAGAAAAGTTTTCAGTTTGCGGTTTGAATTGTAGGTGACCGTAAGTCTGATGTGACTCTGGTCATGCGTCACAGACTGAGTGACAATATGCACATACAAGCTTATTCTCTCATGAACACTGCACTGTGCATGAATATTGCACCCTTATTGCTCTGGTGCCTATTAGCTAGTTGCCTAATTTATGCACGGGCACTCCTAGAATATGCAATTGTTATTGTGTGGGTGCGTTCTGTTAACAAGGTGTTACCGTCCGTGAAATTCGCGGAAGATAAGGTGCTCACTTTCCTTATTCTCTGTGAAGAATGCTAAAATAGTGCAACTCTGAGTCTAAGCTAAATCCTAACCCTAATTTCCAGAGCAGATTGATCAGATAAATCGGAGTGGTATTGTCGAATGGTACATTGTTGCCAAATGAATCTGGTTCGATAAAAGAACACATCCAAACGAGTAACGAAATGGGCGTAGACTGTCAACAAATGGGTACTGGCTAGCAACCAATCATCTGTCAGGTCATGGCTTGTGCAGCCAATCAAGGAGTTGTTTGTGGCAAGGTAGTGTGCCGGAAGGTGCTGTGCATTTATTAGGCAACTTGCTAATTGTCTAAGCATGATTGTATTTTCTAGTATAAGCATGTCTGAGGTGGTTCTGTGTGGACGTGTGTTGTTGTGAGGTCGACGAGACGTTGGCAAGGACCGCTGAGACTGCCGAACGTCTGGAGAAGATCAACGCACGCATGGAGTCTGTGACGAAGCTTCGCCGACACTGACCGACAGTCTGCTGACACCGGCCGGCCAACAGTACTCTTGTGCAGCATTTTTCAGTCATTCTCTGTTAATGCCTGCATTCCCAGGAATGCCCTTGACTGTAGCAGCGTTCAGTGTAAGATCCACGTTATGATCTCAGTTTTATCGTTGCCGAATACAGTTCTAGATGCAATGAAGGTGGTGGTTTGGAGGTTTTGCAAGCCTTTGAAATCTTTTTTAAATTTTCGAACCTTTGTAACAATTTTTTATGGACACAGTACTGAAAGAAGAAAAAGTTAATAAAGTCTACTTATTTGATTGCCGTAAACTTGACAGTGACACACCAACATAAAAGCTGCAATGTTGTTAAATCCGTCCTTTGCTGTTCAGCTGAATTAGTGTTGCTGTGGGTCCGTAATCAATTTTCATATGCTTTACAGCATGCAATAAACTCCTAACGATGTCCACATTGCTACACACTACACAGTGATGTCACAGAGGTTCGGCGAAGGTTGAGAGCTACCGTGAAGGTTCGGAGGTGGGAGAGCAACTTCGTTGCGTCATTGCTTACAGTCAGTGTATTTTTATTAGTGAATATCTCGTTAACAAGATTTTTGCTGGTTATTTAGACATCACTTACGCAACTGGAACGCTGCAGGAAGATTACAGCAACTGCAGATGGAACGACAGTTACTGCTGCCGTTCGTGTAGCAGACTTATCATATGACAAAATCTTTGTCGTAAATTTTCAGCAAACAACAACAACGAACAATAAGATTGTTAATCCTGCTGAAGCAGTCGGGGAGTCTGGTTGATATTTTGCCGCGGACTTTCTACGTTACATCTAACCAGCATCCCTCTTTGGAACCCTCAGCTTGGTGATTAGTACAGGTGAATTCAGGTGGTTTGGAACTTCAGACATTTGGGGACATGCTGAACACATGAGAGCAGAAGTTGTTGAGTCAAACGTTAGATAACGATGGAGGTGGTTGCAACCAGATGGTGGGGATCAATCAGTCAATTCATATCACGCCATAGTACAGAGGCACGTGCTACAGTGCGGTTACGCCGAATCAAAGAGAAATGTCTTAAGACGGATCTTAAATGTGTTAACGGATGGAGCAGTTCGACAATTCAATGGAAGAGAGTTCCAACATCTCGGAGCAGCAACAGAGAAACGACGAACAGAAGTGTCCAAGTTGTGCGGTGGAACTGACAGAAGCTTCTGTGTGGATGATCGCAGCAAACGAGACTGACTGTATGGGCTGATCACATCAGTGAGGTAGCCTGGCTGTTGGAAAGAAGTAACTGTCTGAGGATGACTTGCTGGGATGATGTGGCAAGGTAAGGCAAGGTAAACGTGGATTTGTATAGCTCCTGGTCGTGAACACACCTCTAAGGCACTCAGGTATGGCACCCATTCTCAAGGCATTTCACAGTTTTACCTGCACACCCCGCGTTCATCCGCTAACGGAAGGAACCATACCTTATTGGTGATGTGAATGGTTTTGGCCTGATCCAAGACGTAGCATGGATTTAGAAGTGGAGAAGAAGAATAACAGTGTTTCAGTGGAAAATGACTGTTAAAATTGTGTGTTTTTGCATTTGATCTTGATAGTGTATATTTATACCATGACTGACACAGACACGTGCTAGATATTTTCTATGGTAGTAGGCTTGTACACTGTGTATATGTTGCCTAATTTATGCATGGGCACTTCCGGCACACCCCTGCTTGTAATTGTCGATCATTTGGGTGCGTTCTTTTATCAAACCAGATTTATTTGACAACAATGTACTGTTCGACAATATCACTCCGATTTATCTGATCAATCTGCTCTGGAAATTACGGTTAGACTTAGAGTTGCACTATTTTAGCATTTTTCACAGAGAATATCGAAAACGAGCACCGCATCTTCCGCGAATTTCTCAGAAGGTAACATCTTGGTAAAAGAACGCACCCAAATGATGAACAATAAAATAAAATTACATATTCTAGGAGTGCTTATGAAGAAATTAGGCAACTAGCTAATTGTGTTCATTTTAGGGCCGGTTGCACCAACACCAGTCAAATTTAACCCTCAGTTATATCGGCTTTTAAGTTGTAACGTACGGTTAATGATAACTGCAACCGTCACCAATTACTGATTAAGCAACAGTTAACTTAAACTGTGTGTCGATTGCGGTTAACTCAGTTGCAGGTTTAAAAAATAAGAAATGGCTGACGAAAGCAACTAGTATGTGTTTTCTGAATACTGAATCACTTGTGGCACTAATACACAAGATGTATGTATTGCCAGATACTAACCTGTTTGAAGTAGTCTTTCATATTCTGTCACTTCATTCATGAATTTTTTTAACTGGTGCCAGTACTGATGACGTAGCATGTAGTTAGCTGACCGCCAATAACCGGTCATCCAGATCGTTTTGTGCAACGCAATATTGATTTAACCTAAGGTTAAAAATAGCTGCAGGCGAGTTAACTGATGAATTTAACTAGCGTTGGTAAAACGAGTCGTTAGCATGTTTCCTGACATTGCGTGACTTTAACTTTCGCTTAGCAGTTTCGCTCAGTGGAAACAAGCCGCTGAGTGCTAATTAATGCATTTTTTCAAGTGAAGTTGAAATTACCCCTCAGCAAATTGATTAGTACTTTGAAAGATTGACTAGCGTTGGTAAAACGAGTCCTTAGCATGTTTCCTGACATTACTTAATCGATTTCGCTAATCACTTCTGCTCAGCAGAATATGCACTAATTGCCAACTTAATCTGAGCGAAACCAATTAACGACCAACCTCCGCAACGTATTTAGATAGGCAATTGATGTAAAACACTAGTGATTAAGAAATCGCTGAGCGGAATCGCTAAGTGTTTTGGCTCAGCAGAAAACTTCAACTTAATCTGAACTCCCACTTAGTAGTAATTTTTGTGCTCAGATTAGCGAAACCGCTCAGCAAAAACACTAAGCTAAACCGCTCAGCGAAAGTTAAAGTCACCCATTGCTTGTAATCTGATGGTGCCAATGCAGTACTGATGAGTGCATCAGCGAGTGAATTTGACTGCAATGGAACAACTTGAGATCATGATACATGTAAATCAAACCTGTATGCATACAAGACAGTGTTTTATGTATTTTAATTGCATTATGTTTTTATTTTTGATTTGTTTATTTTATAATCTTTTGTACCACATCATGGTTTCATGTGTTATTTCATTGTGTATTGTGTTGTCATTAGCCCAACAGATCGCGACTTAAGCTGCATGCACAGTGTATTGCTGTTTTCACTGACTTGAGTTGTTTCTGTTGTAATTACGTGCAGACACTCTCTTGCAAATTAGTTTGTGTTGTGTAGTTTTATATGCCTTTGCCAGCGATTAGCCACTGAAGGCTTTCTGTTCTCAGGCAGTCAGGCTGTCCGTGTGTCCACATTCATATAGGCTATTAAAAATTTGTGAACATGGTATCTTGCAAACCATGTGTGGGAATTTCACCAAATTTACAATTCAGGTGCAGTTGAGGACAGAGATGAACTGTTTAGATTTTGATTATTGAGGTCAAAAGGTCAAAGGTCAGGGTCACGACGAGACCGAATAATGGTCAAAAAAGGCACTTTGGGAATGGTGAAGGTCATGCATTCAAATGTCACAGATACAAACAGCCTTACCGGCAAAGGCATACCAGATGACGCTTAGCTGTCAAGGATCATCTGGTGTCTGATGTACAAACTTCAGAAATAAAGTATGTGATAATATTTCAGATACTGCCTTGCATTGTTTTGTTTGGCAGCGATATAGAATTTATATGTTTGCTGTGGTAAAATAGAGTCAGCATATACCCAAGCCAAAACTAATGTAAATTGTAATTCCAGCTGTTCTTCCTGTTATATGAAATTAAGTACTTGTAATCAGTTCTTCATGTAGAATGAGTCTATATATACTCGGTCGTCGGTACAGAATTCACCATTGATTGAAACTTCCTGTCAGCGTGCGGGCGGACAGATGACTTAGGGCGGGGCGACGCCGAAACCGTCATTTGATACGTGCTGCCGCAACACGCAGTGTACAACTAAACTTTATATTTTAGTTGTAGGCAAGAGTTTAGCTGTTGCACAATATTGCACAGGTCGAATAGTGAAAAGATGGGGTTGGTGGTCTGTTTTTACTTTCTTTGGGTGGGTCAGTTTTCGGGACTATAGTTCTCGGTAATGTCTTTCAATAAGCTTCTGACCATTGCCATAAACGAGATTCCTCGGGCTACATTTTTGTCGCAGACACTGACAGTATGGGTCTAATTTGCAACAATTTGACGTAATTGGCCCTAAGATTCTGAATTCAGTGAAATGACGCAAATAATGGCTGTACTATGCCATTCAAGGTACTGATATTGATATAATGGAAGCCCGTATCAGGCCGTATGCGACTTGCTATTAGTCAATAATCAATAGTCAATAATACTAAGTTAAATCCGTGTCCAAGCGTCTCCAAGTACTTGCTGGTCTAATTTTCACTATGATGCATTTCTAACGCAGTTGTTCGATGAGAACCTAGGCCTATAAGAGAAATTTGCAAGTCCACAAAAACTGAAAAACATTAGGCCTATCGCGTATCAGCGTTTCTGAAGCTGATTCGTCAGCGTACACACGGCGCCGATTGTACACGGTTGCAGACACCCCTGCCTCCGCCTCGCTCCTTCCAACTTCTCTAAGTTCTCTTGCAGGTATTTACAAGATGTTGAGTGCATGCCTGCGCCAAGTGTTTGAGAACCATCTGCGCACTGTACGGCTGACCACTGGCCCACTTCCATTCTCCAGGTCTCCTGTTGTCCCCCTTTATCAATTCCTAGCTACGCCCCTGATGGCAGGCATGTCTGTATGGCACCCTTGGCGCCCTGCCTGGCAGTGAGTAGGCTGAGTCGTGTAATATAGCTTCGCTGGCCTATATATACTTTGATATTACTGTAATGCTACACATATAAAATTCAAATTCCAAACCAGGAACTGAGAGTCTAGACAGCATTTAACATTGGCTCAATATTGTTATATTGGTGCAATAGACAGAAGATATTGGACCAATCAAAGATGTTCGATTTTTGCCAATATCCATTGGCAGTATTCGGCCAATATTATCTGGCATTACACTCCAATATTAGTACAATGATACGAACAAGATTGGCCCAGTAGGCCTATTGGTCGATCAGAGGCTTAGCCAGGATTTTACATTGGAGGGGCACAAGCTGAGGGCCGAAGGCTCGAGAACCGAGGGATGGGGATTGGGGAGGGGTGTCCCTTCCCAGCCGACTAGGCAGTCTGGGGGAGTGTCGTGAGCTCCTCGATCAGAGGGGTCCAGGGTAGATGAGCCCCGGCCACCAACGCATTTTTGAGGCCCACAGAACACTTCTGGTAGAGAGAACAGTGTTACTTTACAGAATAATGTACAAAGCCCAAAAAGCAACATTTTCACATGAAAATGACGCATAAAGTCAAATTGAAATCATTATCATTGTGTTTCAAAAACACATGAGAAAAATGTCAGTCAAATAAGCGGCATGACCTGATTAGCCTCTCCCCTCTGCCTTTGGCTACGCCCCTGATTGCTCAGTGCAGCGATAGACCTATCAAATTACTAGTGCGATATATAGAATGTACCGGGTGGTCCAATAGAAAGTAAAGCACAATTAACTTTACTATTGCATAAGTTCAAAAATCTCGTAATAAAATGTGCAGGCCATACGTCCAAAGCCAGTTTCTTTCCGTAAAGAATCCACTCAGTCGACGACTGGGGGCATCGCCCCCTGCCCCCTCTGGCTACGCCCCTGGCAAAAATATCGATTAAGCAGAGCTTTAGTCACACGATCATCTTGGTGAAAGCAAAGATTATATAGAAGCGCGTCGCTCCTATAATCTTTGGTGAAAGAGGGCGTCGGAAAGACTACAGAATCGGTACACTGCACTGCGTCACTAGCCTTCAGCGCGTCGAGTGTACCGACTGTGTAATTATGCCGATTATCGTAGTAAACGATTATTGAAGAACCGTGGTAATCAATTAATCGATAATACGTACAGCACTAGCTGTAAGGCGCGCACTTGTTAAAATTTATCTATGGTCTACCAGGGTGGTCTTGTAAACCGCTGTATCTATGGTGTGCGCGATGAAGGTGCCCCACCCACCCTGTGTATGTTGACGGACGTGACGTGCGTTCGGGTCGAGGGGTGTCTAACAGATCTCTTTGCAGGCACAACTTGTGTGGCAGTGGTCTACTAGTGCCGCACAGTCGAAGTCCAGTCGCATCTGTCAACGTCGGCCGTTTGCACTCCAACGATGGCCGCCAGACCGCAGACCGATCAGGATCGCCGCAAGCAGATTAGCGTGAAAGGGATCGCGCTGGTGGAGAACGTTTCTAACGTGAAGAAGTCATTCAGTCGGCATGTTCACTACACGGTGGTGAAGGATCGTAATGTGGCCACCGATCGCGACTACTATCTGGCGTTGGCACACACCGTGCGCGACCACCTGACCAGTCGATGGATTCGCACGCAACAACACTACTACGAGAAAGATCCAAAGGTCAGTCGCAGTTTTGACTGCTAGTCTTGAATATGGTCTCACAACAGCCATGCACAACTGGTTTCATTGGCTGAGCTATCCATCGAGTCACATACAAGTTGTGCTTGCTTACTTACAAGTGTCTGCAAGGCCAGGTGCCCATCTACGTCTTTAGATGGGCACCTGTGTGCCGACTGCCTCTGTCTGAGGTCGTTCTCGGCACCGTTCGGCTGATGACAACCAACTTCTGCTATCTAGAATGCAGACAGTTTACATTTTGTCCTCGAGCGTTCTCCACATCTGTTACAGACGCTTGGAACACTCTGTAATCTGAGCTGCATCATTCGTCAGAACATAGGCTGGTATGACAATCTGTGGTTAGTGCTAAGGCCAGGTCAAATCGGCCCATTGCACAGTCCTCTTAATGTATACAAGGTATGTGTTATGTATGAGTGATGTGCTGTAGCTGTTACTATATGGTGCAAGTCTGGCATTATCCAGGATTAGTCCCCGGGTAAGGGTTAGGGACAGTGGCGTATACAGGAATTTGGAAAGGGGGGGGACACGTGGGGGTCTGGGGGCTTGCCCCCAGCGGGGTCCAGGGGCAGCGCCCCGGTGG
>Ga0049105_1000145_pt1 | contig 18311 bp, 9 predicted proteins | sample WorMetvaBAHAMAS1_FD_61260 | JGI IMG/M metagenome (GOLD analysis project Ga0049105, IMG submission 61260) | Worm MetaG Olavius vacuus BAHAMAS.1 | ecosystem: Host-associated > Annelida > Digestive system > Unclassified | place: Germany: Marburg | collected 2013-04-09
AGTTCATGAATAAGTTGTAAAATCTATCAATAACAACATTTTCTGAAGCGTACAAGCCGTAATCCCGCTTTACAAGAATCTAGGATTCCAATCTACTCGCATAGAACGCCAGTGCTCTGTATTGCAATCGGTTATTAAGCTAAGAAAACTGCGAAATAAATTTTGCTAGTGAAATCTATGAATTATCATAGCTATAGTGTACTATAGTGTTTGCACACCTTTAGAAAGGGGAGGGGTACAGTTGTGAATGAGCCATAAGAAGGTCGTCTTAACTGTAACAATTGGGCTATGTGCAGTTGTGCATGTTTGCTGTTGTAGTATTTATCAATGAAGACGGAGCCAATGAAGACGTCTCATATACACTCAGAGGTAGATCTAGATACCCACACATATATGTACATTTTAGACCGAGTCTGTGTGCATTCATTGGCTGACGAGTGTCACATGCTAGCTTAGTTGGATAACCATTCCCATGCTGTCAAAATGTTGATCAACTTCATACTGGCAGTATAGGAGGAACCCAAGCCCAATGACAGGAAGTGTGAGCTGTGATGAGATTATCAGAATTCCGCAATGATGCATTGCGTTGTGTATCACAAGAGTGCATTATTATAAGCACTCTTAATAAGTGACCAGGAGCTTTGTTCGTTTACATTTAGGTTGTTGTGTGTGTTTTTGGACATTTTGGTCATTTTGTCTTTGGCTTAGTTTTTCTGTGCGTTTTCTCTTGATTATTGTGGCTTAGTCGTCAGTACCGGTGCAGGTGATTGCCTGCTAAATTTATTTAACTGAAAATGGTGGCAATTGCAATGCATTGCAACTTGAGTCCTCTCGTCGTCGAGCCCATAGTTCCCCGCTTTACTTGGCCCATACCAAGTTTGAAGTTGGTCAACTATCCGTTTTTGATTTGAAACTTTTTTTTCCTGCTGATACCTTACGTTACGCTGTGACATTGACCTTTGGCCCTTTGTTCTTGAACGTTTGTTATCGGCTGTGATGTGGTCATACTCTGTAACAAACTTTAGCGAAATTGAACAATCTGCGACTGATTTAATAGCGAGGGTGGAAATTTGGACCGGGGGGGGGGGCATTCCAACGTTGGATTTCACTGCGCGATTTCCGCGGACCCATACGCACCCAAGTACCAAATTTGAGCAATTGAACATGAACAAACCTCGGTGGAGTTATTGCGATTTCGGTGTGTCCGTTATGTCCGCCATCTTGAATTTGACCGAAATCAGATTTTCACAATTTCAGGGCATCCGATGATCCATATTGCGTCAGCGTATCAAATTTCAACACAATCGGACAATGTGCGGCTGAGTTATTGATTATTTAGTTAATTTTTCCCGTCCGTTATAGGGGCCCCAAAACGCCGGACTAATCTCAGGGTTGCGTGGGTCGAGCTGTACGGAATTTGGGGAGCGCATTGGACAATCATCGGCGCTCCAAATGTGGTTTTATTTTTAGATATCGTGCTCCAGTTTGAAACGCGGGCGGCCAAAGGCGAGTGGGGTCGAAAACTGAAGCCAGATTTCGCACTTTTATCCCCCGCTCTAAAATTTTGTCGGGGAGGGTGGGCGGGATGTCTGAGTAAAAATAATGTTAGGGTTCGTCCTACTCTCGGAGAGTTAAGATGCAATAAAAAGTGCAGCAGCAAAACTTGAGGCCTTTGACATATGTCGGGCGGCGTAATTATGCGTCGAGGAAGACGCAAATTACTTGCTTACTTGCAGTGAGGCGAGCTGCAGCGAAAAGGAGTGAAAACCTGAAGTGTCCCGGCGACCGGAAGATCAAGATTGTCGGTCTTGTGCCGTTAAACGCGAGAGGACACCCAGCGTCGCCGTCAGCCAGTGTTTGTCCGTATCTCAACGGCCTGCTACCGATAGTCCAGGGCAAGTGCGACGGCCGTAATCAGTGCCAGCTGAGGCCGAGTGATGTCGCTGTGTCCAAGAAACAGTGTCCCGGTGTCGGGTCGGTCAACTTCCGCGTCAGGTGCCTCAGGAAAGGTAACGATGCGTCTCAACTTTGCGTTCCCACGACAGTTTCCAAACGTTCTACTGTGTTTTGCGGCTATTTTTATGCTCCTTACAATGAAAAAAATCGGGGGATTTTATGTCGTCGAAAATGTACAAATGGGAAGATGGCAGGCTTAATCGAACGTTAATAACTTCCAGTATAACTTTGCGCACGTTGAAGCTGTTGTAACGGTTGGAAGTGTTGTATTTTAGCGGTAGATATACAGGATGGGGCGTAAAAACAATACACAAGTATAATACTGGAACGTTTCAGCAATGATTGCCGATATGTTTAAATTTTTGTAGTTTGTCAAGAAGATTGTTTTGTTGCTCACTATGCGTCTACACGTTATAATTTGAGAGGCATCCATATTCCAACAGGCGACGAATGCAAAGTTGATGATAACGATTGTGTCGTATATACATGTGTCAGTTTTATTTGACTTAGCGTACATGACTGAGATTATAGCCTGTGACTTCATTGTATGCCATTCTTGCCTTACTTTTTCTTTTACTTTACATTGTTCATGGCTTCACTGTACATGTATGTGTATGTTTTGAGGTTGCTAAGTAGTGCTGCACGAACATAAATGTAATCGCTTACTTACTTACTGTTGTTGTCGCGTTTCAGGAAAGCGGAAGAAGAAAAGAAAAAAGAAGAAAAAGAAACAAAAGAAAAAGAAGAAGAAGAAGAAGAAGAAGAAGAAGAAGAAGAAGAAGAAGGAGAAGAAGAAGAAGAAGAGGAAGAAGAAGAAGAAAAAGAAAAAGAAGAAGAAAAAAGGGCGTAAAAGAAAAAAGAAGCGAAAGGGAAAACGCAAGAAGAAGAAGAGAAAACGTAGAAAGAAGAAAAAACCTACGCGCAAGAAAAAGAGAAAAGGGAGAAAAAGGAGAAAAAAGGGGCGTAAAAAGAAAAGGAAGTTAAGAAAAAAGAAATCAAAACGTATGAAAACATTTCTTGTCGTAAACTGACGTAAATGTCTTGCTTTCATTGTATGCTCGGCCCTCTTTTTATCTTTAATACTTTAATACGCAACTACGAAAATATCACATTTCTGAATTTATAAATTATAACGCGCCACGTACTTTATGCTGATTAGCGAAATTAATTTTTAATCCGCATAATTCTAGATTATTCTGTATAACGTAACTCGGACTGATGCCCGGTACTTTCCGGTGAAAGATATGGTCTCCTTCAGAGCCGGTCTCCTTGTCATATACCGTGCGACTCATCCGTCCATCCCTCCTGGGTCGGTAAATGAGTACCAGCTTCGGCTGGGAAGGCAAAGGCAGGTATGGTTAATTCCGTTAGCGGAAGAACGCGGAGTGTGCATGTAAAACTGTGAGATCCCTTGAGAACGCGTGCCATACCTGAGCGCCATAGAGGTGTGTTCACGACAAGGCGCTATACAAATCCACGTTTACCTTAACTGACCTTACCTTCTGAACTGTAATGTACAACATCTGTTTCTTTGCTTTTTGGTGCATGTTCTTTTATCTATTTAATAAAATTTTGTCAGTAGAAGTAACGAATTGTGTTTACATTTTTATTCCTTCGCGGCAGAGGCATTGTGTTTTCGGGTTGTCAGTCCGTGCGTCCGTGCGTCCGTTAACACCTATTTCGCGTGATGCGATATCTCTGTACTTAGTGGGAAGATTTTTTGGTGAAACTTGCCGCAAATATTCATCATGTGAGTGGGAATTGCTGAAAAGGTTATCAAGGTCAGAGGTCAGAAATCAAGTTCATGTGTGTACAAATGTGTGAATGCTTCTAGAGATGAGCACGGGCCGCACGGCCCGTGGCCGCACGGCCCGTGGGCCGCGAGGCCCGGCCCGCGCGGCCCGCGGGCCTGGCCGGGCCGGCTCGTCGTTTGGCGGCCCGCACTTTTGAACATTTTCGCAACAATAAGCAAATCGTTTGGCCAAGTTTACAACTTACTGTGATCTGCACTGCAGCATTACGATTGCCGATACTTTAATATGGTACGCGATTACTCGCAGCAGGGAACTCGCCCATTACCAGCCAGTTCTGTCATCGTCCAACATGATCAAGCTGTTATTTATCAAGGCAAGTCGAAATTTTCGTGAAATCCATTACCACTTTTCACTACCCGCTAGCAGACACTATACAACTTATACAGACCAGCCAAGCCTTCGTACACGACTTTGAACTATCGCTGTTAGTCTGAGCCCGTTGTTGCAGGACTGCGTCAGTCTGCGGGCCAGGCTGGGCCTAAGGTGGCCGCGGGCCGTGCCGCGAAATGGCCTCGAAATTGCGGGCCGGGCCGAAAATTTTCGGCCCGTACACATCTCTAAATGCTGCAGCGGCGGAGGCATACATTCTGACTGTGTGGCGTCGAGATTCACTGTCGCAGTTTGTTATTGTCCTCTCTCATTGTCTGTATTTTTGCAAATCATTGTTAAACAAACTGTTGCCCATTAGACATCAACTAAAGTTGGAAAACGAATCAACATTTATCGAAATTGACAGCGTCAAGTAAAGCTAAATTTGTTGGCGCGTTAGAAAGTTCGTTAAAGTTGGCGAAATTTACTGAATACAGTCAGTTCGTTTTGCACGTGTGGAATAACGCGTTTTGCATCATGCGGTACTTTAGTACATTTGGTTTGGGGCCCGCTCTTCCCCCTCCTCGCCCCTCCAGTCTATTCGTTTCCTGTTTTTTTACTTCTTTACGAATCTACATTTTTCATTAGGTGTTTTTAAAGATCAAGATTGCCGCGCGTGAGTTTTAGCACATTTTTAAAGTGCCCTTAATTTGGAGCCCCGTGAATTCGCAGGACTACAGTAGCCCCTGGACTTTGTCCACCCTCGTTATTTACGAGTTACACCCTACTTAGCACTCAGCACTTAGTTCCTCCAGTCCCTTCTCAGGACAATGGGCAGCAGGTTTCGCCAGTGTACACTGTACACGATCGGCCGCTAGTTCCTGCGTCTCGTTCCAGGTGACTTCTCTTGCATGTAGATCGTCACAAAATGTTGACCGCCAGGTCTTCCTTGACCTAGCTGCCTCTTCTTTTTCTACCATCGACTGGTATCCAGTCTATTGCGCTGTGAGCTGGTCGTTCTGTGCAATCCGGAGCAATTACACCACTGTTCATTTAATAGATCCGAACGTATAACAAGGTTGCCTTCTAATCTAAGGCTGAGCACCCGCGAATACGTGTATTTCCGTTCACCTGACAAAGACGGCGGTTACACCATTCGATCCGCAGTAGTCGAACCCCACGCTGCATGCAAATTTCGCGGCTCTTGTCTTCTATAGAACCGCAGTAACTGTTATTGCCGATTGAAGTTTTACATCGTGGGAGAGAATGACGCGCTTTATCGCTCCTGTGACCTTGACCTTGACCCAATAACCTTCATATACGAACTTCACCCGTACCTCCTCAAGATGTCCCCGCAGGCCGCAGACCAAACACTTTCTATGTCAAGGCTTTCGAAAGTTATCGTACCGTATTACATATACATGTAATCATTAATTCTACAACCTTAACACATTAAAGTACGACACATGTACACGCGTAGTTTTTCGTTATTAATTGGTTACGTTTTTTTTGTCGAAGAATAAACGTGCTGACAATCAAGTTGGTCTAACTTTCAGACTATTTAAACGATTGTGACTACGTGTAGATATACAGCCACCGAAACTATTACCACGCCGCCGCAGGTGATATTCAATGATGAAAATGATGATGATGCTGCTGCTGATGACGACGATGATGATGATGTGGTCTGGCGTGTAGGTATGCCTAAGCTGACGCGGCTGACTTGTCAGCGCGGCAAGACATTGACGGTGGTCGGCCTGAGCGCTCTCGGGCCGCACAATCGTCCACCGCCGCCACGCGCCGCAAGGTGCCCGTACCTGCACGCCCTTCGCCAGAAGATCGCGGCCGCCTGCAACGGCCACCGGCGATGCTACGTGAGCAGTCGAGACCTGCGATTGACGAGGAAGCAGTGTCCCGGTGTGGCCGCCGTCTTTATCGACGTCTCGTGCAAGCTCCCTGGAGGTATGACGGCAGTGCACGATTTCAAATGAAAGATGCTGTCTATAGCAAACAGCTGCCGTGAAAGCAATGAACTCTCGGTTTTTTACGTTTCTATAACTGATGTAGTTCTATGTTTCAGGGGATTTACGGGTTCGTGAATTTCGTTTTATATGCGTGATTTTATTTGCTGCATTTTAGCATAATAAGGGATGATTTAGACGTAAGCTAAATATACTACAGTTTAGGTTCTTACAAGCAGCAAAGCCCCAAAAATTTTAGATTTTTCGTGGGGTTTTAAAATATTCTTGTAGATTTTTTTTGTGCACAGTAAAAGAATCAAATTAGTTACATGATATAAAGAATCGGTTAACTGCACTTGCTTTAAAGTAATTTGCATTTTCACTTTGAATACCTTGCTATTAAATGTTAAAAGTTCTCTTTTGGTACGTATACCTTTGTGGGATCTTCTAAATAATAATCCAGTACCCGGTACACATAAACATAAAACTATATAAAAAGAGAGTAAAAATCAGTGAAAAAATTAAAATCAATTAATGTAGTGTGTACACGCATTAAAAGAATCATTTTTATGCGTCGAGTAGGTTGCAGCCTATAAGTCATGTTGAGTTTAAGAGCTGCTTAAATGTAGCTGTTAGTTATGGTGAGTGTCGTTCAAGCAACCGGTTCTAAAATCCCAAACGAACGTACAGACCAAGGGCTAAAGTATCTGACGAATTAGTTAATTGGTTGGTTGTGTAGCACAATGGTAGAACGTCAGTATTTCGCCGGCGAACATTCCCTGAATTGCGCTTGACCTGCAGATGACGGGTGACCACCTTTGTGGGTAAACCGTCCGCTGCAGGTCAACCAACTAGGCCAACTCAGCGTTTCATCTTTTCGGGGTCGATAAATGAGTAGCACAGCTATTACCAGATGTGTTCTACCTCGCTTTGGTGGCGCCATCTGGTGAATGCTAGCGAGGTAAAGGCCAGGCCTAATCGGATTGTTGGCAAAACTTGGCGGCGTTTGTTTCTGGCAGTCTACCCCCCTATGCTATACCTGATTGTTGCTGCTGCCCTGTGTGACAGTGTGTGGGCCGTGTCATTGCTACCCTGTGTGGCAGACTGTTGTTGTACATACTGTATGTTTGTAGGCCTAAGGTTGAGCGGTTGCCTTAACCATATTAAAGGAAAGATTATTATTATTATTATGTTACATAATCAGTTTCGTCGTTTGCTTTGTGCAGGAGTTGAACTTTCAAAGCCGAGTCTCAGCAACGCCGTCGGCAGTAGTCTGCCCGTGGAGATCAGTCCTAACAAGTCAAAGCGGAGAAGAAGAAAGCGGAAACGAAAACGTAAGCGAAGACGGAAACGGAAACGGAAAAGGAGAAGAAAAAGAAAGAAAAGAAGGAAAAGAAAGAAAAAGAAAAGACGAAAAAGAAAAAGGAAAAGGAAAAAGAATAAACGACAAAGACGACGAAGAAGAAGAAGACGCAGAAAGCCGTCAACAGCTTTCAGAACTAAGGAGAATTCTGTTACAGTGTGTGTCTATGACGACAAAACGATTAGTCTGGACGTCGGAAAACAGAAGGTGCTTGGAAGACGCATAAAGATGAGCAACGTGTATAATCGCGGTAGACCGAGTGCTCTGAGTTGGAGGAGAGGTAAGCGAAAGAAAGCGGCAAGGCGTAGACGCAGACGAAAGAGAAGGCGTAGAAGAAAGAAGCGTAAGAGGAAGCGCAGGAAAAGGAGGAGGAAGAGGAGGAGGAAGAAGAAGAATAGGAAGAGAAGGAGGAAGAAGAGGAAGAAGAAGAGGAAGAAACGAAAGAGAAAACGGCGAAGACGTCGAAGACGTAAGAAAAGCCAAGGACGACGGAAGAAGCGGTCACTTGTTCGTAGGGTGGCAAACAGACGAGAAGATCAAAGTAATGCGACGTTTGAAAGACGCGAAAGAACTACTCGCTTTATACCACGAACGCTGACTGGTCTTATCGCTGGAGAATCGAGTTACTTGGCGAACGGCACTAACCGACAACAGACAGAAGACAGATTGAGAACTAAGATTATCCGCAAATGGCACGCGAACGTGGAGGAAATGTCAGTCGGTCAGCTAAAAGAGCTAGCGAATTTGGAGAATGGTCAAATTCCTGAGGTGAAATATGCAGGTAATTCAGTTCGTGAAGTACTTTATAATCGTCCCGCAGACAAGTCTGTGTCATTCGTTCGTAGCAGGCGAAATGCTAATATGCTTCACAGAGTTAGACGCAAAGTGGGAAGGCCCAACGCCAAACTGAAATGGAGAACTCCAATTGTCGGTCCGACGAAAGTGAAAAGAGGGGCAAGAGGGGGGAAACGCAAAGGTCGTCGGAAGAAGAAGTCAAGGAAAAAGAAATCTAACAAAATGAAGAAGAAAAGGAATAAAAAGAAGAGAAGACCCAATAAAAAGAAGTCAAGCACGACAGGAAGAAAGAAAAGGAAAAATAAAGGCAAGAATAAACTGAAGAAAAAGAAGTCAAAGATGAGAGGCAAGAAGAGAAAAGGGGGAAAGAAGTTGAAGAAAAAGAAATCAAAGATGAGAGGCAAGAAGAGAAAAAGGGGAAAGAAATTGAAGAAAAAGAAATCAAGGATGAGAGGAAAGAAGAGAAAAAGAAAAAGGGCAAAGAAACTAAAGAGAAGGAAATCCAAGAAGATGAAACGAGGGAGAAAACGAAAAGGTAAAAGAAAGGGTAAGAAACGTAAGAGAGGTAAGAAGAAGAGAAAGAAAAAGAAGAAACGAAAAAGAAAGAAGAGGAAAAAGAAGCCGAAAAAGAGAAAGAAACGAAAAAGAAGGAGAAGAAGAAGAAGAAGAAGAATGAAGAAGAAGAGGAAGAGGAGGAAGAGGAGAAGGAGGAGGAGGAGGAGGAGGAGACAGAGGCGAAAACGACTGCGAAAAATGAGGAAATGGTTCAAACCAGTCGGCGCGAAATCGCACCAGAATGTGCACTGCTATAAGCTGGACAACTTCGTCAAGCTGACGTCCGGAAACCTCAAGGCGCTACAGAAGGTGGTTCGCATCATCCACACCCGCTCGATGGCAATCAATGTCGTGAAAGGCTTGTCGGCAAGGAAAATGACGCTGTCAGCCGGTCGACGACGTGCGTACTCTTAGTTTCACCCGATTACACACACTTCTACACACACTTATACGGCGACAGAACTTTTGCAGCCGCTGGACCTCGCTTGTGGAACTCTCTTCCGGTCCAGCTGTGCAATCCAGACATCACCTACAGACTATTCAGACGACAGCTGAAGGGACACCTTTTTCGGGAAGCATGAACACGGCGCTCTGTGACTTCTGATATGTGTCGCCTTACATACTTACTTACTTCTGTTCAGTATTATAGTGATATCTGTCTAGGTTTTATCCCGAGTCAGAGTAGATGTGCTAAAACATGCTGATGCTTGTAACCAGCCAGTCAGTCAATCAGTTAAAAAAACTTATCGTAATTATTTGTAAATTGATTTCACGATATACATACAAATGATACGTAAACTCTTGGGCATAAGTTTCTGAAATCGGCCGACCGTATTTTGTTGCCTTTACTGCTGATAGGCCGGTCCGATTCGGTGTAGACCTGGCACTTGCTAGGTTTTGATTGACGTCGACTGATTTGTTGATTGATTGATAATTGATTAATTGAATAGTCGATTAATTGAATGATTGATTGATCATTTGCTTATAATACGTTATAAAGATTAATTTCAGAATCGACTTTACCATCCGAAAAAATGGTCTTGTTAGGACTTAGAGTCAGTAAGTGTAAGATTCATAAGACAATGACAATTTCAAGCATAATGATAGCTTTTAATGTTGCTAGGCCTCATGAAGAGGACGATGCCTGTAAAAATATCATTTAAGTTGTCTATAATTAGGGTACCACTTTGCTGAGTTATTCGGCAGATATCTCTGACCGACTTGCAAAATGGTTGTGTGTGACACCATGTTGTGACAGCCAGATATTTTACTTTGACAACAGAATGTGGTCGTGATCATGGCTAAGTGTAGGTTCCGATTTTTTTCGGTGATATCTAATAGTGTAAAATTATTTTCGCTATATTTGTATTATTATTATTGTTACTACTACTACTATACTACTGCTGCTGCTGCTTCTGCTGCTACTACTACTACTAAAATATATTAATATTGATATCAATATTGTTATTAATATTGATATCCATATGAATATTAATATCAATATGGATATCAATTTTGATATTAATGTTACTATCAATATTGATATTAACATTAATATCAATATTTTTATCAATATTGATATTAATATTAACACTATGCACATTTCGATCCCGCCATGAGGTCGTAACTTTAGTTTCTATTCTGTGGCTGTTCTGTGACCAGGACTGTGCTACGTCGGACCAAACGGTCGTCGTCTATGCTCGTGTCCTCCAGGATTCAGCGGCAGGAAGTGCAACATCCGCCTGAACGCATGTCGGCGTCGCCCGTGTCAACACGGCGGCTTTTGCGCGGACACAGGAAACGGCGCCTTCAAGTGTATCTGCGCGGTCGGCTTCGGCGGACCGACGTGCGGTCGTCGGCTGAACTCGTGCGATGCTCGGCCTTGCCTCAACGGCGGCAGATGCATCGAGCCGCGGCCACGACCCGTCAGCCGCTACCGACGAGCAGTCCGACGACCCAGAGCACGCAAGCCGAGCCGCCGCCGCCGCCGCCGTCGACGCAGGAAGAAAGGTCGGAGAAAGAGAAAACGCCGGCGAAAGGGAAAAGGAAAGCGACGGAAAGGTCGATTGAGAAAGAAAAAGGGAAAGAAGGGAAGACGGGGGCGGAAGAAAGGCCGACGAAAACGTCGAAAAGGTCGTCGACGTCGTCGTCGTCGTCGTCGTCGTCGTCGGCGGCGACGACGACGACGGAGAAGGATGAGACGTCGAAGACGCCGCAGGAAGAAGGCAAGACGACGCAGTCGCAAGAGAAGACCGGAACAACGGTGGTTCGGCCGCTGGAGAAACTTCCGCTGCATCTGCGTGGACGGTTACACTGGCATCTACTGCGAACAGGCGCCACATCTCGGCAACTGCGCTTCCCACCCGTGCAAGGAGGGTCAGTCGTGTACCGAGATCGAGGGCGGCAACGGATATGCGTGTACGTCTTCGTCATAGTTTATCTGTTATCTGTTCATCTTGTGATATCTCCAGGGAATACGGATCAAGTTCGTATATGAAGGTCATCGGGTCACGAAGTCACAAGAGCCAAAAACCTGTTCCGCAATGTAAACCTTTGATGACAATAACTCTGTTTCTATAAACACACGTTGTGTGTTTGGCCCGCGGCATGCGGCTGTCAATGCTGTGTACGAACAGTTTAGACTCGATAGTTTGACATAGCTGTTTGTGCTGTTTTTTTTCTTTTTAGTTCTCTTCATTTTATTTCATTGGTTTTTAACCTTTCTGTCACTTTTTGACGAATAAACGTGTTCATAAAACATAGAGCCATGAAGTTTGCGTTCAGCTTGGGTTTTCGGCTACTGCGGATCGAATGGTGTGACCGCCATCTTTGTCACGTGACCGGAAATGACCACGCGTAACTAGATGCACGCATTCGCGGGTGGTCGGCCTTAGCTTAGAAGGCAATCTAGTTTAGTCGTTATTATTTGTCGGGTCAACAGTTAACGCCAACTATATGTTGTATCAAAGACAAGGACCAACTTCGGGGACAGAGCGTTTTGCGTCGTTGGACTTTCTGTTTGGAACTCGACTCTCTTTTCGAAAACCTGAGATCAACTTACCTAAATTTCATCTTAAATTTTAATTTTAAAATGACTGCCCGCCAACAAGAAAGGCATTATGTCTTCCGGTCGTCTGGCTGGCCGTCAGTCCGTTATCCGCCCGTTGTCCGTCTGTTCGTCCGTCCGTCCGTTGTCTGTCAGTATCTGTTTCAGTGGCCCGATATCTCCGTACTTAGTGGAAGGATTTCAATGAAACTTAGCACAAATATTCACCATGTGAGTGGGAGTGGGAATTGCTGAAAAGATTTTCAAAGTCAGAGGTCAAAGGTCAAGGTCACAACGAGACCAAATTCACTTTGGCAACGGACGCATATCAACGGTGTGACGTTAAGGATCACTTGGTAGACGTACAGTTTAGATGAACTTTGTGTTGACTTTTCAGTGTGAGTTATGCCGTATTTAGTTGACTTTTGTATCGCCAGTCTGGCCGGGCACGATGTAGGCCAGGCACTAACTGTTGATTGATTGATTGATTGATTGATTGATTGAATGGTTAGTTGGTTGATTGATTGAAACGCCCGAACTCATCAACTGTCCCCAATTCCATTGGCCTCTTCAGTGGCCGCTCGTTCGAGACGCCGCCGAAAGCTCCGTAATTGGTTTTAAAAAATCTGCACCTAATAATCTCAATATACGAACTCGATAATGATCGTCCTAAATAGACTGCTGCACAGAAGGGTTGGCTAGACTCCTGAAAATCAGTCGACCGTGATTTGCTATTATTTTCTTGTCTTTAGTTTTCTCTCATTTCTGTTCTATTCTATAATATTATAGAAAATTGCACTGATAAATACTGTGTAAAACTGTTTTTATAAAACGTTTAAAAAAGTATGCATCAACAGTTTATGGAGCGCTCGAATTTAACGACCGAGATAGAATCTGCGATGGCGAAACTTGACTGTGATTCCGTTCATCGGCGCTATTATTAATTACCACCGGTGAATGTGGCGTGGCAATGTTAACGGTCGCGTGCGTCTATCTGTAAAAACTCCCCACTTTCGAAAGCCTTGACATAGAAAGTTCGTTTTTGGTTTGCACGTACATCTTTAGAAAGGTTAGGTCAAGTTCGTTTATCACAGGTCAGGGTCAAGGTCGTAGGAGCAAAAAACGCGTTTGTATGTCCTGTTTGGGATCTAAATTTTGAATGCCTCGATCCGGAACGGTCATTTTTGGTATGATGGTACATGTTCGGTGTATCTAGATCAACATCGTTTATTAAAGTCATCGGGTCAAGGTCAAGGTCGCAGGAGCAAAAAATATCTGTGTGACCTGTCTGTGGGTAGTCTGCCTTCGATTAAAAGGCAGTCTTGTTGTTACTAGTAAGAATAATAATAGAAGACCCGGACCTCTAGCCACCAGTGATATTTGTTTTTAGCTTCTAGTTTTTAACCCCGGGGATCTATACTACCCGGGGTAAAATTTTGAAATATAAATTAAAAAAATAATAATAATAATAATAATCTTCGTTTAATAGTGGTTAAAACAAACCGCTCAATCTTACACACGGTATACGACATACAACAGTCTGCCACGCAGGGCAGCAATGACACAACACACAGACTGTCACGCAGGACAGCAGCAACAACCAGGTTTAGCCCAGAAGGTATAGGCCGCCAGAAACAGACGGCGCCAGGATTTTGCCAACATCCGATCAGGTGGGCCTTTACCTCGCAAGCATTCACCAGATGGCGCCACCTGAGCACACGTCGATAAACAGGCCTGCTACTCATTTATCGACGCCAGGAGGATGAAAGGCTGAGTTGGACTTAAGTTTGCGATGCGTTTGTAGCCATATTTGTTCTGCTCGATGCAGGTTCCGATGATAACGTGGCCGTTATCTACGACGGAACGAAACTTGCAATCATCATCGCCATCTTCATCGCCATTCTCTTCTTCGTCATCCTCATCTGCTTTGAAGCGGCCGACTGCTGCAGGCAAGTGTTCGACCCGTTACTGACCTCTTTTTGTTCATTTTATACAGTTTCACGAGCGTTGCCGTGAAACTGTGTGTCAGGATGGCTGTTATTCGACCCTGTTATAATCTAATAATTCAATAACCAAGACCAACTCATTTATGATTGATTCTTATTCCCACTATTTACATCGTATCAAACAGAAAATCAACACAAAAACCAAACATAACAGTCTAAAACAAATTTATAGTCTTATAACACTCTATGCCTAAGCCTACAGATACCCACACTAACGTCCGTTCTTTTCCATTACTGTGGTCCAACTGACCAGCTACACGAGCACACCCTCACGCATTGGCAATCACGCCATCTAGCGAATGTCCAGGGCCTGACACTGTGCCGAAACATGTCGGCCAAAATAGAGCTCTACTTATTCGAGTCAAGTTAATCAAATCGCATGATGCAAATTTAAAAGATGTGTTATGCCCGGTTTGACGGTTTAAGATGACAAGGCGAAGGCAATGGTCAGATGACATCACTGACTGGCGTGCCGAAGCCGTAGTCTGTAGCCAGCTGCTGTATACGCGTTTGTCTTTCGTCTTGCTGTGAAGTTCCAGAGATATGAAACAACATCGTACAACGGCGTACATAGTTTCACGACGAAAACGCACTCTGTTGTCTTGTGCGAAAATATTTAGTCTTTTTGTTGACATCAGGGTATAATCACGCAAATAAATGTACACGCAGTCGGTAGCTAAAATTCTCACCATTCTGAATTACATTACGATCAAATGCCCACACGAGCCGTTGAAAACTGTGGCCCACACCCTACACATGATGTGAATATGTCAGATGATTGACGTCAGGCACCTGTCAGCATTTATCTCACAGATACGGCGGTGCCAGACCATGCGGATGTAGGACATCCCTCCTCAAGACTTTCCCCGTCGGACACTCCTTTGGTTGCTACTACTTAAACGTGTAAAATTCTTGCCAACCCTATTCTTAACCCTAACTCTTACCCTAACCGTATGCCTTAAATGACACCGTTAGCAAGCTTTTTAACGTTTAATTAGTCGTAGAGTATGCACAGTGCCGACGAAAGCCTGAGTAAGCCCCTCTTCGAAGGACATAAATTTTCCCCCATTTTCTGGCGACCTTTTTTTGGTCGTCACTCTCCAGCAACTGTATGGGCCTCTTTCTCAGTGTAACCCTTGTAATCCTTCACATTATAAGGCCTTTGACTACCATATGTAGCCCTTTCACCCCGTGATGGCGCCCTTTTAACCCATGATCTCCCCCCCCCGGAGGGGCCGGGAGTGGTCTGCGCTGGCTATGACTCTTAGCCGGCAGAAATGTCCGAGGGGAAAGATCCGGAGGGGAAAATGTCTGTATCCCGGTCACACAGCATTCCTTCCCTCCGGGATCGGTGAATGAGTGCCAGCTTCGGCTGGGAAGGCAAAGGCAGGTATGGTTTATTCCGTTAGCGGATGAACGCGGGGTGTGCAGGTAAAAGTGGGAGATCCCTTGAGAACGCGTGCCATACCTGAGCGTCTTAGAGGTGTGTTCACGACAAAGCGCTATACAAATACGTTTACCTTTACCTTACCTTTACACAGTATCTTGAAGTAGAAATCTGTAACGCGTGAGTGATAAGTATCGGTGAGTTGTTGATGGCTGTGTTCGTGTTTTTGCACTGTTTAGGACACGAGAACGAGGCAGTAAATCCGGCGCGGTGAAGTACACTCATCCGTCTACTGCAGCCGTCGCTCACGTGACGGTCGCAACCGACAGCTACGAGAGCGAGCTACCAGGACACTACAGCCCGGAAGGACGCCTTCCGAAACTACCGCCCCACATTCGTGGCTTCTCCAGCACGATAGAGTACGCCGGGGACGGTTCGCCAAGGCGCGGCTCGTTGCGGAATTCAACCATGTCGTCGCCCGATCAGGGTTCGTGGCCGAGGTCGTCGTCCAGCTCGCCGCGAGTTACATTCGAGAATGACGTCCCCATCGCAGTGAGCGATCCGCGCGGTTCTTCCTTCGGGTCCGTCGCTCCCGACGTCGATGAAGCGAGGATGTCGAGGACGCCAAGTGCTGTCGATGCGAGACCGTCAGTGGGAGACGGCAGTGCGGCAGATGATGGTCTGTCGAACCAGCGGGCGTCGTCGATTCCGCCGGGACAGATCCTCGTCAAGAAAAGTGTGTCAATACAGGAGCCAGATGCAAACGCAGCGGGACCTCGGCCTTCGACTGAGTCCAGACCGTCCACCCGTGAGAGTACGTCGGACACTGGAAGGGCTTCACAAATGGCAGAAGCGGGACCTCGAGCGTCGACAGAATCCGGACCGTCCTCTCGTCCGAGTACGTCGGACACTGGAAGGGCTTCCAGAGCGTCCACTCGTGAAAGTACGTCGGACACAGCACGCGCTTCACAGGCGGCAGGAGCTCGAGCGTCGGTGGCAGGGGAACCAGCCAACACGTCGGCAAATAACCCGCAGTCGAACGTCAACAAAAACGCGACCGGGCCGACAAACAACGGAAATGTATTCGTCCGCCTCTACCGGAAGTTGTTCAGGAAAAATCGCGACTCTCGGGACGAACGGGTGGACGCCGCCGCGTCGACGCCGACGAGCGACAACACTAACGCCAACAACCTCGACGACAGTTGCCCAACAGACGCCAGAATTCCTCCGTCTACCTCCTCCGTGGATGTTTCCAGAAATCCTGCACCTACTCAGTCCTCGGCAACTCCAGCTGCCGTGCCGTCATCGACCGCCCAGAGCAAAGAACAGTTTGTCGACGATGAAGACGACGTAGACGACGACGACAACTTGGACGAGACTGAAACGGCGACGACGGAATCAGATGGCGACTCGGGCAACGAATATACGCGACTGCTGCGGCAGCGAAGACAACCTCTGCCGGAGCTGGCTCAACTGTGCCGGACAAGCTTCAAAACGAGGACGGTGGGAGGCGACACGTGGTCACGTAGGCCATTCCATGATCACAGGGGGTGGACTGCACGTCGGCGTTATGACGCAGTCGGAGAAACGTCCAGCGACTGACGACGTCTTCTGTTCCGTCGACGCATGGTCATTGGTCAAATGGATCACCAAATTTGGTTGGGTCGTATAACCGGCTCAGGCTCGACATGACTGTTCATTTTAGCCTTAGAAATACTCTTACTTACTTACTTACTTATTGTCGTACTTACTTACTTACCGAAGCGTGGCAGAGCTAAAATGGTAATTTGCTATGATGCGTATACGACCTGCTGAACAACAGACCCATGCATTTCTCCCGTGACCCGTGATCCAGGAACCGAGACACTGACTTCAGTGAGCATATAAAATTCAGCTGCGTTTTTACTACAAACATTTGGCCTATAATAAGTAAGTATTTAAGTAATCTGGATATTTGTATAACGCCTTATTATGGGGAAGCACCATTGCTAAGGCGCTCAGATATAGGCCGTGTGTAACGAGGGGATCACACAGTGTTACCTGCCACCCACACACGAACCATACCTGCCTTTACTCCCCAGCCGCAAGGCATCACCGCCCTTTCGCTGGTACTCATTGCGCCTACCCACGAAGGGATGGCCAGGCTGAGTTGCCCTGGGTGGCTGGCCACATATCGAGATAAATGTCCCGCACCGGGAATTGAACCCGGATAGGGTCACCCACCTCAGTACTAACCGGGCCCGACGTTGATTAACTTTGTTGATTGAAGCCAACGTGCAACGCGGCTTAATAACGCTTGTAGAAATATAAATGCACTGACGTAACGGGTAAATTTAGATGGGTTCATGGGTTCGTAACCCATGATACCATGACCCGCTTGAATTTGATGACCCATTTGATCCATAACCAGTTGCGCAATCGTGAGCTATCTTCAAAGAGTAGACAGTGAGCGGCAACGAGTAGAGAAAGTTGCCAGCACGGCCAAAGCCATGGCAACGTTGTCGCGCACTTGTCGACATCTCCAGCAACCGATGAAGTCATTGATTTCGGTTCTGATCTGTTGATCCCAACTCTGCAGCGAACGTTCCTGCATGCAGTGTGCGATAGTATGAATAAGAAAAGTCGCCGGTATCGCAGGAATACTTTTCTTTAGCTTTAATAACGTGTTCTCTAATTAACAGACAATTTCTTGTATAAATTATCTGTGAATTTGTGTTAGGATAAACGTGCCATTTCCCCTGCAATTCTAGTAGCACCGCTTCAGAGAGCAGCATAAAAGAAAAGAGCTGTCGGGCAAATAAATAATGTTGCATCGTTGCTCACATGTCAAATCCTTAACATGACAGTTTTTATCGCGCTGCATGTAATGCAGACGCGGTATTGTGATGAGAATTCTGTCTGTCCGTCTGTCTGTCTGTCTGTCCGTCTGTCTGTCACACGCGTGTATTGTGACTAAACGGTAGAAAGATCTGTCCAGATTTTTATACCATACGAAAGAGCATTTAGCCTAGTTTTCTGAGAAGAAGAATGGTTGGTGGGGGCGACCCCTTCTACCTGAAATTTTGGGTCAACCGACCCCCGTTGGAGCGAAATCGCCGATTTTCAACCAATAATCGCTC
>Ga0049105_1000146_pt1 | contig 18259 bp, 7 predicted proteins | sample WorMetvaBAHAMAS1_FD_61260 | JGI IMG/M metagenome (GOLD analysis project Ga0049105, IMG submission 61260) | Worm MetaG Olavius vacuus BAHAMAS.1 | ecosystem: Host-associated > Annelida > Digestive system > Unclassified | place: Germany: Marburg | collected 2013-04-09
CTGGCTATTGTTTTAATTAAGTTTTTTTTTCTGAAATACTAATACTGATACTTTATTAAAATTCGAGCAACAGACGAGCAAGAATAGGTCTATACAACTGACGATACAAAGACACTTGCATACCAAATAAGATAAAAAACACACAAAAACACAACACAAAAATTACAAACTAAAGATGGACCAATTAACAAACGATCGTTTAAAAACATCAAGATTATTTACACTGGGGTAGGACGTATTTGCAATCGCTATTTCTTAATTCATAGTTCGTAATTTTTTTGGGTGGAAGCAGTAAGTTGAGGCAGTGCACTGGTGATTGAATCTTGCGGAATAATGTTGAACCGGCCGCTGTGAGGTGGTGGTGGTTGACCCTGAATGCGGCCGTTGTGTTCACGGTATTCGAGATATTGAGCAGTAAAACGCTCAATTCGCACAGCACTAACTGTGACAAATAGCTGGCGAGGTAACGTGGCTGACTGACTGCTGTTTTTTATCTGCTGCACTTACGTAAGTGCAGGGTGCAGCGAAAGTGAGTGCTGCCGACTGGCGGCCGCCGTAGCTCCGATAACGATCAAAAACGTGTTGAAATCACACTGAAACTTTGTTATCGATTCTACATATACAACCACGCCTGTCATGCCTTACCTATGAATAACGAATGAATTCCACAGAAATAGTTGGAAATGGGCTCCGCCGGACCAGAGTAACTCAATATTCTATCGTCTATGGTGGAGTCTTGAAAATATTTTTCAGCCTTAGCCGGGGTTTGGACTCTTTGAGTGCTTCGGAATTTTTTTATAGTTTCAGCTGATGTAGTTGATTTTACAGTAGATATTGGTAAGTCATTATGTCAATTACAAACTGAATATCGATGCCATAGTTTAACCACTTCTCATATTAGGTTGTCTACCCGCCCCCACCCCCTCCAAAAAAAACCTGACTATCGAACTCAGGTCGATAACTGGTTGAAATCTCATCCACGGTGGGCAATATTAGATGGTTTCTGTCGGAAATTTAGAGTTGCTCTTTTCAGCGATGTGAAAATTGATTTTACGAAGTTACTGTCGGTGGTGAGTTATTGGGACACGGTGTATAATCAATCTAAAACCAAAGTCTTTTCAAGCTACATGTATGCAGAAGTATAATTCTTCGTACTGTCAAGTCACAGAGCGCCATCTGGCGTGTGAGATGAGCACTTCTCACAAGTGATTCAGAGTCTGTTAGTTTAGCTGTAGGTTTTTGTGTACGTGTTTTTGCATCTTTGTTTCCTAATTCGGTTCAGTTTTTGGTGTTAGTTTTGTGTTTTTTTTTTAAATTTGTATTTTTCTTGTTTGATGTGTGTTTGATTGTCAGTCAGTACCAGCGCCGATGACTCGTCAACGAAATGGCGTGTTATCTGTCGAGAGGCGACGTTCAACTCCATCCAGTCAGTCAGTCGAGACTTCAGTATCTGATGTAAGCCACACCTGCATTGAGCATTCGTTATCAATCATTCTATTATCATTATCAATTCACTGCTGGTATGACGCGTCGCCCACCTGGCCTTGCTCACTCGCTGGCCAGTAAGTCACGTGTTCCAAACAGATTACGGCGCCACGACTCATTCAGGAATTTGGTCGTATGTAGATTTACGCTGAGGCGCCGGCGAGATAAAAATGTCCACTGCTGTGACTGTTGCTTATCGCTCGGGGATTAATACTTTTTGCTGCTAATAATGCGATCAAGCTGTTCATCGTCAAAAGTTGAGGAACAGTGGCGTATTCAGAAATTACTTACCAGATGTTGGGGGCTGAGGGTGGGGAGGGGGGTGAGGACGGAGTCCGGGTATTTGAGTCCCCGGCGGGGTACAGAAGCCTGCTAAAAACCAACGTGTAAAAAGAGTGCTTATGAACATGTTTGTGCAAGCTTTTCATGCCTGCACCAACAACAGTAGGCGGAAAGCATAACGTTTTCGGGTTGTCCGTCTGTCCGTCCGTTGACCCTACGTCCGTTGTTCGTCAACACCTATTCCACATGACGCGATCTCTCTTCACTTAACGGACGAATATGAATGAAAATTGGCACAAATATTCATCATGTGATGTGAGTGGGTGTTGCTGTAAAGATGTTCAAGGTCAGAGGTCAACCAATGAGTGATCGTATATAATTGTTGTGAAGTAAAAAGTCGCAGCGAACGACCGGAAACAGCTTACGACGTACAGGACATTGAAAGCGAATAACGTGCAAGTAAGCAACGATGTGAATGGTAGTTTTGCGGCGGAGGAATACATTTCGACGACGTGGTGACGAGGCTCAGTGCGCGTAGCGGACGCGTTTAGCGCAATCTCAGTGAAGTTAAAATACAGCAGCTGATAGTTGGTTTGACATTTTGTCGGCTTGGCGCGGGTGGAGGGGGGGGGGGGCTTCCCCAATGCCCCTCGCCGCTGAAGACGCCTCTGTCTTTTTGACAGCCACGCCCTGATGATGAAGATGATGAAAGAAGGCAGTGCATTATTGGATGCAGGCAGCTGCAGCATCGGCAGCAGTGAATAGGCGAGCGAGCGTGGGCGAACGACGTTTCTCTCTTTATGATTCACAATAAACCTCAGTGTGTAGGATGTGTAGGCCTTTAGTACAGTTGTAACTTCCGATCACTTCTGGTTCGGTCATTACTCACGTCGCAACTTCGCCGGCTTTTTCACGTGACGATGACCAACATCAAACAGCTCGCGAAATGGCGACGTGAATCAGGAAGTTGAAGGCTTCACTTTCGTCTCACTACACACACGTCAATTCATCATCTATATTATCATCATTATCACTCTCACTATTACTTCAACTCTTCCGCGTCACACACCTAGCTGCTACACAAATCTTTTCCACCGTAACTTGTCGGTACCTGTTTTTCTATGTTGAATTTTTAATGCTGGTGTATTTTAAAAATTATTTATAGTTTATTTTTTAACTTTTTGTGCCTCTGTCGCCAATAATTTAGACGACGAGGAGCTTTATGCTTTCTGGTTGTTCGTCCGTCCGTCCGTCAACACTTAATTTGCGTGACGCGGTATCTCTGTATTTAGTGGAGTAATATCAATGAAACTCGGCATAAATGTTCATCACGTGACCGACCATTGCTGAGGAGGCTTTCAAGGTTATGGGATCAAAGGTCAAGGTCATATGTTTACAAGTGTGTGTATGCTGTAATGGCGGAGGAATACAGTTCGACGCTGTGACGTCAAGTCTCACTTGTTATTTTACATGATATCGACTACTGTTCGGTTTCAGTACGCAAGTTCACTATGTAAATATTACCGTATTAATGTCTGGTTGCAACTGACGATGGTTGTCGTCTTAAAACTGGTCGTAACTTAACTCCACGTTGGTCAAATACTTCAGCGCTGAATATGCTTGGCTAGTTGTCTCATCTGTCATCACAGCAATCAATCAATCAATAAATGAATCAATCATTGACTGCACATAGAGCCAGGCCGACATGTCAACAAACTGCTGCGAAGCGACAAGTCGAGAAACTCTGGAGTTGAAATGTGTGTTGAAAATGCGATTGAAGACGACGTTTAGCAGTCGCGGTTTGATCTCATCGCGAGAGAGAGAGACACAGACAGACAGACAGACAGACAGAGAGATCTAAACAAAGTGTAGAATGAAACAAGTAAGCGAAGGTTTGGTTTTAATTTGGTTTTCTTGAGCCAGTTCCCTGCCCTGTGTTTTTCTGTTATAACAAGGAAAGGGGAAAGAAAGGGGGGCTCGAGTCCCTCATTTGTCTCCAGAGATACTTGTGGGATTCGCACAAAACACTGGGAAAATGTGTGTGACTTCCTCCTCCAGAGACAATCACGAATATTACAACTATTACAAATATTATTGATAAATTTTCTAATAATTGTGTATGAATATACGTGAAAGTGATGAGCACTTGTATCGCTTAGCTAAGTTAGTTATTTCTGTCACATTTTTCCCAATTTTATTTTGTCTACCATGTATTTGTGAATAAAGGTGACTATAAAAGGACGTTGAAATAGCAATAAGCGTGAAAAGTGAGTAAAAGTCTGAGAGACGAGAGTGAGTTGAGTACAGTGAACGATGACGTATGAGTTGGCCGACTACTAACTGATGTAGCCTACATGTATAACAGTCGACTGTGACTATTCATTCGTGTAATGCATTGCCGTAGCCTGCGGAGTCTGCTTCTCATTTTTTGTTGCGAGCTTTCACTTCCGTCACTTTGAGCCGGGCGCGCCGCGGACAGAAGCCGCCAAACTCGACATAGTGGGGGTGAGTGAGGGCAGTGAGGGGGCTAAGGGACGAGAGTTCTGGGGGAGGGGAGTTAGTAGGGCGTGCTGCGATAGCTGGGCGTGCGCTCGGCGCTGAACGACAGATGAGTAATTATTGCAGAGCGCCTGTGAGCTGATATATAACTGCGCCAACGCGACGGCGAAGTTACAGTTGATGATCTGACGTGCGGACGCATTGAACTGACAGCTACTGACCGTGTCAATATATACGACTGAAAGCGATTGTCGTCATCATCATCATCATCTGACATGGTAAGTAATGAATAACTTTATTCACCATAAATCTGGTACTAATGAATACAAGATAAACAAACAAACATAACAAAACTAACGCTATCAAGTACGTACGTAATAACACTTCCCATCGTTTCATAGTCTCTTTCGCTGTTTTTTTTCGGATTCTTCGTCATTATGTTTTACTTCTAGTTTTTAAATCAACTTATTTTTCATGTGGTGCGTAAGCTGACCCGCTATTAGTAATCTTTATTCACCGAGGATCACACGGTTGAAATAGAGACACAGCAAGTAGATATATACACAAGATTAAGAAAAAAATCAAGAACAAACTTACAGATAACACAGTCCAGCAGTGGCCAGGTGCCTACTTATTACATCAATATTACAATTATTATTATACAGGAACATTTCTGTTCAACATGACATCATCGGCGCCCGCAGGATTTTTTCCAGGGGTGGGCAAATTAGGGGGCCTGGGGCTGTCGTCCCCCAGCCGGGTTCATAAACGAAGCCCTGATGGAGTCTGGGGAGAGGCGAAGCTCCCGGAAGCCGACGATTGTTTTAAAAATAATGCATAAATAATTGGTCTACTGAGCATTTTACTGTCATTACTAATGCACAAAAACACTTTACAACTTTTCCAGGGGGGGGGGCGGCGGCAATTGCCCCTTGCCCATGCCTGTGGGCGCTCATGCATGACATCACTGTAATTGAGTTGAACAGCTACGCTTGTACGTCAGAAAGTTCTTTCACGTCATTAGCAACAAATACAATTTTTCGTCAACGCACTTCGGCTGTTCTCATGTCGAATCTGATCGTTTTAATTTCAGCGAACCGGCAGCTGCCACGTAAAGCAAATAAGATTATGTAGGGGCCTATTCGTAGTCTAACGCCTACAGCTAATGAATTACATTGAAAAGTTATTAGAATTTTTAGTTTAATTGTATATCTGCGTCTGTCGTGATTTTATTAAAATTAGTTTCAATTTAACACTTTTAGCAAAATATGATAAATGTTAACTGTTTCGCTGATCGTCCTAGATGCTTCTGTTACAGTCTTCCGGTCTATCTTCGCCAAGAAAGTTTATAAAGTGTATTTTGGCGGAGGCTATGTTTTTGTCCCTTTGTTGGTTTGTTCAATTACCAAATTACAATTTTTTTGGAAGAAGTAGGCATTGAAATAAGAAACGGTGAGTTACTTTTTGGAGTGATCTGGATCCAGGAATTAATTTAACTTTAATGAACGTTGCCGAATATCAATATTATTCGCAGTGCTTGCTGATTTCACGTGTAAACACGAGATGTCGCCACTTACCAATACTAGCGTGATGCCGACTATTAACTTGTGGGTGCATTGTATGTACAGCCTTGGCGGAGGTTAGGTTTGCACCTGTTGGGTACTCTCTAGACTCGTCCTATGTTTTATATACCTGTTTATATACCATTATTATTATAACTAGATCTATCATATGTTTCACATTCACAATGAATGTGGCATGTTGTGCAGCATGCGTGCTGGTGTGCGACGTCACTGTTAATCGTGTGTGGTCTTTTACTACGATGTTCCCACGCTAAAGGTCCTGGTCTAGCGTTTCCCATCAGCTCGGAGAACTTCGCCATCGAGACGTTTCGACGAACCAATCCGTCCATAGTAAGTAGCGATACTGCAGTATTTATCGCAACATTTTAGTGGCTCTTCGAAAAACCATTGGGAAAATTTAGTGCCAAAAACGGATTTAAACGAAACCTATATCAGTTGCAGAAAAAAATCAATGTTACAATTTAACGCTGTAAATGAAGTTGTTGAAATTCATGAAATAATTTGGCAAGAAAAGCTAGTTTCAAAATTTGCCGATAGATAATTGGATCATTCGTCTAGCGTCAATTATACGACGTTCCACGAACCCGCACAACTCTGGGCGATCGATCCTTCACTGCTGCTGGTCCACATCTGTGGAACAGTCTACCACTTCATCTTCGTGACTTTAAACTATCGCTTTCCGCGTTTCGCCGGTTACTGAAAACGCATTTGTTTGGCTGAAGATCGCGGCGCCTAGTGACCTACTTTTAGATGTAGTGCGCCTTACAAATGTACTTACTTACTTACTTACTTATATAAAGATTAGACTCAGGTTGTCTGTAGAGGAACGAGAATGGAACAACTGCAAGGAATACGTCGATAGTTTTGTGAGACAACGTCAGAACATAGAGATGAATTAACGAGGATCTGTATCAACTACGAAGCCTGAGTGGGCCACTGACGACGCAGAGCGTGAATATGTCTACTGCGCGATGTTTGTAAACACGCACCTTTGAGGACAGTTTTAACGTTGGTGTTTGACCGGGCAATGAGCCTACATAACTGCGTTCAAGACACCATTATCGCCTACACAGTATAGCAAGATGATGACTGGTGGGGTGGATGCACATCGCCTACATTCCTACGTGCTGTAACAAATCACCCATCACAGGGAGATCTAGACTTTCGGAAGGAGACTTACGGGGGTATGTGCTCAATAGCTGCCAACGGAGAATCTAGACCTACGAGCGAAGCTAGAGTTCGTTGGTAAAATTATGGGCTAGATTGTAGTTTACTGGACGCCATAGCAATGCATTACGCTCACTTAGAGTTAGGGTTACGTTTAGGGTTAGGTTTAGTATTTAGCGAAACATAAACTGCACGGAGACAGTGCATGTATTTCCATGGCGCCCAGTAAACGTAATGTGTCCCAAATTATGTAACTTTTTATCAAAATCATCATTTGACTTCTTTCCAGTGTTGTAGTCAAGACCAGCAGTAATTAGACCAAGACCAAGACCAGCTCTCTCAAGACCAAAACCAACACCAAGGCCAGTAAATGAGACATAAAACCAGTACGCACGCATTGCTGACAAATGATCTGGAGAAAAAAAGATCGAATATCGGAATCAAAATTCTATCAGAAAAGAAATCTGTGCCTTCTCTGCAGTCTTCCAACTTTTCGATCTTCAAAGAAGTGAAGTTTACAAAATTGCAGTCTTTGTTACTGACTTAGCAGTCTTAGCCTACAGAAAAGCATTATTTTTACTAGGCAGAGACTGATAATAAATTTCATTTCAGTTGTTGCTCGGCCTCGAAAACAGCCGAGACCACTGTGCTTCAAGACCAAGACCTTAAACGCCAAGACCACGGTTTCGAGGACTACAAGACTGTTTTTTTTTCATTCCAAAATGAAAGGGTACTTTAAAATGAAAAAAAATTAAATGAGTAAATATTTTATGTGATGGCTTCGCGACTATTATTTCATCTTGCTACAGTGTCTGCACTCACTAGCTGCTGGCCGTGGTTGCACTGTTACGCAATTCACTGGCAATCGAGGGTTTGACTTTCTCATCGGCCAGACACTGCTGTGCAGTAATAGTTAATCAACCAGTTGTCACCAAGCATTGTAATTTTGTCTTGGCCTAAGGCCAGTGATGCCTTACCGCGGGTACTGGCAGCCTGCGAGCCTGCGGGTCTGTGATTGATTTTATCAGGTGTTGTATTGAATTCACTAATTTTACGCCGACAGTGGTCGAGATCTGATCATGAAGACAGATAGTCTCGAGCAACGTATGAATGCGTCGCATTATTGGCAGCAGTCCATGAGATTGTCGATGATGTAAGTGGACCACGTCACGTGATGTAGTATTAGCAGGTGCTCGCGAGTTTACCTGGGCATAGACACCAGTGATTCAGTTCACTGACATTGCAGCCGGTCATTGCCCCATATAGACGTTCCCCTCAGCCATTTGCCCTCCCCGGCAATGACTACTTAAACATGACAAACTCGCTACTGATATCAATTTTAGATTCTTTTTTATCGAACGTTTTTCATATTTGTATTTTACATGCATGTTTTTATTGTTCATTTGACTGTTACGTCATTGCTTCAGTCACTGTTTTCAATGCTGTTGCATGTACGCGTGTGTCGTGATTATAATAAATACTCAATACTCAATAATTAGTGTATTAGGATTACGAAAAGGACTGAAAGTTTGTTTCAAGCTTTAAGGTTTTTAGCTTTTAAAAAGCGGACACAACATTACGACCCAGAAATACATGTACATAAAGAGCATTCCACACGCCATTCTGCCTGATCGTGTCAGAAGGTTTGAGAAAAAGTTCGCCGAATGCGACAATATTTTTTTGCAAAATTTCAGTCTCATTCATGTTTATTTGCTACCAGTTATGGTGAATAAAGATGTATTATAATTCTCCGTGTCGTATCGTTTTATAGCCGGTGTAGACCGTATAGCGTACTCTGATTAGCTACACAGTTAATCAGGCAGAAAGGCAACAATCTGTATTATAACACCCAAGGTTTTTCTCAGGGTTCTTAACCTAAAAACCCAAGCTTTTAAAACTGCAGCCCCACTTACGAACATGGTTGGTACATTTTTACATGTTTGAGTATTCGTAGTGAGGGTGTAATGCACGGGAGGGCAATATGCAATACACCGTGACAATACAGGAATGTCACACAGTCGACTACTGTTAGTCCAGCACAGCACGCTGACTTCAACGTCAACACTTGAATAATGTATTCATTGTCAGATACCGCACGTGCTGTGCCGTAATGTTACACCCATGTCGGCCGCCTCTAACCCCAAATTAGGTGGGAGAACACCCCCACCCCCGCTTCCGCCCCCGAATAATAAACGCTCGTTGGCTCGTGGCCTGGAGCTGTGGTGCTAAACAGTAGGAGTAACTAAGTTTAATTTCGCCATTTCGCGGCGTCAATTAGAGCTACCGCCAGATAACGGTGTTAACATTCCAAATGTTATTACATAACAGGTTAGCAACGGCGTAACTAGAAATTTATTATGGGGGCGTTTCTTTCCCTCCTTTCCTTCGCTTCCATTTTTTTCTCTCGGCCCTTTACTTTCTCCCTTTCCCCTTTCTTTCCCTTCGTTAAGCGGACCCCTTTCTCCCCTCAAATCCAGCAATAGGGGGTCTGAGGAGCGCTGTAAGCTCCTTCAGCGAGATGGACGAAGCCTCGGCTACAACGCACTTTTGATGCATACAGAGCCCGGAAACGTGTCTGCTGACTGCAAATATCATGCTATTTCTGTTTAAAAAAATCTCATGCAACTTGCAATTCTGCGTGATAATGTTTACATCTTATTTCAGAAGTGATTTAACACTCAAACACACCCCAGTTACGGCATTGCATATAAACTCGCCCCATTTCTCACTTTAACTAAACATACGTCTTTAAGAACGGTTGTATAAAATTCACCGAATTTATCATATAAACACACAATAATATTGATGATAATGAATTAGAAAACATGATGTCAAGCACTTCGTCCTGGCGCTAAAGCTACTTCAGCTGAAGTGATGTTGGCGGTCTATAAATTGCATGAAACACAGCAGTTCTCGTGTACCTATTTCTTTGGTAGGCCTACTTTAGCGTAAATTAAATCTATTTACGCCATTTATGTTATGCATTTTCCGTCGACTCACCGCATCAGCCCTGGATATGAGAGACATTACAAACAGCGCATACATTTGCAATACGCTGCAATGCAGTAAAACAGATATTTTATATTCCTGGTGTGACACAACAGTTCGTGACAGAGCGATGTCAGTGCACAAATGCACGAAAGAGCCAGTTGACCAGTTGTCCGGGAGGGCAGGTGTTCTAGGGGGCGTTTGGTCCGGTACCAACCACTTAAAGTGTTGTTAAGTGAAAATTGAAATGTAAATCATTATGTCTGTAGTGGAGACCGGGAGAGGGTGTGTCTTGTATAGACGTCATATTATTATAGGCTTTACCGCATTGCCGCTGCATGCTAGACCGAGGACAAGCTCAACAGCAATGTGTCGTGACAGACGTGCATTATATACGACAACAACGTCTGATTTATTCATGTCAGTGCTAGACGTGTCGGGTTTAAACACATTTTTCACCACGTGAGTCATTCTGTACGCTTGACCGAGTTGTTTCCTCAACAAAACAATAGCGTTAGCGTCAACATCATTAATATTGCTACTGTAACATGGCGTCACGCTGGCTCCTTCGCCAACACCTCTGTACACACGGACGATGACAATCAACATTTATACAGCAGTGACGGTGCTATACCAGGTATCACGGCAGGTCAAATGACCTGGTCCCTGGTCGTTGACCTGGTCGTGGTCACAGTGGAACAGTTGTTTTCAAGAAACTTGGCTTAATACTTTTATTATTTAATAATTCAGTATTAGACGGCCTTCTCTGTCGTTGAGCCGTCTGTCTGGAACTCTCTGCCGGTCGAGCTGCGGGATCCAGACATTAGCATAGGCAGCTTCAGACGATCGCTAAAGACACGGCTGCTCTCAAAGTTCTAGCGCATTCAGCGCATTAGAGGTGTTTTTACGTAATGCGCTATATAAATCCACGATTTACATTACATTTACATATATTAGGCAACAATCGTCCAAAAAAGTACGTTGTGTGTTTTGTTTGCATATCAATCAGACTTCAGCTACTGGCAGTGATCTGGTCGTAATACAAATGATCTCTCTGTAACTTGGCGGTAAAAAATTCTCTGGCGCCGTCACTATTGCACAGCCTAGCACATGTTGCACTTTCTGATTCCCCACCCCTGTAAAATTTGAGGGGAGGGGAGGGGGGGGGATGTCTGAGTCAGTTTTGCGAACTGCGCCCACGACCAAACCCGTGATATTTTTTGAAAGGGCGTCTCTCGGCTGTCTGAGAGACAAGAGTGCGGGGGTCAGAAAAAAAACACAAAAAGAAAATAGAAAAAAAAACAGAAGCAAAACATAATGATTATGCTGCAAGTGCAAACTAGTGAGGCTGAATAATTATAAGATACTGGAGATGCGTAATGCATAGTCACAGGTCTACATGTCATGTACCGTGTACGTTACGGAAAAAAAGCAGAAAATTAACGACGGCGTCTGTTTAGCAACTGCAGCGATATTTGAATAATAAAATATTTATTCATTCAGTGTTTTATGTTTGTGTACCGTTACCTGTACCTTTGGGGTAAAAAAGTCATGATTTAGACGAAAAATGACAATTTTGGCAACAAATTATGGCTTTGCTCGTGGGTCCCAGTTGGGGCTCAAAGTTAAAACGCCCCTAATTCCCTTCCGAAATTCTAGATGCGTTCGTGCACTGTTGCCTGCTGGTCTCATATGTAGAGCTGGGATGCGACCAACTTCCTGGTGGATCTGTCTGGACATCACGCGCACTGCAGAGCGGTACATCATCAACCGGAAGTGAAGGAGATTCATCGTCGAACTCCTGACGGAGAGACGATAGTCGCAGCGATCGACTTCATTGAAGGCAGAGAGAAAGATCGACGATCACTCAACGGATATATACAGAACGTCATCAAACGATGGGAACACACTAATCTCTTCCACGCACAGGTACGATCCAGCGTTTTTTTTTGCATTTCGAGTCTCTCGGACCGTTTCAGAACGCACCCACTTGACTAATTAACTGGTATTTCACTTCGAAGCTTTTGTAACCATTGTTACATTGTTGCGTTCTTGAAATGTACGTTTCTGTGTTATTAGTAAGGCCGCCCGAATGTCGGAAGGCGTTTTTGATGTGCACCTGTGCTTTTTTTGCCAATAATACCTGAGAGGATTCAGCGACGCCCGGACAAAGGTGTTCCAAAGTACAAATTAAAGTAGTGGATCAACTTTCGTCGGCAATTTTTATCGGTACTCGCCAGATGGCGCCACAGACCACGCCTCGCGGCTGGCCACGCCTTAGATTAGAAGGCAGTCTTGTTATTATTAAGATTGCTATTATTTTAGTGAATAAAAACGACATTATAATGATGTTCTGTTGGTGACTATGTGTAGATCAGAGCTGCCCGTCACGTCGGCTGTTCCGTTCGTCCAGGTTGCAGCGGTCAAGCTGTTGTCGCTTGTCTCTTTAGTCCCGGAGGCACCAAGTCAGTTACGTTACGTTATGTTATACAAGGCCATAATCAGCGGCGTGTTTGCCTAGTGCTGTGAACTGACTGTGACTGACAAAACACTCGAAATAAAATGCAAAAAAAATTATATCTCAGAATGTAACAAGCTACTACTCGGTAATACACAGCACGCTCGCTTCATTTTCTTACTATTTCGTTTGACATAAATAGGACAACGCCCCCCATCCACCCGCAAAAATGCCTTAGCTCTATTTGAGGGGCACTTCAAGGCGGGGAGGAAAGGAAAGTGATGAAATGGACGACCTTGACATTACGTTTCTTGACTGGCTCTGTGCGCTGAGCTGTTGAGTTTAACTGTCTGCTTCAAGGCGGCGCCACACGCATCGACCTGTCGGCCCGTCAGGTCGGGCTGTCAGCGATAGCCGTCAACGGTCACTCGTCGCTGACCTCTCCATCGTCTTGGCCGTCGACTGACGGGCCGACCTGACGGCTCGCGTAGCGACGCCTTTCTGAATGACAAGATGCCGCTATCGAGTAGTTGCTACTCGCTCACTCGATCGATTACCTTATCCAGTACTCACTCGAATATAATCGTAACTGATGTCACATTGAACGACCGCCGACTGGTGAACTGCTTTAATGCCACGTTACGACTTTTACCCTAATATACACTGCAGCTCACATGCTGGCTGGCAGCTGACAGTGGCTACAGCCTGTACTTACAGGCTGTAGCCACTGTAGTGCCTACCAAGCTAAGCTTACAACAAAAAAGTCCATTAGCTACTTCACTAAAATCGTAAATGTAAGTTTCGAGTATTTAAGACTTTCGAGTAGTCAGAAACGCTGCTGTTTGTTAAGATGAAGTTTTAAGATACTGCGGCGATCAGATATGATAATGAGTGTCAGACTTTGAACGTAGCCTTTTATTTGACTGTTTATTTGTCGCCGATACAGATTCAGATTTAGATTCAGGTTTATTGAACTTGTAGCTAGAAGACTAAAACTCAAGAAGCTGAGTGAAAAACAGCACACAAAACAAGACAGTACAAGACAGGAAATGAAATGAAATGAAATGATAAATAAAACTGCCAGAGCCACTCTGTGAAGCGTTGATTGTGACGTTTGAACTTTGTGAACTTTATTAGTAAACTCTAACAGTTCATAAAGTTCAAGATACAAATAATTGCTGAACGTCGTGAAGTTGCATATCATGGCCGGACAGAAATGGACAAGATGCTGTTATTTGGCCTATTACACAATTGAATGAATATCTGTAGTTAAAATTAATTAGTTAAATTAAGTAAAATAAATTTAAATTAAAAATTAATTAAAGTTAATTAAAATATCTGCAATTAAAATATAAATTAACTGTGCAATATTGCTCCTTTATTAATTACGCCTTAAATCATTACCAGGTTCCATCTCGTAACAGCTAGTGGGCTTGACCCTTCTCTTCATTTCGTAGGTTTATTGTGTTGTTTACATGTTTTTAAACCTTTTCTTGTTTTATCAAGTTGTTTGGCCTTTAGGCCGCAAGAGTGTCAATAAATACTTGTACTTGTACTTGTACAGTAGTCAAGAAGATTGTTAATGTTACTTGAAGTACCTTGTGTTTACAAACGAAGAAGCTGCCCAGTATGATGATTACAACGACTGGTCTTCCAACAACAAACCTTTAAGATTATGACTAACTGTGGAACTCGAATTATCTTGAATTTTTTTGAACCTGATTATTTCATGAACTTGTGAACTTTAAAGTGAATTTTTCGAACTTTTCGACTATGCTGTGAACTGATTGTGACACAAATCACCCAGAATACTGTATGTTGTAATACTTCGCTTTGTCTTATTGTTTTCTGCGATTTCTAAAAGCAGTCTAAGGTTCAGTCGTTCTAAGTGGTGCTTGTGTTATACGTTTGTGTGACATATCCTTGTCGAGTGACAACTCTGTCAGTGAGGCAGACTGTTCGTAATGTGATTTATTAATTTGTTGTTTAGCGGCGGCGACGATTTTGAACAGAACCCCACAGCGCCTCCAGGTACGCAGACGTTGTTCCATTGTGAAACGAAACAGTTTTCACGCCTGCACTTACACATACAATAGACTTACTCACTCAATCAATCAATTACTATATTTATAATGCACTCTAAAACCAGCAGTCGATAGGCACCGCGGTCCTCAGTAATATAACATAAATTATGCATCTTCAGGAGCCGGCGAACTGAAGAGTGTAAGTCGAGAATCACGTAGATAATAATAATAATTATTATAATCTTCGTTTAATACTGGTTAAGACAAACCGCTCAACCTTACAGTATGCAACATACAACAGTCTGCCAGGCAGGACAGCAGCAACAACCAGGTTTAGCCCAGAGGGTATAGGCTGCCAGAAACAGACGGCGCCAAGTTATTTGCCAACGAGCCGATCAGTTGGGCTGTTACCTCGCAAGCATTCACCAGATGGCGCCACCAAAGCGAGGTAGAACTCATCTGGTAACAGCTGGATGGAGACGGAAAGGTAGGCTGTTCCAGAGACGCGGTCCAGCAGCAGTGAAATTGCAGTTTGTAGTTTGAGCAGTCTCAAACTTCGCGAAGAAACGCTAAGTCCATCAGTGACAGCTGTGTTCATGCGTCTTCGAGATCACGTCCAACCAAACAGAAGGAAATTTATCCTGAGATTATTACGGGGCAGGTTCCCCCGGTATTACTGCAAATTGAAAACATTTGAATATTATAACGGCGTGTCACGTTTGTTCAGAGCCGATCTTTGGCGATCAGAAAGCGCTGGCGTTCACTCGGCAACAATACGCAGTCGCTGAAAGCATCATGGGACGGGTAAATATACGTTTACGATATTGTCGCTTGTCTCTCACGCACTTAAGGTCGTTCCCCGTCAGTGTGGCAGTGTCGTTAGTTATGTGGCTTCTGTGATATTTGTAATATCAGTGTTAAAACTCACGCATATCATTGCTTATCTATCAAATTTTATAACGTCGTGTAATATGGAGTGTTGCAATTTTTTTTTATTGTTTTGAAACAGCATGCATTCATAACGAACATTGTACACTCATACTCAGAGTGACGTAATATACACTGTGATCCATAAAAACAGGACATTACATAATCGGTGATGTTAAATGTGAACCGATTTTCACAACTTTTGCGCCTCTGTATCTTTGGACTTTATGGCGTGTGTTTATTATTATTAATTAATAATTATTAAATTAAATTTTCAAGAAAACCCATGTAATATTTCCCACTTCACCTTAACACTGGTCCCACACTACCTTGGGAAATTTAAAAGATAATTTCTCCCAAAAACCAGGGCATGCGAGCATTATAATCCCCTAATACAAGACACCATAACTACAGAAAATTATGATTGATTTCTCATATCAAAAATTCGTTTAGTGACACAATCAAAAATAACATTAACACGTAATTAAACTGTCCAAACCACATTTTGTCCGTTTTTTTCTGCAGAAACTGTTTAACGGTTTGCGCGTACCATAGCCTTTTGTTTCATGAAGAATTTTAATTAAAATGTTGTCTTTTTTACTAATAACCATCATTATTGTCTGATTAACTGTATTACTTACTGATGACGTCATATGTTACGCCCTAGTAATGGTCTGAATCAGTAACAACAATAAACTGCATTGGCATTGCGATATTTACAATAAGATTTTAAATTAAATTGTAAATTCAATCAATGTCGTTTAATTAAACTGCACACTAAACTTATATGCGAAATTCAACGTAGGCGATACTGTTATCTAGTGTCGTGTGTTGGTGTGTGCGGTGCTATAGAAATGGGATCAATCACATTATCTGGAGAATCTGTCAGGCTTTGAGACGGAATGTGCAATGGTGGGAGCCCGCGAGTGGACGTTTCCGTACATGACTCGCATCTCAGAGATGTTACGAGTCAGGATCGTTGGTCAGTACGGCTACGCGCGTAATCTCGGCAGCACCCCGGACGCGCTCAGGAACATTCTCTCCAAGTTCAAGCACGTACGTACGCCTGTATTCACTGTGACTCCTCGAAAAACCGCACAACAAACTCACTTCGTCAAATATTAACCCGATTTTTCAAAAAATTCTTTCACCGCTTGAAAGCATAGTCGCAGCCAGGATTTTCGTTGCAGAGGAGGGGCACTTATAGGTCATTTTGAGGTTTGGCGCATTAAAGGCTTTGCGTGTCACGATAGTAATGTACCGAATCATGGCCGTATCTGAGACCTATTGAAAATCTAACAACCTTTCATTGTGAATGCATGTCGACGCTGCTAACGTGTATACATGTCTGTGTGCAGGTGTCAAACGTGCGTGAGGTCGGATGTAGTATCATACCGGACTGTGTCGATAGAATGGACTCGACCATGTACGTCGTCATCGCCTGTCTCTACGAGGAACAGTGAGCGTCAACGTGTTGGTTAGTGTTGTCATTAGCTAGTTGCCTAATATATGCACAGCCTCTTCCGGCACACCTCCCTGCCGCAGACGACAACTCCTTGATTGGCTGCACAAGCCATGACTCGACAGATGATTGGTCGCAGCTTATGCCCATTTCGTTGACAGCCTGTACCCATTTCGCCGCTCGTTTGGGTGCGTTCTTATGTCGAACCAGATTTATTTGACCCCAATGTACCGTTCGACAATATCACTCCTATTTATGTGATCAATCTACTCTGGAAATTAGGGTTAGGATTAAGGTTAGACTTAAAGTTGCACTATTTTAGCATTTTTCACGGAAAATAAAGAAAACGAGCACCTTTCCTTCCGCGAATTTCACGGAAGGTGACACCGTGAAAAAAGAACGTAGCCATTCGATCAACAACCAGACGAACTTGTATATTCTTTGAGTGCTACTGCCCGTGCATAAATTAGACAACCAGCTAATTGTTGCTATCAGTAAACATAGAGGGTGGATACATCAACGATCATTGACGCGATCAATCGTTAACAAGATTGCCTTGTCAAAAGGCCGACCATCCGCGAAGGTGAGAATTTAGTTGCAAGTAGTCCCTTCCGGTCACGTGACGAAGGTGGCGGTCACACATTCAATCCGCCATAGCCGAAAACCCCATGCTGCGTGCAAGTTTCTCGGCTCTAAGTGTTATAGAAGCGGAGTTATTGTCGACCGAAGTTTTACGTTGTACGGATTTTCTACTTTTTTGCTCCTGTGACCTTGACCTTGACCCGATGACCTTCGTTTACGAACTTGACCCGTCTTCCATGGAGATACACCGGGTCAGCAGAAATGAACTTCCTACGTCAAGGCTTTCGAAAGTTCGTCTGACAGACAGACAGACACGATCGAACGGGGAGGGACAAGTCCCCCAGAATTTGGAGTAGGGGACGCTAATGCAAATTGCCCCCCCCCCTCAGATTTTGTCATATAGGTACAAAAAGAAGCGTTCTGTGGCTTTCAAAATATGTCAAAATCCGTTTTCGGCCGGGGCGGGGACCCCGCTGGGGGAGCTCACGACGCTCCCCAGACCGCCTAGTCGGCTAGGGAGGGGACACCCTCCACACACCTCACCCCACTCGGCACGAACCCACCTTCGGTGCTTGCCATGCGTCCCCAGAATTCCAGCCAGATCTACGTCTATGATCGAAATTATGTACTACGCCGCTTGGCGGGTTGTCAAAAATGCAGTGATGGGCAGTAATTAACTACCTTTTAGTTAATTACGTAATTAAACTACTCTGAAGTAGTTGATGGCAAAAATTTAACTACTCAAAAGTAATTGGTAATTGAGTGGTAGTTAAATTACTTTTTAAAGTAGTTAATTACCAAG
>Ga0049105_1000148_pt1 | contig 18044 bp, 14 predicted proteins | sample WorMetvaBAHAMAS1_FD_61260 | JGI IMG/M metagenome (GOLD analysis project Ga0049105, IMG submission 61260) | Worm MetaG Olavius vacuus BAHAMAS.1 | ecosystem: Host-associated > Annelida > Digestive system > Unclassified | place: Germany: Marburg | collected 2013-04-09
TTAGTTGAAAGTGTGTGAATTATGGGTTTGAATAGGCCAGTAAGGCAGAGTGCAGACACGATCGCGTATTTTGGATAGTGATATAACAAAACAAATATCGACTGTTAGCCTCGATCAACACTAATAAATTTTGCCCCTCAGTTGTGCAATGTTACCCTCGGGCCTACACTCGGGCCTTCGGCCCTCGGGCAACATTACACAACTTCGGGGCAAAATTTTTCAGTGTTGACCTCAGCACCAGTCAATATTTGTATAGTGATAATATGTCTCAGTCAGCATTTGTAGATGAAAAGACTGTGGTTAAAGTTTTCAGCATGTATACAATGGACGCAAACTCAGGAAACCCTCACTTGCAAGTGGCGGCTTTCTGGAATGTATACTGCAAGGCACACTGACGACAACTCGATGGTCTGGAAGATGCTTTGAAGGCACAACGTCACAACCGTCACTGTCATCTCTGTGCATCATCACGCGACCAATTATCAGCACCTCGTATGGTCTTTTCGTAGAACGTGTATCGTCAAAACTGCATACAGGTTGACCATGCTGTGTTACCTAACATTCACATAATGTAACAGCTACTTACAGTAAATTTAACCGACTAATCAATATCCCTTAGTAGTAATGGAAACTGGTTAAAACTGTGTCACGTCCTGTACTCTGTATATAATCTCTGTCTGTATACAATTACTACTACTAATACTACTACACTTTTATACAGAATCAAAATAAAAATGAGTAGTGTTTAAAATATAAATGTAAAGGTTTTGTAAAAAAATAAACTTCTCGAACTTTGCTTTGCAATTCGAACCACTCCGCTTTGCTTTCATGTCCTGTACTCTATATATAATCTCTGTTGTCTGTATACAATTACTACCACTAATACTATTACACTTTTATACAGCTCGTGAACCGCAGAAGCAACCAGTGCAGTCCAATGGCAGCATCAGCACCACTGTCATCATCATCATCGTCACATTATCGTCACATCATCATCATCATCATCAATCATCATCATCGCAAGCATAATCATCATCATAACAGTCATCATCCTTGTCAATGTCATAAGCAGCATTAGTGACATCAGTGTCACCTTCATAATCACCACCATCATCATGAATGAATGAATGAATGAAAGTGCAGTGATTTAAAGTGCGTTCAAAAACCGACTAGGAGCCGGCTTACATAGTCTAACACAGCATGCTAACAAATCCAGCCGTTGAGCAAATAATAAAAATCATCATCATCATTCTCCTTGTTTTTGGTTATTATTTTAGTGCTTAAACAAATTATCTAACATGTCGAAAATGTTGCAGAGTCATAGTCATCTACATATACCTCAGAGAACATGACCAAAATCATGCTGAACTGGTTAAACAAAAGCCAAATGTGTTACCTTTATTCTTGTTGTTCTTCCTATTACAATCGAAGCAAAGCCACACGGAATTATCTACCTTCAGCCAGTACCACTCTGACAAGCAGGTAACATTCCAGTACGGGAAAAGACGATCTTTCACAAAACGCTGCTGTCGTAGCTTGTTAGTAACCCAAACAACTACCAGAGCACCAGCGGCAGAAAGCTCACGGACTGGAAGTTGCAACAGATCACTGTCTGACAGCGTGCTGTACCTGAATAATACAAATATGCCGGCAGTAAATGTGGAGGTTCATATGCAATGCATAAAAATGTGTGTTGTGTCTAACTTTTTAGTTGGCTCTAATTTTATTATTTAGCCACCAATTCTGACATGTTTTGGTGTTTAAATGGTCAGACTTTTAGCTAGTGATTGCAAGCAGAATTAATTTTCTGATTACATTTATGTGTCAACAAAATATTTTATCATCTGTCAGCAGAGTCGTTTTCTTCAGGTAATTGTGGGCAGCTCTGAAGAGCCGACTGGCTAATGCAAATGCTCGAAATGGCACTCCTTTGTTTTCATACATCAGGCTCATAGTATCCCTACAACTGATACAAATTTTCAAAATCAAAATCTCTCTGTTGCTGAACGTCACAACAACAATTGGACAAACACAACAGTGACAAGCGAATGGCATATTTCCAATACTGTGAACGACTACAAAATTGAATAAATAAAAATGAAGTTATGTGGAAATTTTCATCTGCAGCCAATTGGTGAAAGACTGCTAATGGTATGCAAAACATTATTTGAACCGACTTCAATTTGCCAGTGAGAGTGACAGATGCATTTGAAACGTTTTATTAAGTGCACAGCTAGCAAGATATTGACAGGTACCGGTACAACAAATTCTCATGTGCAGTAACAGTACAAATGTAGAATACTGGGTCAAACTGAAAGCCAATTACAACCATGTAAAGCATATTTAGCGCCAAAATTTCTGTACATATACAAGACTGAACTATTATGAACAAAAAATCATTTCCACTCTACCGATGTCTCCAACTACTTTCCACCTTCATCAAATGCTACCGCAAACATTTCGTAACTTATCAACGCAACCTGAGGCATTTAAATTTAACTCCGTGCCGCAAAATGCCAACAATAAAAACTGTGGAGAAAACTCGCTACTGACAGCTTTTTTCTCTTGACGGACTTGTTCTGCCACGGAGGATCGACAACAATGCAGTTATATGTCGTACCATCTGAAATGAATTACACAAGAACCATTAGCAACACCATCCTCTGCATGAACACAGTGGACAATAACAAGTAGTAAAAAATCTGTGTCAGTGACAGTGACATGCCGACAATCATGTTAATAATGACACCCGGCAAATACAACATCAGCAGTTGCAGTTATTAGTCATAACTTGTTTACGTTGATACGATCCTCCACTGAAGTGTCGAACTGCTCCATCCGTTAACACATTTAAGATCCGTCTTCAGACATTTCTCTTTGATTCAGCATAACCGCACTGTAGCACGCGCCTCTGTACTATGGCGCGATATAAATTGATTGATTGATTGATAACTTTTTTAATTTTACATATTTCTGGACAAAATTTTTAACTATTACCGACGGCATATTCAAAACTGTTCTATCTTAATTTCACTCATAATTATTCTCATAAACTTTACGAAAAGTAAAATATCAAATCTGAAAGTAAATTAAAAGCGCCGATAAAAAAATTACATACAACATACCGGACAGCAATGGCGTAACGTTTGATACATCTGACAAAAGAAATCGGCAATTTGCAGGCAACAGAAACGTATGGCCATCCAATAATGCTGTAGTAGGTACAGGCATACTGTAAGTGACCAAGCAATTTATAATATCATCTAACTTCAACGACAAATAACCTACAAAAATTAAAATAATGTACTCATTAATGAAGATTAATATGCTACAAAAATTCAATTCGGCAAAACAATATTAATGACCACAAAACACAAACTAAGTATAATACACGTTGCACATAGTAATTAAATACGCAATCATTTTCTTGGAGCAAAGAAAAAGATGAATTGCTAAACATAAACAGTTAAAACACCGATAAAAATAACTATAATCATACACAAAATTACAAGAGAACGTTTACAAGACAAGTGAATATAAAGTTGCAGAAAAACGAACCTCTTTCTTTTATATAAAGCGGTGATCTAGCAAATGGCTTTGCATCAACACATGGCATACATGCTGTACTGTGATTCTGCAGTGAGAAGCCTGAAAACTGGGCTGCCACACGAGCAGATATATTGTTATCTGCATTCTGTTCTGAATGAGACGTGCAGAATTTACTGGAAAAGAAAGTGCCAATGGCAAGCTGCTTCATGGCATTTACAACACAATCTTTGATCTGAATTCACCACATTACAGCAAACAGATGAAAGTATGCAACAACCACAGCAGCTTAACATTAACAGTCGAATAGCATCATACACCAGTTTGCAATGGAGCACACAATGTGCAGGTGTACTGAAATGCTGATGGCACAATATTGTCACAGACGTTACAAAGTCGAAGCAAGCAGCAAGTTAAGTACAAAATAAAAACGAGTGGTATTTAAAATATGAATGTAAAGGTTTTATAAAAAATAAATTTCTCGTACTTTGCTTTGCAATTCGAACCACTCCACTTCGCTTTCATCATGTGCAATCTTATGCTTCCTTTTCTTAAAAATAAAACCACATAAAATACACATAGCAAACTGTAAAAAAACAAAGTAATTATAAAATAAAAAATTCTCAAAATGACATACGGATTGACTAGTGTAAAACAATGAGCTTTATAAGCAAACTTTAATACACTTCATCACTTTAGCTGACCCTCCCCTCTGACACTGTTGGTTTGGTCATAGGACCTGTAAAAATCGTCCCCGAAATGATCTATAATGTGTTGAGTGGGATGTTAAGCCTCTACACTACTACTACTAAATCACTTTAGCAAATCAACAATATAAAACTAATGGACTTGTAGCACAAACTGATCTGTGTTATACTTAACCTAATAAACGATGCTATAAATACAACATGTGTAGTTATGTACATGTAGTGTGTATATGATAAAAAAGTGCAAACTGGTAAACAACTGTTTTGATAACAGTAACAAAAAATACTGCATACTGAACTAACCAGTATAGGAAAGAAACGGGTTTTCATTATTTATCATCTGACTGATGTTTCTTCTTTTCACATAATGAAATATATAATATGGACTAAAATATTTGGTAAAACCTGGTTCTGTAATTTTTTTATGATTTTGCTACTTTGAACTGTTTACTACCAACTACCAAATATTGAAGAGATGACAGACTGACAGTTCCTACAACACTTACTATTAGTAATAGCCAATAATCATTAATTAATGATAGCAAACAATAAGCTGTAATAACTTCCCACAGTGACAACTAATTTAATTACTAAACAATGAAGATAAACAGTCAAGACTGTAACCAGGAAGTTATTTTGGGGGATGTTTTGTTTTTTGCCATCGCTTTCCTTCCTTTCTTCCCAGGCTTTTTCTGTTCCCTTTTTCTGGCCACAAAGTGGCTCCTTAAATCCAGATAGGGGTCTGCCGAGTAGTGTAAGCTCCCCAGTGAGGTCTGGGGCAGAATCCTGGCAGCGAATACATTTTTGGTGTACTTAGAGCCCAGGACATGTGTCTGGTGGCTGCAAATGTTGGTCTGTTTCTGCTGAACGAAATCCGAAAACTGAATCAAATGCGTTACATTCTGGATTCTCCGTGATGTTTTAAAAATTTTATTTCAGTGAGTTCTAACACCCAAAACATACCCTAGTAACAGCCATACAAATAGTTTGTATTAGAGGCATTGCGTAATGCACTTTATAAATGTTCTATAAATCTACTTACTTACTTTGTATCATGAATACAAATTGACAGATTAACTGGTGCAGTACTTGCCCAAGACTCTGCAGTGCACAACATAACAAATTCAAGATAACTAGGTACACTAGACTGTTTCAGAACACAAAGTTCAAACAGTTTTCTTCTAGTAAGTTATTAACATGCACGGTAAAAGTAAAACTTACGGAAACCACCTAGCCACGTTAGAACTGTTTTACCCATACAAATTACAATGTATATATCATTCAATTCGTCTTAGTGAAACAAATACAGCAGTGCCGCAAAAGCCATTAATCGAACTATTTTTACAAAATTACGGCACATTTTCCTACCAACTATGTGCACAGCGGCGCTTGGAAATCATAACGCACCACCTAACCACCTCAAAAGCGCTACAGCGCTTTCGAAGCAGTCATCTCTGCTGTGCTGGCGACGCCACATAAATTCTTGTAAGTAGGACGTGATGTGGGCTTGAGACGTGCCGTGCATACACTTGAATTTGTCCTTCGCACATCTCCACATGTTCTCCACTGTGTTCGTGTTGACGCCAGTTCCGGGATTCACGTAATGGAGTGAGTGGTTCACTGTTTGGTGAGGCAGCCTGGTGACCTGAGGAATCTGCCGGTACGCAGCCCATTGAATACTCCAGATGGTGCCTGGCAACACATGTTGCTGCAGCACCGGCAGCAACGTGGCAGCGTTACGCTGCACTTCCACGAGAAATTCTTCGCTTGTGGTGGTGTCGATCCCCCCGAACACCAACGTTCGGGGACCAGTCAGGCGCGTCCGCTGCCGGTAGGCTTTGCATTGAAAATCAAGAATTTGACGATCTGCATGACGTGGCCAGGGGAACCAATGAACGGTGGATTAGCTCTCACCCAATCGATGCACAGATCCCGATGCATATTAAACCAGTTGGGGAGAGTGTGAACTGTGTCTAAGCCCAGCAACTCTCCTACCGTGGCCTGGCTGATGTCTCCAAACGCCCAGAAGAAAGTTACCTGCATAGAAACATTTCGTATCGGGTTCAGTCAGTGGTAACGCATGTGTGTAAGATTGTCAATCGTAATTCCTCGACACAGTCTCACACAGATAGACAGTCGGACAGACAATCACGATAGCACAAACAGCTCAGCTGTCACCGAGAAACCGCGCTGCAGGGTGGGTTAGTTTTGGCGAACAGTGGAAGACTGGAACGGGGGACAACATTTTGTGGACATTATAGGTCTATCTTCAACCACTGTAATGTCATTGGCCAGCAAAGCTGTTGCATTTTTGAGCCACCCTTAGGGGGGAAGGGGCAACGTACGATGTTCATCTTGGGCTCATTGGAAAGCACATTTGACAGAGGGATGGACAGACAGCAGTGATGGGCAAATCCCAATCACGATTGGGATTTAAATCGCGATTTGAACACTTTTGGGGAGTGGTTCGATAGTTTAAAGATTCGATTCGGCAGCCAAAGATTGGGATTCGATTCGATTTGGCATTTTTTGCAATTCAATTTGGGCGATGAGATTCGACAGCCGAATCATTGCTGTTTGTTACTCATCAGTCCTTTTCAGTGTTTAGTTGTTTTGCCTGTTGAGTTAAATGGTTTTAACTGGTTCTGGTAAACTGCTGCAAGATTGCCAGTTAAACAAACACTTAAGAGACGCTATCAAGTAGCATTGACAGTGACACTGACAGACTGCTAGTTCCCTTCTCTGTTGTACAGATCGCAGTTCATGTTTATGTACAGTACTTATGTAAAAATTGGGATATGGGATTTGATTGGGATTTTTAAGTTTTGAGATTGGGATTTGCGGCTTAGATTTCGGATTTGGATTTGGGCTATCAGATTTGGGATTTGAGAATAAAACATTTGAGATTTTTATGTAAGATTGGGATTTGAGATTTGCCCATCACTGACAGACAGACAGATGAACAGACAGACACCATTCTCATCGGTAGTCTATGCTGGCATGCCATGCAGCGCGAAAGAAAATTAAAATGCTTGAGAAAGAAATAATGTTAAACAAGAAACTCATCAGGAGATGAGATAGCGAACATGAACTTTCATTACGACGACATCGTACACGTACAACAACATTAAATAGACTCGTGCATAAATTCCGCCACAGACTGACGCGGCGGTTATGCGTTAACAGTTATAACGTGGTTAGGTGGTTTCCATATGTTTTACCAACATGCACAAAATCTAGGTGGCTCAGCAATGATTCAGAGGTTCGGCAAGTGTACCAAAGTTTGAAGTGCTTCTGTAAACAGTAAACTGAAACCTTAAAAACTATTTCTGTAAATAAAAGAACTGAGTTATACTACACAGAAACACGTTTACAAGTACCTTTGACTGCAGTACAGGTCGCACAGCTGATGGCATCGTAGATTGATCTGGCAACTCACGTACAGGATCAGAGATGGGTCTCTTCACGACATGGTCACTGTTATCAGATATCTTTGTAGACTTACTGAATTGACTGTCCATCACAAAAGTGTGATAGAGAGCAAAGAGTTCAGGAACAGCTTCAAAGTGACACAATGAAAAATTAATCTGCCTCTCGGAAACGCAACCAGCTTGTTCTCCGAGGAAATCACATAAGCGATAGTTCTCAAACACATAAGTTTTCGCATACGTATTGTTTATTTCCTGCTGGTGATCTACAAGCCATCCAGCTTCATTTTCGGCAAGTACTGACATGGTTCTTATCAGCTGATCTGAGAGCACGCACGTTGAAGCAAAGTGTGAGCTAACTGGACTACATTAACGTACATGAAGTTATATTACAAAAACGCAATACATGTTCATAAGTTTGCAAACACACAAAATATTACATCAATAAAATATAACTGAATTTAAATAATTTTTGTTCCAAAACAACATACATGTAAACCGGAAGTTCGAACTAAAAAGAGATACAATAGAAACCAAACAAATGAACAATACAACATTATTGGACGCAGGTTTCGTTTACCATCGTAGTCGTATTTTATAAGTTACGATCATTGTTATCTAAGTTGACTGTTCATAATTAAAATAAAAAGAAAAGTTCTAAATAATAATTTTCAGTTAATCAGTAGATAAAACGGCTGATAGAAGCTGCTTCAAAACTTCAAATGACAGCGTCGTCGTGGGCCGAAATTTTTAGGGACGAAATCGGAAGTTCACGTACTTGCTGGCGAAGTGTTTACATTCAATACATTGCTTTATTTCATTTTTTGTCGAATGTAATTTTAAATAACATGCCAGTTGACGAAGACATCGAATTTATGCGACCTCCGGAGGCGCCAGTGTTCGAACCATCGTCAGAGGAGTTCCTGGATCCGATAGCATACATCTCAAAAATTCGCCCTGTAGCGGAAGAGGCTGGCATCTGTAAAATCAGACCGCCAGCTGTAAGTGTTAAATTGGATGTAACATACTTTTTGTAAGATCTAAAACAAATCTAAAAGGACATCCACTGAAGATAAGAAACACGCGGTGTCTATACAGCCGGCACCAGCACGAGATTGTCGGCCACTGGAAAGCCGTCACCGCCATTTTCCTAACTCTAACCCTAATTTACAGAACACGGCAAATCTTCTTCTTCTTCTTCTTCTTCTTCTTCCTCCAATAGGGTGCCAACTCGGAGATTGCACCGAAAATCTTCCTAATCGGTACAGCGCGGTTCCGAATCGGTACAAAACTGGAAATGGAAGAATGACCTTTGCATCCTGAACATGAAAAACAAATTAAATAATGTGTTGTTTTTTTCGGGTGCCAGTCAACTCGCCACAGCCCAAAATCGTATGATAAGTTGACCGGCGGCTGAAACACCATGTTGTGACAAGTTGACCGGCACCTCAAACGCCGTGCTGTCACTGCTGAGACGAATTTATCCATCCATATGTGTACGCAGTCTTCAGTAATAAAAAAATAATACATAGTGTCACATGAATGTTCTAACTGTCATCAACAGAGCACTAGACATAATGCAATGTTGCAGTCCTGTGTTCAATACTTCGGCAGCAGGTACGCGGCAGTGCGGAGTGTCTGCCGCACGGTTCTCTGTCCGGCAGCCAGCTGGTCCCAGACGGCAAACAGACGCGACGTCACCCGGCGACTCGACTCACGTTGACGCCGGATGTGAGATGACTCTTCCAGAAGAGTCAGCTGTACTTCCAGCAACTCTGTTTCGGTACCGAGTAGCTGCAGCAGTAGATACATGTTCAGCTACCCTCGGCTTGCTTTCTGATTCACACGCCGGTGCCAGCCTTTGACGTCGTTGTTAGACCGCACGCTGCGTTTAAACACAGACCACGATGAAGGCGGCCACATGCTGGAGTTGGTCCACGTCGATTGGATGTAGTCGCACAGCTGTCTCTGTGCTGCTGTTGTTGCTTCACTTTCCAGTTGCTGAAGCGTAGCGGCGATGGTTTGTGCACGCAGACAAGGACTTTGTTTCCTGCTCACTTTCTTGTGCATTTTTTCAGTAATGGCGGCGATCGCGGACTATGGGTAAGGGTAATTACTGCTGCGGCAGTACGGCTTGGATGTTTGCTTGTTTGTTTGCTTGTGACAAGTTGACCGTCTCTTTGTGACGAATCGACTGCGTGACGAGTCGACTGGGTGACGAGTTGACCTGTGACGAGTTGACCGTGTGACGAGTTGACTGGCAGCCATTTTTTTCTGTTAAGACGTCACAAATGGAATCAGTAATTGTGCACTGTGCAGTGAATTTTTAGAAAATACTTTGCTGAATAGTACCGGTAGTAAATATGTTGCAATGTCTGTACTTTGTTTTTTATGTTTGCAGAATTGGCAACCTCCATTTGCCATCGATATTGATAATTTCCGGTTTACTCCAAGAATTCAGAGACTCAATGAGCTTGAGGTGATTTGAAGTGCTATTGGTTGTTATTGGCTTTCATATGAACTTTTTACCTGAGTCTATGATGTGTACTGTACATTTGAGCTGTGCCAGTCAAGTAATTTATTTCACGAGTAGTCACAAGTACTTGGGTACTTCTCTGAAACTGGAAGTTTATTATTCACCAGTAAATCCGTGGCCACACTAGTGATGCATGCAGGCTGCATACGATCCTATGCAGGATCATCAATGCCCTGCATGCCAGCGTCGATGCCTTGCTGTGATTCAGATCGTAACAATACGCTGTGAATGAACATGTCAATTTTTGTCATATTTTATGATCGTATTTTCGATTTTTAGCCATCACATAATTTGACACACTCATTCCACACAGTGCAGCGGGTGGGCATGTCCTGTCATCTGCCAAGAACTCTCAAGATGGTGAAGTTGCGGAACTTCGAAATCTTGCAATGTTATACAGTTTACAGAAAGAGTACATAGCCATCTTATACTAGAGATAGCCGTGATGAGTACAAATTACAGAGAAAAACCCATAGTACGGGATGGCATCGCAGCACAATTCGACTGCGAATGATGTAGGTATGCAGTATTCCAGCATTTATTCATCAAATGCTGACATAAATGTTACGTTTACTAATCTTACTTAAGACCTCAGTTCCCATCCAAGGTTCGTCACGGGCGTCAGTCTGGTACGTTGGGTGACGAGATCTTCTATCTATGGTCGTTGTCGGTAATTCTGACCCGGGACAGGTCAACAAGCAGTCCATTTATTATGAATATTCATAAATTACTAACAGATTGAGTGTTTTTCAGTGTTGACTCCTGCATACGAGAATATGCAGCCTGCATACAATCGTATTTAGGCTGTGTACTATATGATCGTATGTAAGCAGCCTGCATGCGATATTGCAATCGTATGCAGGCCACATACCATCATACGCCTCGTGCACTGCATACTGTCGCAATATGTAGCCTGCATTGGAGCTTATGCGGGCTGCATATGATCGTATGCAGGTTACATACACTGATTATGCTTGTATGCAGACTGCATGCAGGCTGTATGCAGACTGCATGCAGGCTGTATTTTATGATTGTATGCAGGCTGCATGCATCTCCCATGTGGCCCCGGCTTAACAGAACTAGAAGCTCTGTGAATTGGATTGATCTATGGTTCGACGTGGACAGTTTACGTAACTTCGGTAATTAATGTACAATAAAGTAATTGCTAGTTAATTCAGCAAAGATAAGCTACTTGATGAACCTGTATTACTAAATTTGTGTTGTATTTTTAGGCAAACACCAGAATTAAATTAAACTTTCTGCAACGTCTTGCAAAGTTTTGGGAACTCCAGGTACTGCATAAATTATGTAATGTTTACTACTTCTTGTAATAAGGCTTCATTGCTACTGTGCACTGAGTATGGTGTCGGTGATGAGATTTTTGACATGACTTTTTTGTTACATTTTTAATGAATATATTTTTATTGTCTTTTTGTTTGTCTTTTTTTGTAGTGTTTGATGTTTGTATTTCACCACTATTTGTAATTTTTTTACAATAAACATTTGCTCTTTGTATTATATTGAAACTAACAGCTGGTGAATGAATATTGCATGTACGTCGTATGTCATAATGTAAGACAGAGAGAATGTTTGTGGCAGGGATGGGCATGAGACGTAAAAGCTCGAGACCGAGACGCTCACCTCCCGAGACCGAGACGAGACCGAGAGGTTGGCTTCACCAGCCGAGACAAGACCGAGACGAGACGTTAAAATTTCGAGACGAGACCGAGATGAGATGTTTGTAGCTCTCAAGACGTGATCGAGACGTTAATGTACAAGTTTTATTGATTGCAATAACAGGCCTAGATGTTATCTTTCACGTTCATTGTTTTTAGCAGGTTAATATGATGAGTAATAGAATAGTAACTACAGCATAGGCTTACAATGTCTAAAGCCCGTTCACACTGCTTACTGTGGCGTGCACAATTTGGCCGAAAATTGGTCTGGGGCATGAGACGTAAATGGCCGAGACCGAGACGAGACCAAGACGTCTGCCTCCTGAGACCGAGACGAGACCGAGATGTTGACAGTTTTTCTCGAAACGAGACGTACCAACGTCTTGAGACTGTTGCGAGACATTGAGACCGAGACCACAACCCTGGTTTGTAGAGATATGCGATAGAATACTTCTTACTAGGTACAGAAACTGAGATCACGAACACTGAATAACAATCCATCTGAAACTCTGTATACTCCTCGTAACTTGAAGTGATGTATGAATCAAGCTAAACTTTGTTGCATTAGTTTTTAGCGTGCATCTTAACTAGTTAGTGCACGCTATTGCTACACCATTTCTGTCTGTCCGTCCGTCCGTCGTTCCGTCTCATTCCGGTATCGTGTACAGACGAATGAAGATACGATCGTGTGGTTTTCAGCGTCTGGTAAGTTAGTATTAATCACTAATAGGAAGTACGAGCTTTCGATTGGTACTGAAATTGGTGACCTTGAATGACCTTGAACGGCGTTATGGTCACTTCCTAGTGATCAGGGCCGAATTGACCAAGGATGAAATTGGCCACGCAACTTGGCGCAAAATAAGAAATAGAATAAACATTCTATGTATTATAGTAATGCTTATCATAATTGTAATCATAACCCTGACCTTACCCGAACCGTAAGTATGCAATTACACAGTGTAAACATTTTGCGAAAACTTGCTGCACTGCCTGTAGCATAGTTAAATGAACATTTGCTTTATTATTTTGATGGCCCATGTGCATGTATTGCATTGTGTGTGATTCCTTGTGCAGGGAATGTCGCTGAAGATTCCAGTGGTTGATAAGAAGTATCTCGATCTTTATCGTTTGCACAAGGTACTTCTAATCTAATCTAATCTAATAAAAAGTGTCTTTAATGCCCAGCGTACGCAAGCCAGACCGGCTAGGCAATACAATGTAACATAAAACAGTTAAAATAGCAGCTGAATGAAGTGACATAAAATCAGTTGAGTTGGTTAAAAAAAAGTGCGTCTTCAGAAGGTGTTTGAACATGTGTACGTTGTCGACTGCTCTGATGGATTCAGGGATGGAGTTCCACATGACTGGTTTAGCAACTGAGAAAGCTCTATCACCGAGCTTAGTTCTTGTTCTTGGAACAGTGTAGTTGCTGCTGCTGGAAGAACGTAGTTGCCGATGCATGAGAGTGCTGCTGACTGGTGCTAACATTTCGCAGATATACAAAAGGCTCAGACGATTGTGAGCCAGGTACATCAGCAGCGCCACCTTGAACTTGATGCGGTGGGCAAGTGGCAGCCAGTGCAGTTCTCACAGAGCAGGTCCGACGTGGTCACATGCCAACAATCCCATCACCAATCGAGCGGCCTTCTGTGCTAATCTAGTCTAAGATTACAGTGGCTTAAATGATGCACACTGTCGCAGGTTTACTGTAGTGCTACAGCGTAAGGAGACCAAAAACAGACAATAATTTCATGCGGCAACTGATAAAATATAAATGTTTTACATATCTGTCCGAACGATGGCAGCATCTGGGCTGAAACAATCTATGTATATATGCAGCATTGGTGAAGAGTACTGACTGCATAACATTAGATGGTTGCAGTCTTTTAGCTGTCATTAAAGCAGTTCTGATATTACAAAAATGCATATGTCTTGAATTGTTATGCAGTGTAATGTAATGTAATGTAACCTGTGGAAGAGTTTAGTGATCGGATGCTGGATTGATTCCAGATATTGTTTTACGTCAAATGGCGAATACCATGCCATGTAGCATGTGGAGGCTGAAGAAGTAGAGGTAGTTAATTTGATTTTGCTTTACGATCTTTACGATCGAACTAATTATTGGAATGACTGATGTTTTGTCTTACCAACCCGCTCCTGTGTCGTTGCACTGTTTCTAGGCAGTGCAAGATGAAGGTGGTTTGGAAGTTATCACGAGAGAGAAAAAGTGGCCGAAGATTGCCGTTCGTTTGTGCTATCAGGCGTCAAAGAACATCGGAAGTACCCTGCGTGTGCACTATGAAAAGAGTCTTTATCCATTTGATGTGTTCATGGCTGGAGCAGCAGAAGATGACAAGGTAGGACAGAGAAGATCGGAGTGCACAGCATTAGAATTGCATTTATGACTTCAGATTTGTCTCTGATGTGATTTGCACATTATGATGTGATACCTGTGAGCATGTTATGAATATCAGGGGTAGTTTGTAACAGTAACAGTAATCACATTCATATAGTGCTGTAGATGAAGCAGGTCACAGAAGCTGCCTGTTGAAGTTCATTTTAGTCTGTGCATAATGCTGCAATGAGTTTAATCTTATTGGTTTTCTTCAATGATTTCAAACACGTACAGAAATTGTACTGTACGCATTGTTAGTGCTTTGTACTATTATATCGGTTCTGTAACTCTTAAACTTTCGGCTGCTAAGTGCTTCTAGTCTTGTTAGTCTGGTCAGTGCTTTCCGCATTTAACGGTATTGTAAGTGATTGAGCATGCATATGATGATCGTGGTGGTGGTGGTGATGGTTGTGTTGCTGATGGTTGTGTTGAAGGCTGATGCTGCTGATACAAAAACTGATGCTGCAGCTGAGAAAAATTCACAAGAGGTTTGCTTTTGTGACGTCATTGTAAAGTATAAAGCAAAATTAAGCATCTGTCTGTAGTGATGATTGTGTAGCCTCAGTACTTCATATCGTCAGAATATTAAAGAGAATTTGCTGTATTACCTATTTGTGTAAGTGACAGCTTATCTTGAAAACCCGAAAGTTGGGAAACTTAAAAATTTTATAGGGAATTAGGGAAAATTCAGGGTGAGCCACAAAATCAGTGGATGGTTTGTTAGTGTCACTCTTATGTGAAGTTAAAGCATTTGCCAAATCAGTTGTTAACAAACTGTAAAATTGAGTTGTATGTAATGCCACTGATCACTGATAATGGACTCGAAAAGTCGGGAGGAACATGTTTCGTACAACTTGGACAGTTGTCACTCATCATTTGTTTTATATGCTGTTTTAAAGGCAGCGATAATGCGGGTGACAGTCTGATGGAAGTTTCTGCTGTGTTGGTGCAGAATGTCAGTTTGCTGAAGAAGATCGATTACACGTTGAATAGCGAGCTGAAAAAGTTGCAGTTTTTCGGTGCCGGACCGAAGACGGCTTTACCGGAGACGCTTGTAGGTGATACAGGTCAGTCCCGTCGGTGCCATCAGTTTTTAACTGTATCAGGTCGACTGATATGTTGATATACTGCGTAATGTTCGATGTTCATGTCATTTGTCAGAAAGACTATGGAACGTGAAACTTGTAGCCTAGGCTTGACCATTGACAATGAATATGGTTATTTCTGTCCTGACATCGTCTTACCATCCAGTTATCCATACAGTGAGTATAATAACTAACCATGCATGTGCTGACTTTTGCTGAATATGTGTACCGATACAGTGATTTTGCTAGTGATGCTCTGAACTGAAGTAAACTGCCTTGGATTGAAGTTGCGAGCACTGATGATTAGTGGGCGATGACTACCTCCAACACTAAGATCAAAGCATGAACTCTCAAAACAGACAGAGATGGTGTATTGAAGACTCAGTCATTGTTGTCATCATCATCATCATCATTGTCATCATTGGTGACTCTCAGTGCTGTTGTCTTCGTATATTGAAGTAAGTAGTAGTCATGTGATAGAGAGATGCATGGGGATGATGATAATGCCATGGTAACTGTTAGTGTCAGACTGATACGCTAATTTTTGGAACTACTGATATCAGATATCTAAGAAATGACACGGCCGATAACCGACACCGATTAGCGATCATATCAGTTATGCGAGATTGATCGTGGATTCATCGACCTTGTGATATCATGGTGCCCAGATACTTACACTTACAGTGAACACGCTGACAAAATAACAGATTCGGCATGCTCAGCATGTTCTAAAGTCTAAACTAAAATCAAAACGTAGTGCACGTCAGACGATATCGTGCAACAGCAACAGTTTACACGCTGTACGTTAGGCAAACAATGCAGAATGGTTATGATTATCTCAAAGACCGTCATTTGATGCCGCGTGAAAGGCCCCGAATACACATGCCGCCGTCGTTGGTGGTCCTTAGCCTAGTCACCAACATTGTCGCCACAGCATTAACACTGATGTGTGTCTCAACACCTGTGCGTACCGGCATGAGAGTGGCGGCAGTTACACAGTCATCAGCCTGCCAATTCTTAGAAGCCCAAGATCATTAACAGTAGCATCGTCTTTAGGGCTTGCCTCGATCACTTAACGAAGTGCTGAACGGTCGTAACGTCACCAACATCCAACAAAGGCGCCATCTAGTGTAGCACAATAGGCCAAGGTCCTTGAGTAGGCCCCTGTGCTTTCAGTATGACACCAGTAAAGGTAAACGTGGATTTGTATAGCGCCTTGTCGTGAACACACCTCTAAAGCGCTCAGGTATGGCATGCGTTCTCAAGGGATCTCACAGTTTTACCTGCACACCCCGCGTACATCCGCTAACGGAATGAACCTTCCCAGCTAAAACTGGTACTCATTTACCGACCCTGGAGGGATGGAAGGCTGAGTTGGTAGTGGGTGTCTGGTTGGTTACATACCGAAATAAGTGTCCAGCACCGGGAATTGAACCCGGATACGGTCACCATCTCGGTACTAACTGGGCCCGACGTAGATTAACTTTGTTGATCGAAGCATGTGTGGATGGACAGTCGGTTGCCCGATGCTCGATGGGGTGGAGTGGGCTGGCTCTGCTGGCTGAGCAGAAGAGTGGAAGGGGAGTCATCTCGTCAACTCGGGTGCCACAGGAGTGTCAAATTGAAGTCAACTGAGTTGGGACTCAGCCAGGTGCTGATTCATGCCTGACAGCGTGTGTCTGCATGGGTGCACTGTAGGTGTGGCCGTGAGCATGAGTGATCGTACATTGGTTGAGTTGATCTGGGTGGCTGGTTACATACCAAGATAAATAAAAATATCAAAAATTATAGAAACATAATGTAAAAAGTATCACACTATAACAAAATATTGGATGTGCTGCTCGATCATTTACGAGATTTAGACTTGCCGACGATTCTCGCTAGAATGGCTGATCGATCGGAGCCCTGATAGCAGGGTAATTGCAGGAATGGGGACAACTTCTGTGGTAATGCTGTGGAAACGGTGTTGGGCTCCTGCAGTATTGTAAGTGGGGACAGGCTAGGGATGGGGACAACAAGCATGGGGCAGATGGGGTTGGAGATATTGATGTGTCCCCTCCTACAGCTGTCTCTTATGTGCTACTGATTATGTAGGTTACGTAAGTGGCTATTCGATGCCAGACACTTTTCGTCTGTGGATGATTGTCTGATTTGTATGTTTACTGCATGTAAACTGTTTTTGTCTGATTCAGATGAAATACTAGTACAAGCATGTATGGACTCGAAGATGATCACAAGAAGAGTTCGTGGAAAGAAGGCCTGTCATGTTAGTATTTTAATAATAGTTGTTTTGACCATATAAGTTTGTTGCCTTTATTAAACTGGTGTACAGTTTGACACGTTTCCACTGTTGTGTTTTAAGTGTTACTAATGTTGTTGTTTTGTTTTTAAAAACATTTTCTTCGCATGGAGTTTATTAAATCAATTTGAAAACTGGGGTGAGTTGTCTAACAGCACATCAGATGTTGTTCTCCGAAATTTCTGTGTAAGTGAGATAAAGAAGATTTATTACATTTCTTTGCTTTAGAGACAAAAAGTTTAATATTTGTTATAGTGTACTACTTTTTATATTATTATCTGTCCCATAGCTATAGCATATAGCATGGGACAGATTATAAAATCGGTTTGCGTCTGTGTGTCTGTGTGTCTGTCCGTCTGCGAGCACTCTCAC
>Ga0049105_1000149_pt1 | contig 18041 bp, 10 predicted proteins | sample WorMetvaBAHAMAS1_FD_61260 | JGI IMG/M metagenome (GOLD analysis project Ga0049105, IMG submission 61260) | Worm MetaG Olavius vacuus BAHAMAS.1 | ecosystem: Host-associated > Annelida > Digestive system > Unclassified | place: Germany: Marburg | collected 2013-04-09
AAAAACTTAGGATGAACTCACACAAAACTTACGATCAACGTAATAAGAAAAATGCAATTCCTCCAAAATAACGTAACATTTTTTCACAAAATTGTCTGTATATATATAGGAAGAGCTTAGTAAGTCTTAATATAGCAATAGTGAATTAAATTTAAAATTCTGTGATAATTTTAACTTTATAACTTTCGATAAACTTAACATAAACTTAGGAAAAACTTACGCTAAACTTAGGATTTTTCCTAAGATTTTTTGAAAATCGGGCCCCTGGTTAACACACACACACACACACAGACAGGTTTTCACCGACTGTACTCTTAGCTCAGCCAGACGAGCTAAAAACGCAAACTAAACCGACAGCAAATGAGTGTTAGTTGAAGAAAAAACACGAGACAGAAATAGAAAATGCACAGAACCCCTAGAACTGTGCTACACAATACAGCACAGAACAGTTCTAATAAAACTGGCATCCTCCCTTTATCATCCAGTCTACTGCAGAAGACAACGAGAGAAAAAGAAGTCAGCAGAGTCAAAGGAACTCTGTGAAGCGTTTTTACGACTTTCTCTTAATGGATATTTGGAAGGTCCGACCTTACTGAAATCTTTTCCTAGCTACGTCTGCACTTTGTACACCATAGTATAAAACATGTATATTTCGCGAGCATCAAATTTTTGCAATTTTCACGATTTGAGGAGAATCGCGAAATTAAATACGTGCAAATTTTTGTAACTGCCCATCACCGTAAGTTTATCTGCATAGAATATCAACACTTCCCTGATATGATATGCAATTTTCTTGGTATGATCAGGGTTCCTACTACTTTGCAGAATTCATTTTCCCTGACTTTTCCAGACAAAATGAATAATTTTCCATGACTAATTTCTTTATTCGTGACACCAGTAAAACAATACTAAGTACACAAATGTAATACTAAATTTTGTTCCATTGTAAAATATTGCAATATAAAATAACCTGCAGTGTTTGGGGCGGAGCCCCGGTGGAGGTCTGGGGGCGAAGCCCCTAGAAGCCGGCAAAAATTATGAAAATAATGCATAAATAATTGGTCTAGTGAGTGGTATTTTAAAATTCCCTGACTTCTCCCTGACCCTCTCTGTTTTCCGTGACTTTCCCTGACTCACTCAAAATTCCCTAACTTTCCCTGACTGTAGGAACCCTGTATTATGTAATGTAAACATTAATATGAGAGGAATTTCGATATAAACATTTGGTAGAGACACCAAAAGAAACAGGAAAAAATTGCATAATGAAATTAACCTGAAAATCTGCTAAATTAAAATGCAGCGAATTTTCTACGTAAGAAAATCACAAAATTAAGATGCAACGAAAAACATGTTTCACAGTAGTTTTAACAAATTCACATCAGACGCATGCCAATTGTTGAAGATTACACAGCAAATTAAATTACAGACAACGGAATGTTTGCATTCACAAGACTTATCCCACACTGTGCACGCTTCCCCTCTACATCTTAAACTAATGATATAAACGAATATTTACAGCTGAAGAGATTCAGCGCGTTAATCCGACACACCCACAATAACGCAGCCAACAACTTAACAATCTTTACATGAGAGCCTTCTTCAGACTGTCAGTACTGTCACTACAGAATGGCCAACTAAGTTTCTCGGAAAAATTAAAGTAAACACAGCTTATTTCAAAGCAGTTTTTCCGGACAACTGCTTGGCCTAACAGAAACCGTAATAAGTACAAAATTGCTGCAACATGTCACAAGCAACTCGACTTCACAACGAACAGGAAATAAAAGTGAACTATTTAACAATGTAGTTACATCTGTCCATCCACTGTACATTCTCCGACCCGGTACTGTCACAAAATACAATTAGAAATTGAAACAAAATACTCCTCAATAATAATGATAATATTATAACTTATGTTGTTGATGTTATTATACTGACACCGACAGCACATAAGCCATTGGTGTCGCTGCCACTTATGTGGAACAGCTTGCTGGCTGACGTCACCTCGTCGACGTCACTGCCCATCTGCGGCAATGGTAGGAAGACTACACTGTTTTGAACATTCACCAGACTACGACCTTTAACTGTTTTCGGTGTGAAACAGGCATCGGTTTACTGCTAAGGGCTCTTAATCCTCTCACCCGAGTAAATCAGTGCCCACGGCGTAAGCTCCAATTTCCAGTTGCCAAAATAAATAAGTAAAAAAGCCGACATACATCGGCTTGATGGGCAGAATCAGACACAGACACTGCAAAGTTGGCATACTGGCCAGATGGTATTTCTCGTAGACCATCAAGGCAGTTTAGAGGCCTTACGGGGTGAAAGGGTCAAGGTTTTCAACCCCACAACATTAATTTCTAATGGTGATGACGATGATGACTACAATGATAATAATAATAATAATAATAATAATAATGGAGAATAGAAAACCGTAATCAACTGTTAATCAACGTTAGTGGAACTAGATGGTGCTCAATGGTGAAACATCAAGTTGTCTGCCTCTGCTGGAAATGTGCATTTTTGGACAATATTCTCTGTGACTCTGACTTTTTAACCCCATGACCTTGAAAATGTGACCAGTGTCATACGGACCTGGTAATTAGTAACTGTGATAAGTGTCATTAAAATGCGTCCATGCATTCTGGTCAGAACATGCTTCCAAAGTGCTGATTGGATCTCACCGTGACCCCGACCTTTGACCTCAAAATCTAATCAATTCATCTTTGTTCCGAACTGCAAAGTCTGTGTTGTAAATTTTGTGAAATTCCTACTAGCAGTTTACGAGATAATGTTTTCACAGATTTACAGCACAGGATCATGCACACGTCAAGCACGCATGCGTAGACAGACGCAAAAACGCAAAAAACTCGCCAAAAAACAGAATGTATCTGGCAGCAGATCGGTGGTGTGGTATAAAAAATAACAATAACCTCAACACGCTAATCACAGCTGTACTCAGACCACGCGCGCGAACGACAAAAATTAACTTCGGAGACATTATGTCGACTTCTAAGCTTTGCAATATCACTAAGATCGAGAGCCTCGACGTTGTACAGCTCAACCTCTGGATCCAAGTGCACAGCCTGTGGCCAAGGTGCAGCAGACTCGTCATCGTGTTCAGCTTTAGACTTCTGCCACGGTTCGCTCTTGTGAATTTCGTACGACTTGTTCCGATGTTTGCGACGACAATGCAGCTTCAAAGCACCAATGCTGGGCCCAATGTAATCACAGAAACAGCAACGGTATATGTTTGACGAAGAGTGAATACGAACATGGTCGTCGAATTCTTCAGACAGGTACGTTGAGAAAGCACAATGGCTGCACCGCTTGCGACGCATAATGCTTGCTCCGTCAGACGCATGCCTCGCCATTGCCAAAATGCTCGAGGTGCTGAATTCTGACGATAGATGTTCGGCGTATCGTGTTTTGTGGGACGATCGGAAAGAACACAAGTGGCAAGTGTAGACGACTGTGCCGTAGGGTGGCGCGGTGTCCTGCAAACCAAGATGCCTGTCGGTCGAATACATGGAAGACGAGGTGGAAGTGGTGCTGGATGGTCGATACAGGTCAAACAGTGAACGCTGCTTGTCCGGCGAAGCTTCACGTTTCGGTGTCGACTGCGATTCAGACTGTGATGTGTCAGTTGGAACTGACATGTTAAGGACAGCAGGACCTGACGCCTCCGACGAGTAGATGCTGGACTGAAAGCTGTCACATGACATAGCACTGCCACAACGAACTGCACTTGCTGACGGCAGAACATCAGTCGACTCACTCGAAGAGCTGACGGTCACAGACGTCTCGCTCTGTGGCATGCTGCCGGCATCCGTTACATTTGGTGACAGAAACTGCATCGCGGCGGCCACGGGATCGTTAGCTGCAGCGGACTGCGGTGTAATTTGAGAAAACGCGGGACCGGCGGCGGCAGCCGACTGTGCTGCGATGTACCCAGAAAGTGTCGCGGCAAAGGCCGGGTTCGCAACCTGCAGCATCTGCATGAACGGACGCATGTCCATGGTCGCCAGCAGAGGAACGAGCTGGGCGGCGATCATGGCAATACTCTTCATGCTGCTGACGGCAGCGACCAGCGACTCCACCGGCAACGCAGACGGTGCAGGTGTCGACGCCGACGACATGACGGAAGATGCATGCGACAGAAACTCCGCGAGAGCAGACGGCGTGACCAAATTCGCTGCCGACGAACATGAAGTGGTTTCGGCCGAAGCAGGCGCATCTGATGGCAATCCACCAGACGTGGCAACTGAAGACGTTTTGGCAGCTGCAGACATGGCAGTCCGACTGGCACTGCTGATAGGCACTGTCGATCCCGCACCAGTAACGGCAGTACTGACACAAACACACAACGTCCAAAGCAGATTAGACAAATGTGACCGCTGAACAGCATTATGTTTATCAAGCTCTCAGACGCCCTGTAAACAAACGTATATGTATCAAGCTATCTAAATTATAAGAGATGCTATTGTGGTGTGGTCAGTCTGGTCACTGGAACTGCATCATTCATAATGTAACCGTTATTATCTTCCACTTCAGACCACAAAAAAGAAAGAGAGTACAACCACTTGTCCCTAACTTCTCAACAAAATCCCTTGTTGTATATAAAGATTAAAAAGTAAATTAAAGTAAAGTCCTTCCCAAGCCACATGGGCCTATGGGGTGGTGCTTATCTCAGTTTCCTGTAGCCCTCAGCCAGACACCAGCTTACACTGCGAGGCCACGAATACGGGGCTAGTGTATCACGCGGGGTGTCTGTTTACTCCCCAGCTTTCGCTGGTACCAAGTTATACTGCTTGGTGACAGAGGCACATAGGTGAGAGAAACTTGCCCAGTTTTTACACCGTAGTGCCCGGCTGAGACTCGAACCCACGACTTCTGGTCGCAAGTCTGACACTCTACCGTGACGCCACGACGCCAAATAAAAAAATTACGTTGTATATAATACATGTATCACTTGTACGCGTGACTGCTGTGTGATACTCTGTTTCTGAAATGTGCTTTACATGATAATCTGTTTCTGTGTTACAATCAGAATTACACAGTAGAAGCTAATGTGACAGACACAATATATTAAAATTCTCCAAATAGCATCAGTATGCATCCATGTAATATAGCAAATCACCATTAATGAAAAATAAGAAGTGTGACTGTTACTCTAAAAATGTAAGTGTTCAAAAAATTAAAATAATGGAAAAATAGAGACATCCATTAATTGGAGTTGGCTCAGTAACAGAAATGGCAGACAGCATGCAAGAAATTCCGCTACAGCAATTGTCAAGTGTGGGAAGTGGGGAGCCAGCCTAACATGGAGCAACTTGAGAAAAGTGGACTCGTTAAAGCATTCAACCAAAGTAGTACACTACGTTGGCCAAGCTGTCAGATTCTATGACCACTGCAACAGAATATAAAAACATTACTGCACATTATACCCTGCAACTGGCTCTTTTGAGCCATCAGACTGCTGTCGTGACGACGACTCTGATGACACACTGGTTGATTCCGTCGGTCGAGTCCCTTGCATAACCCCTGAACAAAGAGTACGCATAACGAACGGCAAATTAAACCAGTTAAAGTGTAGAGATTTATGTCGGCTCATTTCACTGAGAGGTAAGTGACTGCAACAGCAGCTTTGTGAGAACCAACACAAGCATAAAGCCAACTGGAAATCTTTTGTTATATGTGTATGCCTATCCAAAATATTTTCAGTTAACACTATTAGCATTAACATCATCATCATATTACTACATTGTTATTATAAACTTCGTACAACTGATATGTCATAAAGAGAAAAACAAAAAAGCACCAAAAACTGTCCCAGTAAAGAGAATCAATAATGCAATCAATGTCTACAGAAGCAGCAGCAACTACCGGCAAGTACAATAAAGCTTTACAGACAGCGGCCCCATGACAAAATTGACACTTGCTACCAGTATATAAAATCAGGCCAGTCAAAACTGTGGAACTAGTCTACGCTAGCTTTCAATTAACATTTAAATGGTACAAAGAAACATCAAATAAAAAAATTCCACCAAAATGTGTCCAACAGACAAGAACCTTCTGTTACAGTCCAAAGAATTGGAAACAGTTTACGAAAAATTTGAGACGACTAAAATGCATATTTACTGGCCTAAAATTAACAATGCAATCACACCGTGCTACAACGACACAATATACAAACTGTGCCTAGTATTAACTGACTCATCACCTACTGATACGAAGACGTAGAAGGTTCGGAGACAGAGCGTTTGCCGTTGCGGCCCCACGCGTGTGGAATAGTCTATCTACTGACATCGAACTCCACCGGTCGACGACAACATCTTTCAAACGCCGTCTTAAAACTGTTTTATTTAACTGGGGCTTTGCTGAATATATGTAAATGACTCTGTAATGTGCTTCTGGTCTTTTAGTAGGAAGCGCAATATAAATACTTTAGTTACAGTTACAGTTACAGTGATAACATGATGACACAATACTGCAAATTACCTTGAACTCTTGCAATCTTTCTTTCATTCTTCCCAGCACTAGCAACTGCTCGGCCGCCATCGGCTGCCTTCTTATTCAATGCTTTGAACTGCAGCTGTGAGTCAGGATGCTCGGCGGCATAGTGCTCACGCATTTCGTGCTGCTGCCACATCAGCATTCCACACACATGACACAAATACGGGCCGCCGTGAGACTCTGAGGTGTGCCGCTCGAGATCGACGTCCAAGTCAAACTGCAGTGAGCACGTCTCACAAGACCGCTTCTCACGCTGCACCAACATCTCGTCATCGGCTTCATCATCCAAACTGTCATGCGCATCACAGACTGAGCTTCCATCTTTTGACTCTGTCGGAGAAAATGAATCTCTTTCTGACGTTGTCAGCTGTTCTTCTCGACCACTGTTATCCGTGCTAGTCTGAGAGGCAGCGGCAGAAATATCAGCAGCATCCTCGTTTCTTACCTCGGAGATTCCTGCTCCCGCTGGCTCTTCTTCTGACGACTTTTGGCTCGCTGCAGAACTGTCTGGTTTCCATAAATTGTACGACAGCTGTTCATTCGATCCCGAAGCTGCACTGTTGTTATTGACAGCCAAGTGGAGACTTACGTGTCTCACGAGATTAACGCGAACTCTAGATGAAAAGTAACAATTGGGACATTTGATCTCCTCCGGAAAAACGTAAAAATCGGGAAGCTTGCTGATAAATTTCCTTAAGAAATCAGCATTGTTTGCAGATTTTGGCTTTGTTGCCATTTTCTTCGACACAACTGGTACCGGCAGAGGCCTATATGCAGTGCTTGCTGTTCTACTGAAGTAAGGCCCATTGTACTCCGCTGACTGGGAGGATAGTCGATTAACTGGATCCGCTCTTTGAAGCTTGGCAAATTTTCGTTTCGGAGACCAGTTGGTTTTCTTACGTCTTCGGTTTTGTTTCTTCGGTGATGTTGGCATAACTATCTGAGAGCAGGCCTTTGTCTTTGCAGTTCGGCTGGGGTTTGCTCTTTCATACTGAGTAGCTTCGGCACCACCGCCATCATCTTTCTGAAGTGAAGACGATTCTGTTCTCATTTGCTTGTGACTCTTCTGATGACGCCTATATGCATCCAAGTCATTGGTGATGAATTCACAGCTGCTGCAGTGCATACGGTATACAGTTAACGGGTCCGAACTTTCGGCCACTTCAGTAACAAAGTCGGCAAAATTTTCTGCATGAGACTTTAGAAGGTGACGAGGAAATGAGAGCGACTTGGGACACTTGTCACTGTATTTAGCATCTAAGTAGTTGGCAAGATCTAAAAGGCTGTGCTTGTCACGTAAATGCTCGACATAAATGTGCTTCCACAGCAAACCATCCTCACACACGGGACACTTCACGATGTTCTGAAGATAGCGAACCCATTCATTATGTGTAATACTCTTGCACGATGAACCAGGGTCGGAATGCTTTTTTTCGATATGCCTCCGCAGGTCACTTGCACTCGCCTTTTTGGCATCGCAACCACTGCAACTATAATACACGATAGCATGGTTGCCAACGTGGTGAGACAAATGCCAGACGAAAACGTCCTTTTTCGCTGTTCTCATGTTGCAGCTGGGGCATCTGAAATAGCCGTGCTTCTGAGATACGGGCCCGTGGCCAGTTTTCATGTGCAGTTCAAGCTGAGTGTCATTGTTGCACGTGAATGAACACAGTCGGCAGCAAGCCTTCAGGCATCTCTCATCATGTCTTATCACCACAGTTCTACGACGATAACGTTTCTGACTCGCGGGCGCTTCTGCCACACTATCCGTCACCTTAACTTCTCGAGATGGCTCTGTACGTTGAGCCGGTAAGCCTGTTCTGGAATTAACACTTGCTTGCAAATTGGACACTGCACCTGGCTTTGACAACCCATTATTTTCTACAAAAGCACACAAAAACACTACAAAATATAGCAGTTGACCTCAATAGCAAAGCACTCGCTAATCATTACACAGGCTGCTAACTGTCAGTGGTAACCGTAACAGGCAAATTACAAACTTCTGTAACAGCTAAAATGTTGACGGTATCTGGAGAAAGAGATGATCTTTATTTGTGGACGATCTATGCTGACATGTCATTCACATCATAATGCTTTCTTAGTTATGTAAGGTAAGGTAAAGGTAAACGTGGATTTGTATAGCGCCTCGTCATGAACACACCTCTAAGGCGCTCAGGTATGGCACGCGTTCTCAAGGCATCTCACAGTTTTACCTGTACACCCCACATTCATCCACTAACGGAATGAACCAAGCTGGTACTTATTTACCGACCCCGGAGGGATGAAAGGCTGAGTTGGCCTTGGACCGTAATAGCAATTTAACTATTAAAAGTTTGTTAACAGCTAAATTTAATACTTAACTTGACAAAAATTAACACTGGATTAATCATTTATTTCAACTAAAATCCAATTATTACAGTCAGCCAAGAAATTGAAGAAAACCATTTTTTTAATTTTTCATTCATCAGTTAACAGCTCTCATAACAAGACACAACTCGCAAGTGTTTTTCATCAGACCTGTTAAAACAAATGTTCTAAAACACTGACGGTCTCTGCAGAAAGAGACGATCTTTGTTTGTTAATGATCTACCAGCTAAGCTGATGAGTCATTCATATCATGATGATGTTTTCTTAGTGACGTGCCAGTAATAGAAATTTAACAAGGAAAATTTTGCTAACCGCTAAATTATTTGACGACTAATCAGTAATCATGTGACTAATCGTGAATTTGCCTTCCCCCAAGACTAATGCCTGTTTTCCACCCTCATGCAACGTAACATAACATGCCGTAACGTAAGCATTTTACGTTGTGCAAACACATACGTGAAAATTTTACGTAACGTAAGCTACTTACGGCTCTTACGGCTGCTCCGTAACAAATAGAACTCGGTTCTATTTTTCACGTATCTATGCACGCACGGGACTTTACGTTACAGTATGTTACGGATCGACACGTACGGATGGATCAATGGTATGTTACGGTTTCTTACATTACGTTACGTTACGTGAGGGTGGAAAACAGGCATAAATCTTTGGCATTATCCAGGATTAGCCCCCGGGTAAGGGTTTGGGTTAGTGTTAGTATAGTGTATAGAATAGCCACCGGGGGCTATTCCTGGATATGGCCAAATCTTTTGATAATTTATATTTACACAAAAGTGCCTACTTTATGTGATTAGAAAGTTGTGATGCAAGACTGCCAGTCTCAGTTGTTCGATAACAAACCCACCATGAAGTACCGGTATGTATTTCCATTTTATACGAACGCACGTCATCATTACAGCCTTACGGTGCTGCTGCATGGCAACATTCAAGGCCATGGTGGACCCACTGGAAAATATATCTGGCTTAAGCATGTAACATTAGTTAGTTACTAAAGAAATGCTTTAAACAGACTGACTTTTCAGCTTCCTGGCTGCATTTTGGATATTTTCAATGAGTTTTTATGCCTCCAACACTGTTAGAACAGTGCCGGAGGCATTACGTTTTCAGGCTGTCTCTGTCCATGTGTGTGTGTGCATCTGTGATCATATACTAACAGTTCGTTAACAAAGTATCTTATAAACTGCTTGTGGAAATTTCACCATATTTACAACGTAAGTAAGTACATGATTTATATATTGCCAAAGTCTTAAAAGAATCAGGGTGCATGGACAAAGATATTCTGGGCAAGGTGGGCAGCTAAAATGGGGTAGGCTGACTGAAAGTAAAATGTCTTTAGATGACGTCTGAAAGTAGGAAGTGACTGAGATTCACGGATACTGACAGGCGATGAATTCCAGACTCTTGGAGTGGAAAACCGAAAAGCACAAGATCCAAAAGTAGGTTGTGACGGGGGACTGAAGGCTGATGACAACTGAATGAGTGCAGAGACCTCTTGGGTTCGTGATGTTGCAAGAGGTCGGACAGATATAGCGGACGACCAGTGAGCATCTGTGCGGGCTTCTAAGGTCACGGTAGCAACTTTAAACCATATATGCCATTCAACAGAGAGTCAATGGAGTTGTTTAAGAAGTTTATTTGAAGATAGTGGAAATGCACGAGATTGCTGGTGCAAGACAACCCGAGCTGCTGCACGCTGGATTCAGTGCGGTAAGGACAGAGACATAAACTGATTAGATATTGAGGTCAGTAGGTTAAGGTCATGGCAAGACCCGTCAAGGTCAAATAAGCACTTTGAAAGGGATTTTCTCACATATCTCCGGAATGCATGGACTATTTTAATAAAGCTAATCACAATTACTCATTACCAGGTCCACATTACATTCTTGACATTTTCAAGGTCTAGGGTTCAACAGGTCAAGGTCACAGACAACATTTTCCAAAAATACACTTTTCTGCCATTCGACCCCGACCCGTCCCCACTAATCTACCCCCCTTACCATCTCACCCCGGGACAAACAGTTAGCCCCTGCCAACACCCCGTGTTCAATCTCCAAACTTCCAAAGCGTCAAGTGTGTAACCTAACTAGTGTAGATACAAAGTAGCAAACGACGTGTGCAAGCATTTCATACAGTACTGACATATCCACTAAGTCAACGTATTACGCTACCATATCATCAGTGCATCCATGATGTGCATTGTCAAGCGTTCACGGTTACGCTTAACACTTTTGCAGTTCACAACTTCACAGTCCGTGGAGAAAGAGGCACCCAACAATAATCATTCTGCAGTAATTAGCATATGGCGCGTGACCGACTGGTGAGTGGCAAGTATGCTTGCCACGAAATGCGATCTAGCCCGGGCCCGGAGACCAGATGACAGCGCACTGCACAGTGCAGACCACAGTGTGACCAGGTACTGGCAGAAAGCTCATTAATACAGTCTCCCTGTTTTGACAGTGTAACAGAATGAGCGTAAAAAGTAGACCATGGACTTGGTCAACATTCTGCAGTCTGCAGGAGGTTGAGTGACATTACTGGGAGACCACGTGCTGGCTGCATGCTGCCAGCCCCGCATCTGCAGGTTTGCTAGTCAAGGTCCAACGTCCCCCATCACTGTCGCGCCACCTCTATGGGGAACCCAAGAGCTGCATGGGGTCCCCATCTTCCCTGCCCCAATGCAGAGCTCTACTGCCCAATAATAATCCACTTCAGTTCGAAATTTTCTTGTTGGACACCACACAGTATTTGCACAGATCCAATATTTGTAACTGCAGGAAATATAATACTCACCAGTTTCAGCTAGCACAGCGGCTTCGGGTGCACGGCTGTTGGCACTTGCTACAGTTTCGCGCACAGAGGTCACGCTTAAGCTGTCGACAGCACGCGTTAACTCGGCAACTTTTTTAAGCATGTTCATCAAGCCACTCACAACTGCGCAGCAGGTGGATAATGCACCGTTTGTGTTATGAAAGCATACACTGTTCCACGACCCATGTACGTGTTTCCACACGTGACGGACAAAAATGGCTTCACTGCGGGCAGTGTAGCAACATGTGAGGCACTTGTATACACCGCGACTGTACACGTACTTTCCAGGCATATGTACCACCGGATTCATTTCCACAGCTGCGCTTTTATCAGCTACATGTGGTTCCTGACGCTTGGTTGCTTGCTGATTTGGCGAGAGCATCTGTCTCATCAGACCAACTGGGTGAGTTTCACCTGGAACTGAAGTACTGGAGATTCTCATTGTCATATTTTCTGGCAGCTTGAAGCTGATATTTACTGGCTCCGGGACAGCAGACACAAACGGTAACAGCATGCTTAAAAGAGTGTTCAGTTCGTAAACATTTCCATTAAACAAAAAATCAGTTTCGCGTCCAGCGTGACTCTTCTGGAAATGAATCCGTAACTTGGGTACAGACGGAATGTCTACCAGACACACAGAGCACTTGTACGGTTTTTCAAAGACATGATGTCGTATATGTTCTCGGAAAGCTATCCAGTCGGTTGTAGATCTCGGACACTTCGAACACATATACTTCTCATTAGCGAACTTGAACACAGTATCACATACTGCGTCTGGACTAACTTCGAAAACAAAATGTGATCTCGCGTGTAGAATGTATCTGCTCTCCGACTTATGATGATAACCGCAGTCTACATACGGGCAAATAAAGTCCGTACTCTGTGCAATTCTGTTGACATCAAGTCTGTTAAGAAAATCGAAGTCTGCGTCATTCCGATTCTTCGGCAGACCTTTGCAGAAGTCAACAACTACGCCTACAGCTCCATCCACCGTCCCACGATGAATCCGCAACACGTTCGATTTTCCATCATGCTCCAGCTGCAACGTAGCCTCCACGGACATGACGACAAAACTTAAAAATCCCCGTGATATGACGGGTATCCGCCTGATGAATCTACCGTTACCTATATATTTTTCTGAAGCGCATGCGCACTCGCATATAGGTCACTTCAAAGAATATATACGCCATTAGACACTCGAATATTTATAGGTCCGTGGTTAGGGCTGTGCGAGTGATAATTGACCGTTTTACCGCTCGAGTACTCTGTCGAGTTTGTTATCGAGTACTCGACGGTAAATGTTTGCCTTGCGTGCTGCTTTGATGTAATGAATAAATAGAGGATGGGCCACAAAACTTCACCATTTTTGGAAGTCTCCAACTCTTTACTCAGCTTGTTACTCACCTTGTGTAAGTTGTGTGGCCTCACCGGCGAGAAAACCCACCGGGGAGGCCTATGACTCAGCGGATCAGTCCATAAAGAAGCCCATCCTTGTTTCCCTTATTTTACTCAAACTCCGGTCACGAATAAGGATGAGTTTGGCGGTGTGAGTTGAGACCAATCCGAGAAGCAAAGTGGCCACACACGACGCAAGTAAAGCCGTCAGTTGTCGGTCTCCCGCCTGCTTTACGTAGGGATAGCTTCTTCTTCAGGTCTGCGACTCGTTCTGATTCGAAGTGTTGCACCGAAGCTTTGCACATCGCACGCTACGATGATCTGTCCTCTGCTAATGTCACAAGTTCCTTCGGATCAATACTGCACAACTTCAGATTGTGCTTCAGCATGTCCTTGTATCTCTTCCGCTGACCATCACCGGAGCGCGTGTGCCATGTTCAAGCTGACTGTAGAAAGCCTGCTTCGGCAGCCTGTTATGGCTCACACGTATGATATGACGTGTTCGGTCCAGCGAAATTGGGATCAGAAAGGCTTCAATGCCACATATGCTGCAGATCTGCAGGACTTCAGTATTTGGTAGGCCTATGTGGTCTTGCCACTTGACATGGGCAATTCGCCATGCAACGCTTGTAGAACTGCTCCAACTTTGCGACGTGTCGGAGATACAGGACCCACGACTCACACCCGTAGAGTAGAGAAGACAAGTCGGCTGCCTTGTATAGACGGCAACTTTGGTGTCCAGTCGGATGTCATACGTCATGATCGTTCGAAAGACACTTAGAGAGCCGGCTGAAGGCAGAGCTAGCTTTTGATAGCCGAATACTGAATACTGATGTCGCCGTCGACAATTGAACGTCTGAGGAGAGAATGCTGCCGAGGTAGCAGAACCTGTCCACAGCCTTGATGGTCGTGTCTGTAGTCTTGATGACTGGCTGTGCAGCTGTGCGGTGGTGTTTGCACCGTTTCCAAGTTATGGCTGATTATTGGTCAAATTTTCGCCAGCGAGAGGGGAGTGCCTCATTTAACGCTCTCGCTGGGTTCCCTGCCAATATCGCCATAAAATGTTAATTTTGCTAAAACTAGATTCTTTGGCCTACATTTCCGCTGCAGAAAGTATCGACAGACGACAGACAGACGGACGGGCGATAGCATATAGCGAGTTCACGTTCGCTAAAAGGCCTGGGACAGCTTGAACAGAAGTGTTGATGGGAAATTTTTGCAGCCGAAAGTAAGCGGGAATATATTTCTGGGCTACCTTTTCTTGTTTTACTCTCCCTTCTCTTTACCGTCATTATTTCTGTTTCATTCGAAATTATAACGCAGACCGTCCTGTAATCCAGCTAGAGCTAGGGGGTATGAGGAGAGAGGAGCGCTGTAAGCTGCATTTTCAAGGGGGTCTTGGGCGCCCCAGCAGCTATGAGCAGTTTTGGCTAATTTGGCGCCATGCAGGAAACTGCATCTGGTACGAAGGGTTTCTTCTTATATTCTAACAGTAAAGTTTAACCTTTTCAAGAAATTGCAGCCCACGGAAACATGCCTGGCTGAAAGACTGCCTCCCGCTCCGCAGTCCGCTCCCGCTCCATCATTTTCTGCCACGCCCGATCTACGCTCCGTTCCGATCCACTCGATTTTCTGCCCATTTCGCTTCGTTTTCCGCTCCGCTCACATACTCCAGGGCAATGAAAAAGAAGGGGCTGATGAATGAAATAAAGACTGATTGATTGATCGAATGCTTGACTGGCTCGATTAGCAGAAAATGGCCCAGCACTAATAATAACGAGTATAGATATTCTAGGTATCAGATGTTTGCGTAAATAAACAAAGTAAAAAGACAATTGTAATTTATTGTCACGTCGAATGCGGTATGCACGCACTGTAAAGATGCATTCAGTATTGTTTGAAGCACTTAGACTTCACGTGCAGTATAGTTGCCACTAAACTGTTTAGATTGGAAGATTTACTTCTCAGGTTAAACATAAATTGGAAATTATGACCCGCCCCATATGGGTCAGGGACCCCTGTAGGTCACGCCGCAAAGTTACTAATCGGTCTTTCCGTCGGAATGTTTACTCCAGAAGATTATCGTAAAAAGCAATGTACAGCTATAGTCACTATTTATCATGGACTGGAAACGGCTAGCGGACATCCAATGTCATCCATACCAGATTGTCTATTCTGTGTCAATGATTCGTCTTCAGTTTACAAACATATTTGCCTGGTGGATGTAACCGACAACTAGTTCACTGTTTGATCTATATCATCTTGGCTGTCATTTAATTCCGTAGTCTACTTTGACACTGTTCAGTAAGTCTGGCCATCTGCTGACTATGGATGTCAAATCAGTTGCAGAGCCTGTTACCAGCGTGTGTATTGTCTGTGTATATTTTCTATGATACTGTGGCATTAGGGGTAACCTATAATAGTGGTTAGTGGACGCATGGGAAATTGCCTGAATGCCGACTGGGCGGAATGCTGACTGCTGATAATAGCAGTATGTGTCCATAATGCTGAGCCAATTCCGTGATGGTGTTTCCCACTCTAACATAGATGAGCTACGTGAGGGTTTTATCTCAGTGAGTGCAGGGGTAAAGACTCCCTGGTAAGGGGGTCAGGTGCTGGAGCTGAAATCAGACGTGGCCAAGGTCAGCTCGGGTAAGCTACACCTTAGTTTCACAACTGTGTCTGCAGTTAAGAAGTATGCAGGCCTAAGTACTTGCTTGAGCAGTTATAGGGGGATGTATGTCAGCCAGTAGCCTGATAAGGAATTCTGGTCCTCTGGCACTAGAGAACGGCGCCGCCGCTGCCAGTCATTTAGTGTGAAGTCGGAGTCAGTGATTTGCATGTGACTGAGTCAAATAATACTAGAGGAGTACTTGTTTGCTAGCAAAGCTGTTTGTTGCTGCTGTGAGAACAGTGTACTACTACTGATGTAGTACGCAATTACTACTACAACCAATGCTACAATGGCGATGACAACAACAACAACAGCTGCTTCTGCTACTACTAATATTACCACTAGTAGTAGTATTGTTATTAGTAATATTAGTAGTAGTTGTTGTTGTGAGCTGTTGTTGCTATTGTTGTAGTTGTAATACTTCAACTACAACTTCTCCAAGTTGACTTCGAGTCGCCCGCCAGTCGTATATTTTAGAAGTCAGTCATATTCATTTTTGTGACTGGCGCCGCTCTCTGTCTGGCATCTGTGGCACATGATTGCTGTCTTTAACGTTAGGGTCACGGATGACTGCATACAAGCTTCAATATTGCGGACTGGTATCTCAAAGGCAAGGCAAATAAAATGGACAGGGAAAAGGTAGCTGATCTCAAGAAGAAAAGGCAGCCATCTGGCACTATACCATATAAAGTGAGTAATGTGGTCTCCGGGCTTTGGTATTAATGAATGATTAATTCTATTATGTTTTTCTGCTTTATGTCATATTACACGTTACTGGTTTTTGAGAAGAAAAGTAGTGATCGTAATGAATGTATATAAAGTGCAGTTTGTTTTGTAATAGACGTGCATATTTGAACAACTGTGCATTGTTTTTGGATTACTTTAGTTATTTTACGTCTAAGTGTAACTTATTGTACAGTACTTGCTTAGTTTTATGACACAGGAAAGGTGGAGAGACTCAGAAGCTAGTTGTTAGAGAGCATTTATGCATTTAAGAAACGTGCATATGCGAACATGATGATTGGCTATAGTTGCTGACTGATTATCCACCATCGAGATACTATTTGCTGATGTCTGTGGATGAACGTAGGTGTCTGAGAATGAGTCGTTAGCAAGCATAGCTGCGCAGTGTAACAGCACCGTCTCTGAACTGAAGGTCATCAACAGACTCATGACGACGGCAATCTTCCCGGGACAGGTCAATACCAGAATGTGATGCTAGTTAAAATGCTCGCGCATTCGTCGTGCTTTTTTCTGTATTCAGAAATGACTCTGACTTTCTGTAATCCGTCGGTATTTAATAGTGCAGAATATACCATTGCTGCTGCTGCTGATGTTGATGATGATGATGATGATGAAAATAATATTTGCTGTTTACGTTCTAATAATCACTCTACAGAATGGACGACTATTGAATCAAAATCAGATTGTGGCTGATTTCACGGTATCAAGATGAATCGTTGTCATCCATAATGCGGATCTAAAATTTGAAAGTAAAATATAAACTTCAGCAGCGTAAAACAAACGGCGACAAACACGTCCATATAAAGCAGATCGGACTTCAAAGACCCTAGTGGCCGTCTCCTGGCAAGCAAACAGCCGACGTTTACTGCTGCAGTAATTGACAGCAGGCATTTTGATCAGCAGCATTACTGTTTGTGTATGTATTATATGCGTGTAAGGTTGAGCGTGTGTCTTAACCATATTAAAGGAACGATTATTATTATTATTGTTAGTAGCTGGCTTTTATCGGCAAGACATCACACTGGTCTGTGAAACTCGGTACATCCTGGTACGTGAATTGTCGGATGGATGAAGGTTGGATGCTTGGTGTGGGGCGTTCATTGTTATGTGACATTGTGGGGGTCCAAACCTCAGGTGGAAATACATTATGCAGGATACTTTGTTGTCACCATAGGGGCGGGCGGTGCAGGGATAGTTGGTCTACTGCTGGCTGTACTTTCTGCTCATTACACTGCTAGTTACAAGTGGCTGCCAGAGTCACGGACACGCCACCTCCACACACGGCATTGTAGCTGCTTGCCTTGTACTCTCCTTTAAAATGACACACTACCGTGGCATTTTGAGGCACCTGCAATCATGCAATGGTGCAGCAAGCAGCTAAAGACATGTACTGCACTGTACGTTCACATGTGAATATAGCCGCATACTCAGCTGACTCGGTGTGAAATCGATTGATTTTTGGCTGAACATTGTCAAATCGATCCAAATCGGCAAAAGTGTGAATCATCCTTTCTCTAAAACA
>Ga0049105_1000150_pt1 | contig 18013 bp, 13 predicted proteins | sample WorMetvaBAHAMAS1_FD_61260 | JGI IMG/M metagenome (GOLD analysis project Ga0049105, IMG submission 61260) | Worm MetaG Olavius vacuus BAHAMAS.1 | ecosystem: Host-associated > Annelida > Digestive system > Unclassified | place: Germany: Marburg | collected 2013-04-09
TAGTTCTCTTTTTGTGTAGCTTCAGAGAATGTCCTCTGGTACTGGAGTACTGGAGTACGACTTATATAGCGCCAGGTCTTAAGAAGAATCAGGGCGGATTCATTATGTTTTCAGTCGTCCGTCTGTCCGTTAACACCGCGTGACGCGATGCGATCTCTGATGGACGCAGTCTTCCAAACTGAGGCGTATTGGTTTAGCCATGAGCTCTCTGAAGAAGATCTGGAACTACCGACAGCTCAATACCGATACACAAGTCCACGTTTATCGCGCGCTAGTCACCAATGACAATGAACCTTGCCAATGAACAAGATTGACGCCATTGCAAGATATCCTGTCCAAGCGGGGATAGGAAATACCGGTAACGTCTACGGTAAAAAAAGTCCATGGTAAAAATGTCCACTAAGTAGGAAAAAATGGCCACGGTAAAAACGTCCGCAGTAAACAAAACCAAAAGTGATAAAATCATTTTAAATCAACACGCATGCTTTAAAGAGATCTATTCTAAACAAGTCTGACATTGTGCAATTACACATAGGCAACATTTATGCACGACAACGAAACATGCCGTCGCGAACTGTTCATGTAAGTCAACCATTCTATAGGCCTACTGTGACACTGTCACACAAATAGGAAGACTTGGAGTTCTCGAGCTCTGAGTATTAGTCTCGAGACGTCCCGAGACCCGTTTTTTACAAGTCTTGGTCTCGGTCTTGGTCTTGAACCTCGGATTGGTCTTGTTCTTGGTCTTAGAACCCTCGAGTCTCGGTCTCGGTCTTGGGACTTGGGACCATGGAGACTCGGTCTTCGTCACTCATAAAGCGTGAAATTGAGACAAAATAGTTGGGTTGAATTGGCACACAGTGACACGTTTAAAGTGCTGCGTCCATTGCTATAGAAAGTCTTCTGTCCGCCTGCCACCTCTGCTCCTGTGGAACGGATATTTAGCCACAGTGGTTTGCTGATGCGGGCAAACAGGCTAGAATGTGTGACAACATGCTGCCACAGTTGATCTACTTGCGATGCAACACTAAGTTGTAAGTTTTCATGTTGCTGCACAGTTGTAGTCTGTAGTTAACTATAGTTATATTACCAGAAACACTTGGATGTTAACGCTTTAGTTGTCGAATGTCGATCAAACATCGTACTTTTGAAATGTTGTGTGTACTGTGTATGCGCCGAAGTTTGATACACTGCAATGATTAACGGTAACTGCCCAGCCCAAATAGAACTGTTGTTAAACATGGTGTGATGTTTTGTTGTTTTACTGTGTGCAACTATACCGGTATGCTGGATTTTCTGCTAGCCATGACTTTTTCAGTCTTTTTTGTTTGTCACAGTCCACCCCAGTCATGAACTTCCAGTATTCGTCTTGTAAGTCTTGAGTCTCGGTCTTGGTCTTGAACAGAAAGTCTTGGTCTTGGTCGTCAAACTGCTGAGTCTTGATCTTGGTCTTGGTCTTGGATAAGCAAGTCTTGGTTTTGGATAAGCAAGTCTTGAATCCAAGTCTGCAAATAGGCCTACAGTCTAACGATTTAGCCTTATGCTAATACACGTCCAAAACTTCATTTGCCGAACTCATTGGCCCATGCGGTGAATTAGACCTACTCACAGTGCTAGCGAATGTTATAACCAACGGCCTTCAGAGTTTCAGACACTGTTCTAGTGACAGGCTGTCAGCATCACCGTCACTGGCAATCAGTTTGCTACACAGCCCTTGAAGACGACGCTGCATGTTGTGTGGACGTTTTTCCTCTTCGACGTTTTTACTGTGGGCGTTTTTCCTATGACACTATTACCGTGGACGTCTTTTCCATTCGTTTACATTCTTTCCGTGGCTGTTTTTCCCTAATACCCCAAGCGGAGGGCATCATTGTTGGGTCATGTCGCCAGTGCACAAGGCACAAGGGCTTCTTGATGATGATGATGATATCTCTTTACGCAGTGGATGGATTTCAATGAAGCTTGCCACAAGTATTCATCACGTGAGTGGGCACTGGCACTGCTGAAAAGTACAAGGTCAGAGGTCAAGGTCCAATACCTATAATCAATCAAGAAATTTTTAACGTGGCTAAAATAGCAATAGGCCATTTGTCTGCCTGTCATACAACATCAGGAAATGATTTGTGGAAGAGGAATGTCTTCAGACGCTGGCGGAAGACAGGAAGTGAAGGGGATGACTGGAAATCCACCGGTAGTGTGTTCCAGAGTATGGCCGCGGCGACGGGAAAAGAACGACGACCGACGGTTGACGAACGGAATGGTGGAACGTGCAGCTGATGCGTCGAAGAAGAACGGAGTCGAGGACAGCTGGGCAGGTCAGCGACACGAGCTAGCTGACTGAGGTATGAGGTAATGGCGGAGGCATACGGTCTGGCGTCAACAGCGCCGGTCCCAGGTTGCTACTGCATCATCATCATCATCATCATCAGTCCATGGGCTCAACGCCCGTTGGTGTCCAATGCACCCTTCACAACATGCTCCATAGTAGTCGATCCTGAGCCATCCTGCTGAGAGTGTGTATATCCATGTTACACCAACCTTTGACATCATCCAGCCATTCTCTGCTAGGCCTTCCTTGCAGTGACGTTCCATCCACCATTCCGAACATCACGTTCTTCACCAGTCTTGGCCGTCCATTTTGCATATGTGCCTAAATAAATTTAGCTTCCTTTCCCTCATGCTACTGCATGGGGGCACGAATGGTGGGTGGGAATGGGGCACATGAAGAGCGCGGGAGCACGATACCGATAATGGGGATATGGGGACAGACCCCCCAGCGGGGGATTTTGATGACCTAGCTCGGCCTACATATCATTACTAAATGCTCCGATCTTCCACTGCATACCTGCTTAAACGACCTCTAGTGCTCACTTTTCCCTTGCAAGATTTCGCCATTTAAAAAAAATAGAGTCCGTTAATTCACCCGAATTAATTGTAGTAGGGTTAGTAGGGTTGGTAGGGTTAGTAGGGTTAGAGTTACCGCTTACTGTTACCATTAGGGTTAGTAGGGTTAGTGCCATGGTTAGTGCCAGGTTTAGCGTTAACTAAGTCGAAAATTAATTCGGGTGAATTAACGGACAAGTACCAAAATATGCACCTTCAGATGAAAATGCATTTAGGCAGGTGATGGCCGCCATGAGTATGCATAGAAGGTCATGATCTTTTGCTCGGATTCATTTTTTTTGAACGGCATCCCGTCCTCACAGGTCACTGAATGGAACTCATTCAAACTTTGCCGATGTTTGGTAGTGACCCATTTGAAAGTGAGTGTCCAAAATTTGGGGGTTTCCTTCCATAAAGTGTGGGGCACCAAAAACTACATGCGTATCCCGGTGATTTTATGTCATTATGACTTAAATGCACATATCTTTGGAATGAAATGAGCTACAAACAGAAAACACGATGAAAAACAACAAAGGGTCCCCTATTCTCCCCAAAGTTGGTGAACTTTCACCCACTAATGGCTGAGAGCCAAGCCTGCATTTTGACCCACTTTCACATTTATGAATTGCCAGCATATGTTCACACGGTGGTCGCCAGAATGGAACTGAACGAATCTCTGCTACATGTTCAGAAGTTATCTAGCTTTGAGACGATGTGAAAAATCTGGGGCTTCCTCCCCTAAAATGTGGGGCCCATAAACTGTATTTGTGCGTGATTTGTGCGACATGTACGGGCAAAAGACTTTGAAAAATGCTCTACAAAATACAAACATAATACAGATTTAGAAACATCGAAGGGTCTCCTATAATTTTCCGAAATGCACTTAACTTTAGCCACAAATGGTTGAGAGCTAACGCATTTCTGACTCACTGTCATGGACTGATTTGAGGAAGACATCTAAATAACTTCAAGATAAAATTAGTTAACAAACAGAAAAACAGACTTTGAAACTAAGAAGGGTCTTCTATATTTACCTAAAATTAGGTGAACTATGGCCCACTTATGACTGAGAGTTAAGCATGTTTTTGACTCATTTTCTAAACTGCCAGCATGTTCACACAGAGCCTGATTGAAATCACCGAACAGAACTCAACCAACCTTTATCATATGTTTAGAAGGCATCCATGTCTGAAAACAGATGGCAAAAATTTGGGAAGTTTTCTCCCCTTAAGTTATGAACCCTATGATTGTGGATGCGATGTTGGTATACTGAAGCCGAAATTGGTGGTTCCAAAGATACCCGAAAGTCCAAGCATTAATCACCGGTGTGTTCACACGGAGGCCACCGAGTGCGAGTCAACCAAACTTTGCCACATGTTCGGAAGAGGGCCAGAGTTAAAAATGCACATCGAGAATTTGGGGGTTCCCTCCACCTAGTGTGGGGCCCAAAAACTGCCTATATTCAGTTGGTTTTATGACATTGCAACTTAAGCACAAATATCTTCAGACTGAAAGGCACTAGACAAATGGACAAACGGTTTACACAGAGCGAGATAGAGATATGTTTCTACTAGTTTCTTCAACTTTCTTGACATCAAATTTCGTATTCCGGAGTTTTGTGGTTCGTCGCCCTATAACAAGTGTGTTAATGAGAAATATACCCCTATCTAAAGCGAAAATGTGACCAATAGGCCTAATCTGCTATAATTTGGAAATAGCGTAAGATAGGATGTAAGTTAGTATTAATCACTACTAGAAAGTTGCGTATGGGCTTTGGATTGGTGCCAAATTGGTGATCTTGAATCACGATCTCAAACAGGGTAACGGCAGTAAGGTAGGCCTACTATGCGTTATTACGCTGAACGCGATGGATTTTAAAGCTAACTATGTCATAGTGTCTGTCACGAAACTGTGGCCCAATAAATGTAGTTTTCGGCAATATATGACTGATGCATTAAATATTCAAGGAGATTACGGAGAACGAGTGTATTAACGAGAGACACTTTGTCAAAGGTGATAATTTCACAAATACTGCACAATAACTGGTAAACGGTACGAGATAGGATGTACTTTAGTAATATTCACTTTGAAATTGCATACAGACTTTCGACTGGTACCAAAGTAGTGACCTTGAATGACTGTGAATGGCTTGATGACCGCCGATGTGCGTCATCTCTGCAGTAGCTGATTTTTATGTGGCCTTCATAATTTGGCCGAAATTTGGTCTTGAGTACGAGACGTAAATGGCCGAGAACGAGAAATCAGCCTCCTGAGAAGCTGACAATTTTTGTCGAAACCAGACAGAGACCAAGACCACAACCCTGCTGACATGGCATCTATAATCTATCATTAATAAACAGAACATTAAACAATATTTCATTATATGATCAGGTTCCTGCTTCACAGCAGGCAAGATTCGTTGTTTGACTTTACCAGACCAATCTCCATTTACACCGAGTGTTGCACAGGAAAATTGCAACAATCAGAATCTCTCATATTTTCGATAAGTAGAACCATTTTGACGAACAGAAGTCTATAGCAGCCACTAGTCATATTAGTTGGTAGAATGACAGACTTAGTTAACCTATTGTTAATATACAACAAAACAGCAATGTGATGCCAACAGTACTTTGCACAATTATTTGTACTAGCGTTCACAGTTCACATTCACAGTTGAGCTGTGTGTTACAGTGAATATGCTGGTCAGATGTTGTGTACAACACATTACTGCACATAAGTAATCAAGAATGATCAAATGCAATATGAACACAGCAGTTCTATAAGTCTGATGATTGTGACTGGGACTTAGTTGTTGCCAATCTGAGCAGCAACAGGAAAGTGCAACCGGTCCATAAGATCATCTATGCTCTCCTGTAATGTTTCAAGAACGTCAGCATTGATGAATAAATGTGTCTCGTCTAAATCCTGAATGACAAACGGACGGCCGAGCTCTTTCGTTTCATCCAGATGCAGCAAGAACTGCTTCATGGCAGGATCGCTGAAAAACAAACACTACACAAAATCAGAAACTGCAGACTTTTAGCACATAAATTCGGTCATGCTAATCTACGCGGGCGAGTACTGCTACTATGTGTGACAGGGGGCAGTAACAGTAATTAGGAGCAGCGACGCCGCCTTGAAGTCCTGCCGGGGCGGCTAACAATAAGTTACATAATCGATGACGATGTTTACTTGATTTTCAGTGCAGTTTTGCAGACGACCGACATGCCCGCAAATGTACTCTCTTGCAACACTGCATGACGACTGACTAAGCTGGACTGCTTTGGCAGTTATTTATATATACAAATGTTGCACCGTTATTCCCATCATAATAACAGCTAGTTAATGTGTTGGCAATAGCGTGTAAGTAATTCTGTGTATGTACTGTTGGAAGTGGCCTGTGGTACCATTTCCCCGTTACTTGCTGACGAGATGTGTGACCCAGTTATTGGTGGGCGTATGACCTAGTTACCTGCCCCATGCAGCACTGGCTCGCTTACCGCGCGGACTCTGAACATGCTGGACAATAGCCGGCCAGTGTTATGTGTCATTGTCTCTCACGCTACACGAGAAAACAGTCAGACGTGTCGGGTGCATGCAGTTATTGGTAGACAATGGTTAAGTCTATGAGGCTCACGGCAATGAGCTTGAACTGCTAGAGGCCGAGTGACAGACCGGGCACCGACGATGACCGTCTGGGCTTTGAGAGATGACGCCGGGCCCCAGAACGACGCCGACGGGTGAGGACGCCGGAAGCGGCTGGTTCAGAACGATGTGACAGTTCAAGACGACATGGCAGATCTGAACATCGAGCTCGCTGCATGACGTCCATGACACTGCAACTCGCCATCAGCCAAGTCACCGACTGCAATAAGGAAGCACTCCGCTCTGCTTGCTGTGCTGCGTCTGCTCTTGGTGACTGCATTTCTTCTTTATGTTCATCCCCCTTCTATGTTAATTCCTTTTGGTTACTCTGCCCTAGTCCCCGCTGTTTCACCATACCCCTAGGCTAGATAGCATCCTAGACTGTGTTACTAAATTGTTCTTTGACGAGCCATATACTATTGACTGTGTCGCACTATTATATCATCTTCTGTTATTTTTCTCTTTCTCAGTAAATTACTGCATTTTACATATCGCATGGTTGATTCTAAATTCAGGAGACTAGAAGGCTAGAAAGGAAGGAGGTCGTAACAGTACCCAAAGTGTGGGCAGAATTGAGCACTGAGCTGAATTACATTACTGCTCATCTCTGATGAGCTTAGTGTGCACGCAAAGGCCAGTTCTTGGAACAGGCATCTGTATGACTCGACTCATTCTCACCCACCCGCACATATCAAAGGCATTGTTGCTTCATTACTTAACACCCGCATTGGCACCACACTGCCATCATGCATTCCTGGCCTACTCACCCGCGTAGTTTAGCATAACCCATACCCCTAAAGTGCCCCTGCAATAACTTTATTAAGCGTCACTTTGATCAGTACTTTGTTAATAATAATAATAACCCAATAAATTAGAATTACAACATATAATAGAAAAGTACATTCCAAAGATAAGACAAATGAGCTTCCATTTCCTTTACATTTTTAGGTTATGCAGATTTTGTTGCCTGAAATAAAACAAGTAGCTCAGCTATCGCAGAGAGAACGCACTGCAGGGTGGGCCAGTTTGGGCCAAAAGTGGAAGACTAGAACGGAGACGTCGGAGAGACAATATTTTGCGAACATTATAGGTCTATCTTCAACCACTGTGTCGTAAGTGGCCAGCAAAGCTATCGAATTCCATGAAAAAAATGCAAAATAAGGGCTATTACGCCATTCAAGGTCATCAAGGATGGTATCAATCGAAAGCCCATATGTGACTTCCCATTAGTGATTAATACTAACTTGACATCCTATCTCGTACCGTTTCGGAGTTATCGCAGCTTATTCGGATTTTGGACACTTCGCATTTTTTAACCACGCATTGGGGGCTTAGGGACAACGTAAGATGTTCATCTTACGCTCATCGCCATCGGAAAGCGCATAGTGGACTTCCTATTAGTGTTAATTGAACTTTTTTTGCTACGTGTTACAACTGAGGCACTATGGGCGAAAATAGATAGAAAATCGGCAATTTGCAAACAGGTGGGTCATCATTCACATAGAAGGGGACGTCCCCCACCAATCATTTTTTGCACGGATAGTTGGGCCAATGCATGCCTTACAACTTTGTCACTGACAGTTTTCACACAAAGAAACTTTGTACTTTCTTCAAGTGAAGTGCAATTTTACACGGAAAATGGCCCTTTGGGGGCTTACGGCAATGTATGATGATCATCTGAAAAATGCGCAGTCCACTTTCTAGTAGTGTTAATTGAACTTTTTTTGCTAGGTGTTACGGGTGAGGCTCTACGAGTGAGTATCGGTTCAAAATCGGCAATTGCACTCCAACGGGGGCTGGTTGACCCAAAATTTCAGGTAGTAGCGGGCACCCCCCACCAACCATTCTTCTTCTCAGAAAACTAGGCTAAATGATCTTTTGCAAAGTATAAAAATCTGGACAGATCTTCCTTCCATTTTGTCACAATCCACGTGTTTGACAGACAGACGGACAGACACCTTTCTCATCGCTAGTCTGCGCTGGTATTCCATGCAGCGCGGAAACTATGTATAAATGGCAAACATTGAGTTTAGGGTGCCATATTCACAACAGTACTTATTTAATGCTATTCCTGACACTAACCATAACGGTAACCCTACTAACCCTAATACTAGGTACCGTTGTGAATATGGCACCCTAATTTGCCGTATAAATTATGTGTCTAAAACTGAAATGCTCATATCATAACAGTATCTAGTACCAGTTCAGTGTACAATGGGATCGGCTGTACAGGCTATTGCATCTCGGCCCGCACTCACAGACCATTAATCACAGGAAAAAATCCATAGAGAAATACACAGATGAGTGTCCGCACACGTACAACATATCCACTTACTGAGTAAACAGTGATCATGTGAGTTAGGGTTAGGGTTAGGGTTCTCCTTACATGCTGCTCGTGTGCACCCTCACCATATATAGACACTCATCTGTGTATTTCTCTATGGATTTTTTCCTATGATTAACGGCCTGTCCCGCACTCGTATTAGTGTGTAGGGCGTTGCATTGACACTGACACAAGTGACAACAGACGGTGTATTTTGTAAGTCGCAATATAGCCATGGTAAGTAAAGACAATATACCATTCAACAAGTACGCCCTTTTCAACGTTTACCATAGTTAAACATAACGTAAATACAACTTAAGCTCCGAAATTGACTTCTATATCATTATCCATGGATGTAAACAATCCCCAAAGAATATACAATATCATCAGCTGCTGTGTTGTTGCTGAGTTGTTGTAGAAATTAACTAACGGTAGCACGCAGTTTTACCCGCATTCATCACTAATAACAGTAAGAAGAGTATTCTTATACTTACAAAATCGTCAGCGTAAGAATGCATGTTACTCTGTAATTGCGTATTGGAATAAGTTCAGTACTTCAGTACGTCATCGCAAATAAATAGCTGGAATGGCCTTGGCTGCAGGTGCTTGCTATATTTGGTGCGTGTTTCTATGATCCCATAGCAACGTTTGACAACATTTATCAGTTAATTTTGTCAACAGTTTGTGTACAGTGTAAGTTTTATTAAGAACTTATTCGAGAATATAATTTGTGTAAAGTTACAATCTTTTAGTAGACATAACGGCTTGTACTTACATGTTCAGATACTGGCGCAGTGCAGTCGTAACCAAATGATATGAGAGTTGCTGTGACAGTCCAGGATAATGCCCCACTGTCATACCTTTAATTTGCTTGTTATCATTAACGTAGTCAGATTATGCGAATGTATCTGTTTTGTTACAGAACACACAACAAAGCCAAATATTTGGGTCATCTTGACATTTTTCAAGTGCAGTTTATTACACTCTATGCCCCTAGTTTCATCTGCCAGGTTTCTTGTGTATGATTGAATTAGTTTACAAACACAGAAAAGTTTTTAATCTCTTTATGTGGCATAGAATTGAAAATATGATATTTTGCTACATTGCAGGCTCGAGAAGTATATGTCTAGTACAGAATGCCATCAGCGGGAGCTGTGATGCCACCCACTATTATTCCACTTCGCAGTCCACTGTCGAGTGGAAAACCAACTTCACATATTGATACAAAAACATACATTGAATTGGAAAGTGGTATGTGTAAATGACAATTGCCGTATCTGTCTTGTCTTGTATGTTGTCTGTTTTTGGATTATTTTTTTGTGTTTTCTGGGTTAGTTCCAACAGGAGCATATCTAGGATTAGGAGGAACAAGTTGAGATGCCGAAAGTATCGAGGGTGACACGCTGAAGGTGTCGAATTTGGTGTCAAGACGGTGGGCGTGGGGAGGAGCTGTCTCCCTCCCTATAGTATGTGGAGTCTGCACAGCCCAATCCCCAGAAAATTTTGGATTTTTTTTCATGCATACTGGTATGCTACATTTTTGTGCACTTTTGTGCACTTTTGAACAAAATTTAAATGTGTAACAGTTATAACTAAGTAACCAGAAGACAGGGAGTACAGCAGCATTTTTTATCAGTATAGGACCCCTACACAAACAATAGACGACGATTAAACCACAAAACTCCTAAAAATGCTGTGATGTGGGGTGGGGAGTGGAAGGGGTTGTGCCCCCTCCCCACACCATGGTATCACCACACCACAACCCCTTCCCGGATACAGCCCCCTCCCCGGAAAATATTTGAATTTTATTTCTAGAAATGCTACGCTTTAGTGCATTTTATTACTATCCATAGTAACCATTATTTGTGGCGATTCAAATACAATGTATGAATTTGTAGTAATAACCAAGTAGCGGACTAAGCCAACCATCTTAGGCTGTTAGTCCACTTGTATCCTACTGTCATCTCTATGACATTTATTGTTATTACTCAGCCAGGTTTTGATGGATTTTCAACTACTAATATTTCTAAACAATATGTTTAAACAGTTTTCTTTGCCGTAACTGAATTTTCTGTGTATTTATGTAATACTGTTAGCTGTTATTGATGAGAAAGAATAAAGACTAAATTTGCTTGGGCAGCCATAGCAGTGAGTGAAATATATGACATATATTTCACTCACTGCTATGGCTGCCCAAGCAAATTTAGTGCAGTGTTTATAACATGACCAGTAACTGTTTCATGTAAAACATTGAACAGAAAGTGTTGGTTTGCAGAATTTTAGTTACTGGTATATATCAAAATTGGCCGTGCTACTTGCCATAATATTAATACATTTATATCGATCTGTCATTAATATGTGGTTTTTAAATGATAGTTTAAGTGTACAAAATGCAAATGTGACACTGTGTCTGATTAGTTGATTATTGCATATGTAACAGGAACTCCAGAATGTAAAATTTTCTTTACAACAGATGGCTCCAAGCCAAACCACATGCAGCTTAAAGTTGGTGGTAGGGAGACAACATTTAGGTACAAAGGCCCATTCACAATGAGCTCAGGAAAGCGAACACTGAAGGCAATTGCTGTTGCACGGTATGACTGTTCAAGCATTGCATTTATTATAATACAGATGCACAGATTAATGATTACTTATGCAAATAAGCTTTAAAAACTTTAAACACTAGAACATAAGTATTAATGGCACATTGTTACTAATATATTATGATCATTGGATTTCGTGACTAATCATTGAAAATTGTTTACTTTAATCTTCTCTGTTTCTTCCTTGCTGTCTTTACCTCCTGCTTTCCTGCCACAGGTGTGACCTTATGCCAGGTCTCCAGTACTGAAGCTTAATCCAATGCACTTTTATTTCTAGCACTAGTCAGTCTGCTCAGCAGATGTTGCACGACTGTCTTCATTACAGTCATTATTATTTTTATTGCTGGGCATAATTGGTAGAGTATTTGGTGATGCCTCTGTTGTACCTGATTACTCTCAAATGACAGTTTGTGGCTTTGTGCTCAGACGTGATTGCAAAGTAAGTGACTAGCCTGATCTACACAAGGCAGTGTTTTTCCAGAATTTCATATAAGGTGGTGTGCGGTGTGTATGCAAGAACCAGGTGGTGTCCCCTCCCTGCCCCTTTCCCTTCCTCTTTTCCCCACTCCATCCAATTCTGCACTCCATCCAATTCCCCACCTCTTCCCAGTCCCCACTCCTCTCTCTTCCCCTCTCCCTTTCCCATTCCTCACCCCTTCCTCTTCCCTCCCTTAGAAGTAAATCCCCTTAAATCCAACTGGAGGGTCTGGGGGAGCACTATAAGCTCCCCAGTGGAGCCCAAGCCAAAATTGAATTCGGTGTATTTTAGCCTTAAAATCTGACATATGTTGGCAACAAACGTAATGATTTTCCTAAGAATCAAATAACCAAATTTCATGCAGAATTTCCTAATTTTATGCAGAATGTGGAATATCAGAATATCAATTCAGAATGTCATCCTTTTGACAGTGGCTGTCATGGAAATAAATGCCTTTGGTTTTTAAATGCGACCAATGGTTACAAATTATAGAGGACCCTGTCAAATCCTTCTGCCTGTCTGAGCAATTGATCTCAAAACGTCAATACACACTGTGGTTTGCTACATCGGTAAAAAAACTGTTTTCCAAAATGTTTTTGGCATCAGTTTTTGTGAAACAGTTTTTAGTTATGCAAGATATATTATCAATAGACAAAGATTGTCACTGTTCTGTGAATATGTGAACATTGTAGAAAGTCTCAAAGACTGGTTTAAAGGGCATACAGAATAAGTCACTTGAAATTATAATGTATAAAAGTGGATTTTTATTAAATATTTTAAATTGAAATGTAGCAAGTACTGCGTGTTTGGTTATGTGATCATCAGAGATGGTTTAAAGGAGAGCAATGTAGTCACGAAGACATTCACTGTTAATGACAGTGGGTTACCTTCTGACGATGACAATGGATTTTCTAGTGACTGTGGAGACACAGTTCGTTTAGAAAACGATTATCAACCAACCAGATCCAAGCTTGGACCTAGGCCATCTCTGGGTTCTGCTAAAGCCAAGGTTTCTGCTGTTGATTATTTTTGTTTTGCTGCTAGTTATTTACTTATAACTATAACTGTGGTTATTTCAATTAAAATCGAATTTATGCATGTCCAGTAGACAATTATCATACTGTTTTTTTTTAGATAACGTTCTCAGGTATCGATTGTACTACTGTTCCATATCATGCAATTTGTTCCATCCATGTTACTGATGGACTAAGCAAGCTGCTTGCCAGAAGCTGTCTGTTAGCATAATTTTTGTTATGTTTGACAAGTTGTTATCCTTATGTAACTGTGGATGCTTATTGTGTTTGTCAGCCCACAGAAAATGCACTTGTTAAGGCTACTCCGAAGGAAGCTTGGGTGTCATCCAAAGCCGTTGATTCTCTAGGCTATTCGTATGATGCACAGGGCATTCCATACCCAGGTATCCTTTAGAGTCGGTTATTATAGTATATCTTTCTGTATTTTTATTTTTTGTTGCACTCGTATATTCTAGTTAAATGTCAGTAAATGTAGAATTAACATTTGTAAAATATTAACAGAAAAGCTACATTTTCATATGTAAAATATGTGCTAACTAGTGTATATATATTTTTTTTACATTACGTTATGTTGAAGACTAAGATTGCTTTTATTCCTATAAATGATGATAGAGTTAAGCTTGACATCCTGTAGTTAATAATGAATTTATTGTTTAATTATTAAAATTGTAGTTAATTATTTTTATACTGATTTCAACAGTTGAATAATCATTTTGCTTGCTGACTTGCATGACATATTTTTAAGTATTTCTGAACATAAGCAAAGCATTGATAAACTAAATGTTTGGCAGTGATCATCAAGATTAAAGTGAATTAAATGAAACAGTCTTTGGTTCAAGATTTATGCTTACTGACTTGTGAAATTGATTTTTTTATTAAACTATAATAAATTAATTAAATTGATAATGACTTTTGCCTTCGCTGAAGCATCTTGTTTGTGTACTCTAGCTGGTCCAACAAGCAATTCAGTACAGCTGCCAGAAGGTCCATTTACTGCGACCAACTATTCTGGAACGCAGATGAACTTCTGGGGTGTTGCACCTACCAGTGTTCCGCCATGGGTCAATGGTTACGATACTCCGGGCCAGCTTGGTGCTGTCACAAATAGTGTTCTTCAGGTTTGATACTTGTTTTCACGATGCATGTTGCTTGAAAGTGAAAAGCATAACTACTTCGGTCCGATTAAATTTGTATCACTTTCATTGATCATAACTGAACACTTACCACTCCGGACTCAGAACTCATTTGTTTCCACCTATCCTTCCTACTGTACACTACCAACAGAACTGCCTTTCTGGACTCTGGGACTGGTTTTTGGATTCAGCGAAATGTTTTAGTTTTTTCGTTACCTTTTTGTTTACACTAATGGCTGGCTACCCATCATTTATTGAGTGAATATTAAATACTTGTATGTTGTATTTGCATTGTTTTAATACAAGCTAGATGATAAGCTGTTAAAAATTCAGTGGATATTGCAATAATGCTGTAATGTTTTCTGTCATTTTTTTTTATTTGCTGACAGAGCATGGACCAGCCACGTGTCAGTCTCAGTGACCTGCGGCAGATTATTCAGCTTGAAGTTGAGCGACTCACTCCTGCAAAGCCTCCAGTGGTTGAGTATGTGGAAAAAGACCCCGAACTGAAGCCAGAAAGTCCAGGAAATGGTGCAGTTTGCAATTTTCGATCTTATTTTCATTCTGTGTTAAATTATCATTTATTTCGAAAGTGCTTTCTTTGCCACATCTTTCAGCCAGATTGTCATTAGCAGAGTTCAGTATTGCAGAAGGCCATCATCACCACATCTGGTTGATGGGCATGACTCCATGATGTGGTTTATTACCTGACCACATGGGCATGTGTCTGACAATGCAGTTTGCCATAGAGATCACGATGCATTGTGACGTTTTTGATTTTTTGCACTATACAAATACTCTTACTTACTTACTTACTTATATGACCTTGTCCTGGCTGTAAATGGTTAGCATGGACCACAGCTTGTGAAGAGGTCAAAGCTGAGTGGTTGGATTGCTGAGTGGTACACTAAAGTCTGATAATGTGTGATGTATCCCAAGTTTAATGTGATTGTCCAGTGGTCTCTTTGCCCTTTGCACTTTTTGATGTCTAAACAAGTCTGTAGTTCACATCTGCCAACTTCTTTGATGTGCCACTTGTCAGCAGCTACTAATCTTGTTCTGCAGCCTTTTATAGCAGCAGTTAGACCTTCACTTTGGCTGGTCTGATGGTCTGAAACTGCAGCTGAACTGCAGACTTCGAGTTGACTTTGTGTTGCCGTAATTACAATTAATATTTACAATTTGCAGTTAGTGCTGACATTAAATAACGTTACATTTGATGCAGTGTATTAAAGGTTTTTTTTGTGACTGATATTAACATTGACATGAACTGCCATATGTCTCGTGCTTGAATGATATTACATAACTTACATTCCAGATTTATAATGTTGTAATTATCCAGTTTTTTATATGTTACCATTTTGTATGATATTGCATTTTTTAATGAAAATTGCACGATGTTTGTTACTTGATGTATGATCTAGGCAACTGGAAGGAACAGCTCTCACACATCTATGCTCATCTGCTCAACCAATGCACTGTTGACAGTGCATTTCGAAACAAGATTGGTCAGCCGAAACTTGGCAGAGTAAGTAAGCACTGGAAATGTCTGCTGTGAGAGATGACAGTGCATTAATGCATGCTGAATGGTAGACTGGTGTTAATTCATGATTGAAGAGCTTGCAAATTCAAATGAACTTTGTTTTCCATTGCTGCAGTTAATGAAATGGAGGCAAGCCACTTGTAATACAACATACTGTTGTCTGCTGTCCACACTGTTAAATGTATACTAACTGCTAGGTCCCCTCCTTTTGTCACCTCTCATGTTTTTGACGATTTATATGTGGTCATACGTGTCGGTTTTTGGTGTAATCATTGTATTTTAAAATTGCGTCACTTTTTGTAACTGAAAATTATGTCACTTTGTTGCTCTGTGTGTCTATATTTTCTGAAACTAATACGACAATCTGGCAAGACTTGTATGGCTTTGCAGATCTAGAGTTATACGTGTATGAACTTGTGTGTTGACACTGGCTTGATCCCAGTTTATCCTTTTACTCAGTTCGACTGCTTGAACTATTTTCTGCTAACCTTTTGATCATTTTTGTCACGCCTATATTGTCCTTCTGCAGCAGTAATGCTATCTGTATATATTATTGTATATATTGTGATTGTACATATTATTGTTTGTGTGATATATTACCAATGTGTGATGCAGATTGTTCATGCTGATTTTGATGAGGAAGACGATGCATTTCTTCTGACAGTTTCCATTGCTCGGGCCGGTTGTGTACCAAAAAAGCCGAAACCAAAATCTCCTCCCCCAAAAGTGACTCCACCTCCCCCAAAAGTGACTCCTCCTCCTCCAAAGCCAGCTCCGACTCCACCCAAACCCAAGCCAGCTCCAAATCTCAAGACAATCGCCACGGTTGCAGCCAAGTTGCAACCTCCGAAGCCAAAAGTGGAGACAAAGCAGGAGAAGTTGAAGAAACGAGATCCATTCTTTGAGACAGAGGAATATGAAGTAAGTATATATTAACCTGTCTTGTCTTTATTAATGTTATTAATAATTTGCACAGGACATTTCCAGGACAAGAAAACTGTTGCTGATTGGTGGGGAAGGTTTTAGTAAAGTTGATTATTAGTTGACACTTAACCCCATGTAAGGATTGTTTTTTGAGGGACAGTAGTCATTGTGGGGTCTAAGACTTGAGTACACACCCTGTAGATGTAGAACTGAATTTGGAGCTGTACTAGCTGTAGTGTATGTAGCTGTATTGATTGAAAGAAAAGACTCAGTTAGTCAGTAGAACTGTAGTGGTGCTTGAACTGTTCTGTATAACTCTTTGTACTAGGCAGAGGGAACGTTGAAGCCGTGGCCGACATTTAATGCTGAAGTGGACTGTGAAAGACTGCGGAAAGCAATGAAAGGATTAGGTTTGTAAATGCTTGATGTGTTGTCTCTGCTGTGGGCCAACAGAAATACAGTACAGTACTGCACTAACACTGGCCTGAACCAAAACAATCATAGATTGCAGTGCACAAAATATGGTCATGTTCAGCTCAAGAATAGCTGCCCTGGCTAAATATACAAAATTCACAATTCAGTTTTATGTGGCACTGACTGAAATCTGAAGAAAAATCGAATGTACCTGAAACATGGCCAGGTTCAGCCACTAATAACCAAAACTCCCGACTGAAATGTGACAAAAATTCCCAAACTCAGCAACATAAAATTTACTTGCGCAGTAATTAATACTTCATGCAACCCACATCTCACCCCACATGCTAACTTATCTCAAGCTTCGAAGGCCAATGTGTTGCTTATGGACGTTTTTATTAATGTGTATTAAATTACAGGTGCTGTAATTATAATAAATGGTCAGTAACTAATGCATAATACTGTCATTTAGAGGAACAGCTGTATATTCATTAGTGAAAAGTATACTCTGGCTGTAACTTGTTCACTGTGATAGGGAAGGTCATATACTTGCGTATGCATATCGTCTGAACTGATCTACATGTTGTAAATAAGTATTCATCATTCTCAGTCAGTCTACGTCATGTTTGTGTTAATAAGGTACGGATGAAAAAACAATCATCGACATTCTCGGATACCGAAATGCAAATCAACGAAAAGAATTGGTGCTGATGTTCAAGACAATGTTTGGAAAGGTAATTAAGTCTTTATATATATACTTTATTTCGCAAGAATGCAGCATACAGGAACACAATACACCATTACACTAAGCTAAAACAATACACTAATACACATGATAAAACAAAAGTAAGAGATAAAATCACAAGAACACGTTAACACAGTTTGTCTCTAATAGTGTATTGCCAATAGCACTGTCACTGGCAGAGTCTGTTATTTGTAAAAGGGGACAGTTTTTGTTAGCTGTTCAATGTAGAATAACGTTTTGCTAAAGACTGTATAATTGCATTTTTTTCTTGATTTATCTTCTGTCTAC
>Ga0049105_1000151_pt1 | contig 17990 bp, 8 predicted proteins | sample WorMetvaBAHAMAS1_FD_61260 | JGI IMG/M metagenome (GOLD analysis project Ga0049105, IMG submission 61260) | Worm MetaG Olavius vacuus BAHAMAS.1 | ecosystem: Host-associated > Annelida > Digestive system > Unclassified | place: Germany: Marburg | collected 2013-04-09
AAAAAAAATTCACTCACAACTCTTTGCACCAGACATTCAGCGCTTTTCACAGAAACTGTTAGCCTCCCTTATATCTAAAATTATTCCGATATTTTACAAATTGGGAAGCACATAGTGAACTTCCTATTAGTGTTAATTGAACTTTTTTGCTAGGTGTTACGGCTGAGGCGCTACGAGCGCAAATAGATTGAAAATCGGCCTTTTGCAAGAGGGTGGTCAGTATCCGCCAAATTTTCGCGTAGAAGGTGACGTCCCCACCAATCATTTATACATGGATAAATAGGCGAATGAATGCCTTACAACTTTGTCGCTGACTGTTTTCACACAAAGAAACTTTGTAGCGGACTTTCTTCAAGCCAAGTGCGATTTTAATTGGAAAACGGCCGTTTTGCGTTTTTAGCCCCCTTTGGGGGACTTGGGCAACGTACGATGTTTATCGTAGGCTCATTGGAAAGCGCGTAGTGGACTTCCTATGAGTGTTAATTGAACTTTTTTTGCTAGGTGTTACGGTTGAGGCGCTACGAGCGAACATCGACCGAAAATCGGCGATTTCGCTCCAACGGGGCCAGTTTGACCCACAATTTCAGGTAGAAGGGTCGCCCCCACCAACCATTCTTTTTGTCACAAAACTAAGGTAAATGGTCTTTCATGTGGTATAAGAATGTGGGCACAAGTTTCTTTCGTTTTGTCACAAATCACGCGTGTGAGAGACAGACGGGCGGACGGACGGACAGACAAGACAGCTTTCTCGTTATTAGACCGCGTTGCAAGCAATGCATGCAGCGCGGTAATAAAACCAAGCAAGTAAATTGGAGTGGTTGCATGAATGAACTTGTAAGGAAAGTGGGGCCCAGTTGTTTTATTTAGTCGCACCCTCTAGTGAATATGAATAAATATCATTTGGTACAATATTCGTTGTAAACTGCTGCTTAAGTATGCCAAACATTATTAGATTTGGTCTTGGCGTTTATAAGATACAAGCAAAATATGGACTGGTGTCACTTTTTGGACCATCTGGTACCAGTGAAGAGAATCTACGTTTCTTCGAAGACGGATCTCTAAAGAGACGGTGTAAAGTTTGACTCTTTAGATCTACTCTGCCTCATGATAACAGTTGGGGAGTAAGGGAAATTATTCTACAGAAATACAGCATAAAATGAGCTGTTGCAGCGCAGCTACATATAATGTCACCAGTAAAACACAACTTAGCGAAATTATACAAATACGTATCAAGCACAAAAAAATTAAAACAATGTCAAAATTCATAGACACGCATATGAACAACTTAAACAGATAAACAAGTAAACAGTAATTATGTCAGTATTAACGATGATCGAACGATATCCTGCTGCTCTCGTACATGGCGATATATACGAATATTGGTTTCTTTTTTTAGATGCGGAGAAGACCTACTGTTTTGATTTTCTGCTAAAGCTGACAGACCGACACCGATGCGTAAAGCAAAGCTCAAAGACTGACGCAGAAGAAGGAAAACATGCGATATCGAACAGTGAATTTCTCATTGATCAGCGTGTAGGTTAGACTGGTTAGTCAGCTTTACGTGGCCACATAATGCGCTGTAACATGAAGGGCGGCCTTTATATATAGCCTTTATTTTTTACCTTTGACCTTGAATTTTCACCACTGAGAGATATTTATCCCAATTGTGAACTTTAAAAAATAAATTTATGTGTTTGAGTTGGAAGCCCGTATGGCGCAGACAGACCACACCGACAATACTTAATGCCTTCTTATATATTCGTACTCCAGCAAGCGTGTTCAGGACACCGGTAAGCGCACGCAGTTATCGTGCCTCGGCATTCCTGCTTGACTTACTTTTATTTTGTCAAGCGAATAAATTCATTCATTCATTCAAACATGCGATAAAATGTATGACGTTGTCTACTGATCGGAGAAAATATACATGCATATTATGCATATGCAGCCGAGTAGTATGCATTTTGTAAATAATTTTCGTTTTTTTTCATTTCAAGCTTTATCGTATTTAGCGTATTTTCAATTTCACATACACATATTGTTTGGCAGCCTACTCATGCACTACTTGAGCAACGCTGTATATATTACGACAACCACGTATATAGACGTGCATTTGTTTCTACCGCCGACGACGTTTGCGTGACTGGTAAATATATACGCGCATGCGCAATTCGATGTCGTGACGTAATCACGAAGCGCGTCGCAGGTGCGCGTGGCATGGCGTAGTGCTAGCCGCTGTAGATGTGTCGTTTAGCATGCAGTGCGAGGTGGTCGCTGCGTGAGAACGCTCGTTCACACTGCGCACATTCAAACGGACGGTCGCCGGTGTGCTTGCGGTAATGCCTCGTCAGCTCGTCGGACCGCGCGAACCGCCACGCGCAGCCGCTCCACTCGCACCTGTACGGTTTGTCACCTGTATGAGTTCTCAGGTGCGCCTTGAGGTGAGAGCTCTTCCTGTACGTCTTGGCGCACGCCGGGAACGAGCACTTGTGTGCTGTCACCGACGACGAGGACGACGCTGAGCGGCGAGGACGACCACCGTCAGCGACCGTCTGTGAAACCCGCCGCCGCCGGTCAGTGACTGCACGGCGCAACCGCCTCGTTGTAAAGCGTGGACCGACTTGGAACTGCGAAGTGGCGAAGGAGACGGGTGAACAAAGGTTGGTCTGAGGTTGAGCGACGACTGGAAACGTGGGTGAAATGGGTGGAGTGATGGTACACGGATGACGAGCGATGCTAAACTGCCGCTGATCGTTTTGTCTCTGAAGCTGCTGCTGCTGTAGCTGAACAGCAGTGATCGACGAAGTTGACGGAGGAGGCGGAGAAAACAGATGCTCATAGACCGGCGGTAGTGCCTGCGACTGGTTAATGTGACCTGCAGGCGGAATTTTGGAGACTGGTTGGTCACGGTCAGTGGGCGTCGTCGGTGGCGAGACCACCCACGTTGTATAGTTAGATCGTTGTACGGTCGATGATGGCGGAAAACGCGGCGATACAAAGACCGCCACGCCGGGCAGAACTCGACCACGATCAGCTGTGTCAAACTGCGAATGCGAGGATGTACTGGCGGGCAGTGTCTGGAACGTAGAGTTCAACAGTGGGCAAGACGGCGAGGTTGCGTACTCGATCTGCGATTGCTGTTGCTGCTGATACAGCGCAGTGTCTCGAAACTTGTAGCTAGCGAAACCTTTCCAGCAGTTGTCAACGCAAGACTCAGTGTCGTCGTTTGGCCAGACAGAAGACCAGAAGTCAGTATTGACGACTGTATTGACGTTCGACGACGATGACGCGTAGCATCCAGCGGCAGCGACGACGGGCTGCGACGTCAGCAGTGAAACCTCGCAGTCGCCATTGTCAGACGTCAGAAGCAAATCAAGCAACGCGTCATCGCAATGGTTTCCGTTATCCAATAACTGGGTCTCTGTCGACGTCACCGGTAACGTCTGGATAGCAGTTCTATCGGATGCTGATACCGGCAGATCTTTTCTGTCGTAGACTTCGCTGCAGCAGAAAGCACCGTCGTTACCGCTTGACATGGTACTGTAGCCACAACAATGAGACATCAGCCGAACGTTCTGCGACTCCATTGTCGTCATCTACAACTTTCACAAACAAGAGTCGTGACATATTTGACTGACATTTTGACATATTTATCACTATGCACGAGAATTTTCATTAAAAAAGCTATCACCCCAATTCGTTTGCATTCTGATATTCAGGCGGTAGTTCGTACTTCGTTCCAGACATGCCTATATATACGACGATCATACTGCTGTTCAACCTTTACGTCTACGTGCTGCAGCCGAGAGTCGAGAGTTGAAGTAGGCATACAGCAATCTTAAACAGCAATGCCAGATAGACAAGACGAGACAACTCGAAGGTTTACGATTTGCGAACGTCGCGAGTTAACGTAATACCAGACACCAGCCAGCGGCCAGTGGCATATGGGCCTACATTCCTGCGGTCTGCGGGTCATAGAGGCACGCAATCTGATACCATGCTTACGACTCGATCGCTTGTCTGCTTCTGCTACCACCCTATTCCGTATATTGGCGACAACATGTAACGGCAACGTACGATCTACACAGTACACTCATCGCCGAACACAGATATATGCCAACATAAAAGAGATAACGCGATAAACGTGGGCAGTTGCGTGTTATACGATGTTAATCAGCAACTACAAAGTCGACCTTTAATCAGACAACGACAAACTGACGTACTGCAGAACTTAGCGCGCTCCAGAATGCACGATTCTGTCATATCAGCGGTCCAGAACTGAGAGGTCTCAAACCGCTACCAAGTGTAAAGTATATAGGCCTATATTACGTTTTAACCTAGCAGTAACGGGCGAAAGTCAACTAAGAATTTACTAACTAATGAGCATAGTGCACGCCGTTGATGTCGTCGGCACTTCCTTTGATGTAGCTTGCGGGCGTTGATGGTGCTACGTACCGTGTGGTACTGTTTTAGAATAATACCCGCATGTCCTCACAACCACGGATATACAACAACTTAAAAAATCTGGACGGAAGGACCAGTAGATACCATACACGTCACAAAATCTCATCTTTCTTAAATCTAACAAATGTTTAAGGTCAAGTCGTATATTAGTTAACTCATATACGTGTATCTCTTTTACCGACTTATACGGTTTTTAGCCCATGTCGAAAATCTTCCTGTCGACAGACTAATATAAAGATTACACAGGCTTTAATGCTACCAGTAGCCTAGGCTGTAAGAGTGACAAGTGATCCAGACCAAAAAGCTATAATCGCGTAAGTATTAAATACCTGGGGACACATTACGTTTACTGGGCTCCATTGAAATACACTGTAACCGTACAGTTTGTTTCGCTAAATACTAATGCTAACCCTAACCCTAACCCTAAGTGAGCGTAATGCATTGCTATGGCGCCCAGTAAAGTAAACTACAATCTAGCCAAATACCTGATTTACTGCTGGTTCTGTGTCAAAGTACAGTTTCGCAGCGAACTTCACTGACCACTTGTACACAAGACCGCATCAGAATCAGCGATATATTATGAGTGAGTAACCGATGAATCCATAGACGAATGTCGCCTCATCTGTCGCTGCCTCGCTGGAGTGGAGCGGCTCCCGTCCACGCTCACGCTGGACGAGTCCCTGGCCTGCCGTGCGATGAGAACAGAAAGCTAGTCCATCGGCCCTGCTCAGCTGCCGTAGCAGCTACTTGACTCTGCCATTAACTGTGGAATGTCCCGATACTGCTCGTCTATTGGTCTGTCCGAAGTTATTTGCTGAATATTCATAAAACTATTCTTATCTGGTATATAAGCAGACGCGGACCGACGACAGCGACGAGAGTGCAATCAAGGGCAGCAGATGACATGTACTGAAGTTGTAAAAACGTAGTAAAAAAAGTGGTGGATGCCAATTCCGACTCCACTCGTCACGTTACACGGAGACACTTTCGTCTCTTGTTTAGCGTGCACTGCCTGTGACTACAGTCGAATATGATACGGTTTCATCAATTTTATCAACAGTAATATGAGTCAGAAATACGAGTTCCTGTTACCGAGATCTCAATAACATGAACTCATATTTCTGACAAGGCAAGCTTTTGTTTCAACGCATTTCGTCACTGTCGTAGCTCTTTAATGCCGTTTTGTTGCACGAGTTTGCCATACGCTGACTGCATGGGCTGCATACGTGCAGGCGCTTACGCCTACCCTACTGTGCATAATACTTTGATGTGGAGAACACTGTTGTATGCAAGTTTCTGTTATTCTATTATAATACCCGTAGCCTAATTAGATCACTCCACAATGATCTGGTATCCAGCAGAAAATCAGGCCTCGTGACATTTAAGTGGTTTTCTCTCCTGGAAGATCAGTCACGCTTGTAAATTGTAACCCCTTCAACGTCGAGGCCTGTTTAGTTTGGAGTGACTCAATGCAACAGGACCGAGAAAACTGTTTAGATTTTACACAACCGTCGTAATTTCTGAGTTTTCTTGAGGTTAGACAGTGTGTACGTACGGTGTTGCCAGGGTGATGTGGGCTTGGTGCAGGGATGATGTGAGCGACATTGACAAGAGTAGGCCTATTTGGTGATGCCCGTAGGCCGTAGGTGATGACGTACTGTAGGCCTACCTTTTACTGTCCGACGACAATCACCTAACCACCTCTATCTCAAGCAAACGCTCAAAGATGGAGGTGCACACGCAAATGTTCTAAAACAGTTTCACGCCGTTGACCAACAATAAGCATAGGCCTATACCACTATGACTGCGCATTGCGTAGCGCTCTGCGAGGTCAACAGCCGCCAGAAAGTTCACTTCTGGGCTGCATCTCTTGCCTCCTGCAGCCCCATGTCACAAGATATTCTTTAGCCAGCTGTACCGCGGTCGCCTAAGGGGTCGGTCGTTTCCAATCCCGAAGGGGGCTCGAAGGGTATTTTTTATTACCGTCAGACCAGCTGTAGAAAAAGCTATAACCTCAGATCGCACAGACCTGGAAATAGGCTATTTGAAAAAAAAACAACTGCAAGCCCTTATGGTGTTAAATCACGAAACTGCCGATGCAACTGACAAGAACTGCTTCTATTCTGTGTTTAAACACAGAGTACGCATTAATTAGATTTCAAACCGGGTGAATTAAACCATGCAGGCATACTATAATAACGGCGTGAGACAGGATCCTACAAACGGTTAAAATTAACGTTGGGTAAGTGGGGGAACGGTTAAACAAAATCATCAGACTGTGCAACACACAAATATGTATTCATCAGTCAATAAATAATAGACAGAAATCTTGCTAGTCGTGTACACAGCATATCACTGTGGCACTATTCACATCATAACATGGAAAAGAGTCAAGTAAATGGAGCATATTGCAGTGGAATGTATGGACCACCAACGATGTTCCACAACTGCCACACAAAAATAGGCCTACACATCATAATACTAGATTATATTCATCACAATCACCTAAGGTTGGGAATTCAGTAACAGCTGCTGAACTGAGCTGCATTATATCAGTTACATTCATAGTCACAACAGCCATTGACAATATTCACATCTCAACTTAGTGAATTTAATAAATGTCGACATGAAGTGTCCAGGCATCCCACTGAGGCCACGATGGCTCTCAAGTCACCCTGGCTTGCCTAGCCAATATCATGTTGGCCTGCATGACCTACATGAAGGTCCCAATCGCACAATTTTCTTCTGGATTCCAACAGAGCCATTAACATTAATGTAACAGTAACACACATTACTTCCACTGACAATAAAATTCAGATGCATGCCACTCTGCAGTCATTATGCACCAATTCTCAGCTACCAAACTTCCACAGCAGTAACAACGATTTTCTATCCCCTGTGCATTCTGTTAGCCAGAAGTAGTAGTACTTCACTTTCCAGCAAATACAGGGTGGCCAAAAACTGAACTGTTTTTAACGTTTATAACTTCTACATATGACAACACAGTTAGTTAGCAGCAGGGTTTTTACGTTCCACTTGACACATACTACGCCATTTCGAAGACGAGGACTAAAAGGCGTTCCATATATCAAAACGTTCAGTTCTTCATTGGAAATAAGACGTTTGCATGTTACGTTTAAATATCGTTTGCACATATTCAATGAAACAATATTACCATGTACTGAAGTTCATAGAATCAGAAACTTTACTATCAAGTAGTCTGGACCACAAACCAGTTTACTTCTGTGTGGCGAGCTCTGCAATAAAAGCTGTACCATTAAAAGATCTTAGACATAGAGCAGACATGTTGAATTCCATCTCGACTGACATGTTCTCAGACTGACCGTGACTTTTGACGAGAACATATGTCATACAAAAACTGAATGGCATTGCTTAAATTAACTGTTACATTTAGTGCAGTAATGTCGCATGTAACTCATGCAAAGAACATTGGCAAAATTCAAAACATGCCTCCATTCCTGACGAAATACTGTACACGCTGTATATACAAGGAATGTCTTTCTATATCAGCACAGTCAAAAGTTACAAATTTTTTAAAACTTTCCGGTTTTTGGCCACCTTGTACAATACCATCAAGACATAACATACCACTGAAGTGTGCATTGGTACGCCACTGCTGGCAACAACGTGGCAAGTTGTTACTGATTAAATATGTATGGAAAAATTCATCCACACATTCAACATTGTTGCAAGTAATGTCATTCTAATTGTCCACCATCAACAACTAGTCAACAACGATCATGTATTGATGACAATGACTTCAATAACCACTAACATACAGACTAACAAATTGCGCACATCTCCACATAAAATTCAGTCATAAGCACATCATATGAGAAAAAGTACATCAATATGTTAGAGACTGATCAGAAGTGCAAAAAGCTGTTAATTAAACAGGTGTAATAATAAATTTTGTTAATCAAAGCTTCCAGTTTTCGCTTAACTGAATCAGTTATCAGTTGACTGTGAGTTCAACCAGTTTGAGCAAAAATGCAAAACATGACGAGGTTAGTTTAGATTTGTGAATAACACACATTATTACAGTTTCTTTAACATGCCATGTGTCGGTCGGTTAAATGACGAAATCGCAGGCACGATCACATGAATGACAGATTTCAAGAATAATGCCAAGGTGCGTCCACTACAAGAACAAGTTCACAATTTCTAACCTTTGGGAGAAGGCCACGAATCAACATTGGTGAAATAAATACAGCGGATGAATTTTACTGCTAATCTGGACATGCTACAGAAGTTTGTGATGGAAGGTACCTTTTCTGAGACAGAAAATCACAAGCATCAATCACTACATCCGATGTTATTAAAACTGTTTATAGTGAACGTATCAGAATGACAAGACAGTAAGACAACCACCTGCAGGTAGCAGAAAATGTGCCGAATGTGTGCACAGTGACTACAACGAACTGCTAAACATACAACTCTGCGTTATCGCACTACACATATCACTCAGAGGCATATTGTGCAAATATCAAATTTACAACACTGCTAACTACCAAAAATACACTAAATACTTATTCGCTGTAATACACCTAGAGATGTCGATAACAAAAGTTAACGCGAATACTACACATATTCATCCACTAAACTGAGCCAGTCCACAAGGCTTGCTTTGTCAACTATTCAGCATCAGCATCACAGTACTAGCACATTCTAAAACGTTCATTTATCGATACAGCGAAGACTTCAGACATGGACAGTATATCTACAACATTTAACTTGTCAAAAGAAAAACCTGATATACAATTGAAGATAAAATGCTACAGTACAGCAATAACATTACAAAGAGTAGTAGTAGTGTAGAGGCTTAACGTCCCACTCGACACATTACAAAGAGAAAACTACACTAAATTCTGCAGCAAACTGCAGCAACATGCGTGTTTGTGATGATGACATCAAACTAACAGCAGACATTAATCGTACTTAGCCAGATAAGCCACACCACATTCATTCTTTACACATAATGTGACGGTTTCACACTTATGCCAATGCATATACGGCAATATTGTGCTTGTATAATAATGATGAAGCAGGTAATTGATCAGCTAATGTACTCAGACATATTTAAACACTAATACTGCACAGCAGTCTTATCCATGGTGCCTGCTCCAAAAGGTCATGCAAGAAGAGGTCAAAGGGGTACAAGAATAGGTCTGAAACATGAAACAATTTACTGAACTTTTAACATTCATCAATACACTGACAAGGAATGTGAGCAATCTGAAAACAATTTAAACGTAATCTTAAATGTAATTAGCTCAAGATTCAAAACTTTCATTAGTCACTAGCAGACAAATACTAAGACAAGGGTACAAGGGTTCCATGGATCACTAAATGGGATGCAGAAACCAAACAGGTCAAAAACTACTGCCCCACAAACTGTTTAACAGTTAAACACCACTGACATCTTGGCAACTCTAATACATCAGCTAGTACTGTAGTGACAGGACACAGAACTTGCACTGGCATTAGCACAACTTCAACTCCCAGCCGGAGCACTACCATCCTAGGCTCACAACTTGCTCACAACACACCGCCTCTGTAATCAAGGGGTATACTTAGAGACCAGCAAACTGTGAGGTAAAAAGCTGCATCACAGGACACACAAGCCATGTATCTGCACTCACACAGCTTCAACTGCTGTCTGGTTAAAAACCACGCTACTAGAGATCAGCACCACCTGATCACTCATGACAGCCCCCCTTTCCCCTAATTTTTCAGTACTAACAATCCTAACTCACATTTCAAATCACTCTGCACAGATTGGTAATAAAGTCCCTGTCAGTATGGCCAACAGTCCACTCCCAAGACTCAATGTAGTCAACTTGCGTGACATGAATCATTATGGAAGGCTATACAGGTGGCCTGACTGGCCAGTCATGCACAGTGGAACGTTGAGCAACCACAGTAAGCCACAAGTGATGCAATCAACTGTGCTGAATTAATATCTTTAAATTAGCCACAGACAGTGTAATCTGAGATTAGCCAATGCCTGGTTAGAGGAAGGACAAAAGGAAGTCTCCGAGATAAAACAACACATGCAACTTACAAAGCAGAATGATGAAAGTATGCAACAACTAGAAATGTTTGCATCTGAAGCCTCAATTATTGTACATTACTATACATTACGTCTTTGTACATTATTACACACTCACAGTGCACATGAGTGATGTGATGTGATGTCACACAACAAACTGGCTCTTAACAGTCCACATTCGGACTGACAGACAGCTCAGTCACTATTACAACAGTCGGCCGATATGCAACTCTAGACTCCACTGGGAAGATTTCATCTGCTGCTGTATAACTAAGAGTACAGAGGCTTCATGCCAGTCTCTTCAAACTCTGACCAAGCATCATTCAACTCAATGAAAATAAGCCGTGCCAGGTTCTCATGTGGATGACCAGTCAGCTGTCAAGAAGACACCAAACAACACAACCACATGCAAGGTTTACACTCGGCTATGGATAGCCTCTCAGCTAATGTGCAACTAAGTAAGTTTTGTACATCCCATACCACAAATGCATCATTTACAATAAAAAATTACAAAAAGAGATAAAAATGCTCGATCGATCTCATAATAATTTATTGGCTTTGTTTAAGCTATGAGTTTTGAGTAGGTTTTAGACGAAGGAAGATACAGTAATGGGAGAAATTTAATTATCATAAAATTATAATAATTATATCAAAAGTATGATTGGCATAACAAACAGAACTGTTATTGATATAATATTTTCAATCAACTGATCAATAACTTCAAATTGATTTCAATAAGTTTTGGAAGAAGTATAATAAGCGATTGTTGTTTAATCATGAAGACATTGAGTTCAACAGTTTTCTGCTTCAGCAATGTCAATGTAGATTTATATAGCACATAAACGTGAAACCTCTAATGCACTGTATGTGCTAGTACGAAGCAAACATAAACGTTTTTGCAAATGTTGTCTACATGTATATCGGCCAACATGTAGTCTGGCAAAGAATTCCTAACCAACGGACCAACCACAGAGAAAGCCCGTCAAGCTGTGGCACTTAGCTGGCAATGTGCAACTACCAGGAGTCGTCAGCTGGCAGACTGAAGTTGTTGCCATGATGTGACGCTGAAAGCCAGATGGCAGAAATCCATCAGGTACTGTGGTGCTTGTCCATGCATACAGCTGTACATCATGACATTCAGCTTGAATGTGACTCGCTCACGTACAACGAGTCAGTGTAGTTCGGTGTGCATGAGCCGTGACAAGTCACAATGGAAAAATTAATCAATTAAAACGTTTATAGATTACCCACAGCCCAGCAAAGATCCAGTCGGCAAACAGTCACAACCGTATCTTTTGCTGTACACCTACTACTGCTACTAAGATTACTAGTAATAAATTACTTCAACTGTACAAATACCTTGTCTGGATGCACAGAGAGAACAGCCTTGCGATAGACTTTCTTGACTTGGTCACCAGTAACAAGCTGATGCATGCCTGGCTCTTGCCACTTATCCTCACCTTCCCACAGAACTGTATGCATTGAACACAGCAATGCCCGGATGTTCCTCTCCTTGCCCTCGACCCAGTCATGTACCTGCCACAAACAACAACCATTACAGCAAACTTTGTTTACTTTCCATCTGTCACTAAAATGCATCACATCATGTTGACAATATGTTAATGACGATGCAAATGCTGTCATCAATTCACTTATTAAAAATGCCCCAAGTGTACTAGGCCTATAAAAATTCAACAAGACAAAGCCAAGATGTCCAAGTTACAATATTATCTAAAACAGGAATGATGTGAAATCAAAATGTAAATATGCAAATGAAATGTGACAGATGACACTGTAAGGCAGAGGTAATTCCACACTTGAAAGACGCACTGTAGCCATGGCTGATCCTGCACCGTATGCACACCGAGTCAGCCAGCAGGCAACTCAGTCACAAACCCAGCTGTATCCTGCCATTACTTTCCACCAAACTCACAGATTACCTTTCCAGCTGCAGAGCATTATCACACTTTTTTCGGTACCAAATGATATTCCTTGGTTATAGACACGTGTATGCACAACTTGCCCATAATCATTACATGTTATGCGGACCATTGGTTGCACATCTGATGCTCTAACCATTACTTCACACTGCGGTAAACATATTTCAGGCTGACACTATAAGTCACATATGACCATAAATGGTCCTGTATCCAGTGCTGGGCCTTAGCCACAGCATCAGTGATCCTAGCCCAATCGACTGAAGACTTAGCTCGGTGAATGAAAAAACAAAAAGCATTTCTGTAAGCTCACCTATGACATGCACTAGACCAACCTTTATCTGCTAGAATCATTACATATTTACTTACTGTCCCACAACTTATTAACAGTACCTTTCGTTGATCTGGATCCATGTCCTTCACGTCCATGTTCTTACGCAGCTCTTTCATCGTCTTTGGTTCCTTCTTGCCACTGAAGCTGTGGTCACCAAGCAGATCTTCGAATGCATTCTCCGACACCTTTGGTCTTGGACCTGCAAATGACCACAGTTGTATTCCCAGTAATTCGTAAAACAGTTTCCAATCACCAAAATGGCAGAAGATCAGTTCTATAACTGCTCCTCTGACATCACTGCTTAAGCACTACTGACTCCGTACTACGCTACTGGATGACTTTATGTTGTATATTAGCATGTACGAAGTGACTATTGTAATGTAAAAACGCTGTCTCCAACTTGCCATGGACTGCAGCAACTATAGTGCTACAGCAGCACAGAATGAATTGAACTGTCCAAAGTGCACAATGTTCAAAATCATCAGATCAAATAAAAATCAATGTCACTACCAAATGATTTTCTAAGACCACGATCTTCACGTCCACCAATCACGCTTGAGAATGCTGAACCTGATGCTGGGTTGGGATTTGGTGGCCTTGCAAATGCTCCGCTGCCACCAAACTGGGAAGGCTGCGGTAGCCGTGGTCCAGTGAAACCTGCAGCTGTAACATAACATTATGTTGTACATCACTCTGACAAATTCACATCCCACGTGACATATTTAGAAGTTGATTATCCGAGTCAAGTGTATGACCGATACAAGTTAAAAGTTGTAACATCACACAATAGAAATTGAACACCATGTACACTGCTCACATCCTATATAATGTGGTTGGTAAACGATGCAAAGATGTTCTTATGCCTTTTGGCAAATAAAGCCAGCATTACTTCAATTTTAATATTCATCAGAAACCAGCAATAAATTCTCAACTCACTGTTATTGCCAGTGGACTGGGTTGACTTGTGAGGACTTCCTTGCCATGTAGGCTTGGACGAGGCCGTTCCAGCAAGAAGTGGTGAGCTACGATTCATGCTCCCCGTACTTCCCATGTTGCCACCTTGTGTAGATGCTTTATCTGGCATGTTTCCAGCCAACAGTCCAGCTAATCATCAATACCAACATGAATTTTAAGAATCAAAAGTCTCGAACAGTGTCACAGCAATGTCACAATGTATTAACCTCAGAACCAACCAGTTAATTAAATCTGCAGTACTTTCTGAAGTGGTTAATTTGCTAGATGTTATAGCATTGACAGCTAACTTTCATTCTTACTACTGCACTTCTAATTTTTATTTAACTGACCAGTTTGCAATTCTGGTAGGAAAATTCAGAGTGGCAATACATGACAATATAGTGACAATATAAGTGTCTTTATGCTAACAAGTATTATATGAAAGCTTTCACCTAAAGATATTTATATAAAAAGCAAGTTAAGTTGTTCACAAAGATTACCAAAATGTGCTCTTCATACAAAAACCAAAAACTACTTGTAAATCAGAGACAATCTAACCAAATGGATCAGCAGCTGCTGCACTTCTGGCAGAACCATTTGCCATACCAAAAGACTTGGAAGACATATTCTGAGAACTGCTGGCACGAGGAACATCTGAATGAATTCCGACTGAACCTGAGCCGAAATCAGGTCGACTCGATGCTCGTGGCATGTTGACGCTGACTCCTGATAAAATGTTTGCTGCATTCCAGCCGCCCAACAAGTCAGGGCCATCATCTTTGCCACTCCGTGCTGTCGACTTGCTTTCCATATAGGCTAGAAAGTCATTGGCTTGGTCGCCAGGTTTCGACGGCTTATTGCTAGATGATGCCGATTTCTCATCAGCAGAAGCACTTGTGAATGGGTCAAATGTACCAAACAGGTCAGCTGCCATATCACTGAGTGCAGCATTATCATCAGCAGTACTTGTATCCTGTACACTAAACGGATTGTTCGACGACTCTGTGCACGTGTTAAAATCAGCAACGAACGTCTGATCACTGTTCAACAGATCAAATCCAGATGACGAGTTGCCATTTGTGTTACCGGCTGTGCCAGGCCCGACGAGCAGATCAAAGTTCGTTGGTTCTGGAGCACCAAGATCAAAGAGATCCTTTGCTGCTTCGCCATCATTCCATGCAGACCCACCAAGCAGATCGGCTGTAGCAGTTCCTGCTTTAGTTCTGTCACCAGTAGGCTCTGACTCTGTAGTCGTGGATGAAACATCTGCCACATTTGTGTTAGATGAAAGCCGGCTGGCAGAGAAATCAGCAAATTCTTCATCAAAGCTTGTGCTTGCAATCTCAGATGCTGCAATCTGCCGAACACGATCTGGTTTCTTCTGTTCACTTCCACTACCAGCAGCAGCAGCAGCAGCAGCAGCAGTCGTCCGATTTGCATCCTGCCATTCCAGGGTATCAAAAAATCCTCGGCCTTTTGACTTTGACTCAGAACTGGCAGTGTTGTCAGTGGTGGCTTTCTTGTCCGTAGAGGCCTGCAGTGTTGACAATGACTGATGTTCACTGTCATGAGCATCGGGACTAAATTCACCAGAACTGGCACTCGCAGACCGACCAACAGCTGCGTATGCCGAGCTACGTCCCTGCTTATCTACAATCATTTAATACTCGTGTTTATTCACCATAACAGTAAATAATGACAAAGAATACACAAAGATAATTACATAGGATAGATAGAAGTTAATTAAAAGAAAAAAACAATTTAAAAACTAATTAAATACGAGATGCGTAGAAACACATGATGGCGGACGTAATAATGTTGAAGTAATAGCACTAACAATTAAGATATTTTAACAAATTCTGGCAAATGAGCTGTAAACTCAAGATAAATCTTTTTTATTGCCACCAACCAATGTAGCTGAATGCAGTTAGACTATACTGGAGATGAAAAGACATTAATTTGCTACTGCATACTTAAAGAGAACTAGAATGTCCTGCCTTAAATTCTTACCAAATACAGATTTTTGCAGACTGAATTTTTATTACAACCACAAACAAAGCTGTAATTTAAAAAATAGTCCAGGCTGCAAGCATAAATGTACATGAAAAGAAACGATAATAAAATGCAAAGTAAGGAAGTAAAGTAAAGTAAACAGACGAATTTATATAGTGCTTTATTATAAGCCTTTTATCTCCAAAGCGCTCAGATATGGCCCATGTGTAAAAATGGGATCACACAGTAACACTAACACAGATATTTCTGTGCACACAGTGCTGAAACTACATTGATGAATACTTCTTAGCTCAGCCAGTGCTAAGCTTATCATATTTAGATAGTCAAAAACTGTCTGTGTGTGAGTGTTAACCCACATGGCCCAAATCACAGCCACAGCATGTAGAAACTTGTAATCGTGCATGCGATCAGGACACACACCCCGGACAATTCCCATGAAAAATTAAACTCCCTTCATCTGCCCTGAAATATTTCCCACGAACAAAGCCCCTGGACATCCCAATGAAAAATCCCCCTGGATGCCAGATGAGTATTACTGCCCATGGGCAACTTGTTATTTTAATGCTAAGTGTTGAATTAATGAGAATTCTAAACAGTTTCTTAGCAATCGGTAAATATTTTGCCAGTTAAAGCAGAACTTCGCTCATTTTATTTTAATGCCTAAATGACTATTTTTTTACACTTAACATGCTGTATGAAACTTGCACATAAATCAGAACTCTAACTACGATATTGCCTGCAAATTGCAAAATAAAAAAGAAAATGTTAATACTACATGGCATATCCATTAGGTTAATAAACTTTATTGGATCACACATCGAATCACTAAACTGACAACATGTTAGAAAATATATATTATTATGTTTTCTTTCACATTACACCTATTACGATTTCATAGTTTTAACATGTATAACTTACCAAATTCAGCAGTTACTGCCAGCAGCTCCTCTTTTTTCGTAAAGAGAAGTTTAGGAGACACGCCTTTACCAGAGTATCCATGCCACGGACATGAGGCAGCAGCATTTTGCCGGTCTTTTGGCGACACGATCACATCCAGTGTCACAGAAAATTCATCAGTGCACATATCCGGAGAACACACATGATCTAATTCAGACCTGCAGATATAGCACACATGTCTGACTTTAATTTCTGCAGACAGCAATGGGTAAAAAGTAAGAGAATATAAAAACAAAACAGTCCTGCATGTGCAACCTCAGTTAAACAAATGTGCCATCAACAGATGCGTACAGTTGTTGACATGTGGCTCAAATGCACGTGATATTCTGACGTCAGTCATTGTATCCAATATTGGTTTCTGTACGCTGAAATTTAATTCAAAACTACTCATATGAAGGAGAACAGTATCAAATGGAAATACATATTACCGCATGAACTTCACGGTTCTCGAGTTCTCGGCAATAAATCCTGTGTGAAACTGTAACTGAAACATCTTGACAGATGTCAACTGCAACAATAACACACTGGCAATATGACACCAACATTTATGTGCACAGATATTGTGACTCTATCAACCCTTTTTAGTTGAAGTTTCAAACATATTTATACCATACGATACAAAACACTACAAAGACTTGTATAGTGTCATAATTATGCATTCTGCAAGCAACTTCAGAGGAACTGGTTGTAACAGTTAGTAAGTGATTTTTTCAACAGTCATCTAAAACTAGCTATAATGTCAGATGGCTGCAAGCTTCTGGGTAGAGAGTTCCCATGGTTGGCAATGCTACATGGAAAGCCAAGTAGCAATCTCAGTCAGTGCAAACAGCAAGAATCACGGGGATGTAAGTTGACTCCCAGCAATTGGCTGTTGTGTTGCAACTGAAGTTACTTGCCAACTTGTAACATGGAAGCAACAACTAGCAAGCACCTGCAGAGACTAAGCTCCAAAATGACGCGCTACATGTCAACTCTACTCACTCATACATCTGGAGAGAACATACATCCACCAGAGCTTGAAATACATTACATAGTATATGTAAGCGATACCACCTCACAATCATGAATAAGTATTAACGTTCACCTACTGCTAATGTCCAATGCTGCAATGTCAAACAAAGTGAAAAAATTCACAGATCTGGAGCCACATCACTCGCCAAAATAAAACTGACTGTTTCTGGTCCTAACGCCTACCGTTCCAAAACTGTCATGAAAGTTCATTAACAACTTTTATTTGACAAAAACCATGAGGACAAACAAA
>Ga0049105_1000152_pt1 | contig 17976 bp, 11 predicted proteins | sample WorMetvaBAHAMAS1_FD_61260 | JGI IMG/M metagenome (GOLD analysis project Ga0049105, IMG submission 61260) | Worm MetaG Olavius vacuus BAHAMAS.1 | ecosystem: Host-associated > Annelida > Digestive system > Unclassified | place: Germany: Marburg | collected 2013-04-09
TAAACATCTATGATTTGCAAAATTACGAATTTTTTACGAATTTTTTTTCAACCGAAAAAAAATTCGTAAAATTCGTTAAATTTTAAGAATGAAAAAAATTCGTAAAATTCGAATTCTCGACCTATGCGGTGCGGTAACTGATGTTGTCACCTTTTTCACATCAAAAAGTGAAACTGTCAACAGTCACAAGTGATCGTTCTACTACTACACCGTCACCACTTGCACCCTCTACACTTTCCACCTAATGGTTTATCCAGCGTTCTTGTAAATTCAACCGCAAAAAAAATTTACACTTTCATTCGGGTGTCACCCCCCCCCCTCTCGATGGTATCATCCGGGGCAGTCGGCTCCCCTAGTGACGCCACTGGTCCTGGGATACTAGAACCCTAATAAGAGGAAGAACAAATTATGCGAACAAGAATGAATATGCAGGTCGCGATGTGTCATCATGTCGTCATGTGTTCCTCGATCAATCACCCAGTCTATAACGCCTGCTTGCGTTAGAAATCACAGTGACATGATGGGCCTATATGCACATGCCGATTTCCGCGCGAAAATATCTGTTGTTGTGGGCCGCAGCGATTGGACTTTGCTCGAGCGAGCGTAGTAAATTGTGTATTTTGCCGAAATGTGTACGCTTCTGTGTACCGTACCATGCGTCCCTGACTCAACGCGAGCGATTTATAAAGTCTGTATCTGTGGTAATTTGGCGTGAAGTTCTCCACGAGCTGTTTTGTTATTCGCTGTAGTTTGGTTCGCGTCAGGCGATTGACTGTGACGAAAGACTTCGCTGCATTGTGATGATGTGATGATGCGACTGAGTGCAACACGAAGCAGCGACGTCAGTGTGTCCTCTCACACTCATTGATTGCTGGCAAGGTGGTTCGGGCATGCTTATTTCATTGAGATTCGTTCTGACGTGAGATTCTGGTCAACAGTCAACAAACTATTTCTGGGCTATCACGTCGACGAGCAGACGGCTCTTGAAGGAGCTTAGAGTAGCCACATCTGCAGCGTCTTTGTCGAGGCTGTTCCAGTGGAGGATTGTGCGCGGATATAAGGAGTTTTTCTGTGTCGAATCGCTTTTGAATTTGTGCTTGTGTTTTTGGAGAGTGTAAGTGACGAAGGACTGTCACAAGACCCGTGGACAGTCTTCGGTAAGATTGCCTTCTAATCTAAGGCCAACCACCCGCAAATGCATGCATTCAGTTACGCATGGTCACTTCCGGTCACGTGACAAAGATGGCGGTCACACCATTCGATCCGCCGTAGCGGTAATCCCCATGCTACATGCAAACTTCATGGCTTCATGTTTTATAGAACCAGAGTTATTGCCGATCGAAGTTTTACATTGCGAAAATGGGGATTTTCATTTTTTTTGCTCCTGTCACCTTGACATTGACCCGATGACCTTCATATACGAACTTGGCCCGTATTCTCTGAAGATATACCGTATGTGTAAATATGAACTCCCTATACATCAAGGCTTTTGAAAGTTATCGTCTGACAGACAGGCCGACACGACTGAAATTATATACCACGCCGCTTGGTGGGTGGTCAATAATATGGTGCAAGTTGGCGTCGGAAGCACTGACGAGCGACGACACTGTCTCAAATTGCTCGAGCGTCGTGCAACCGTCTGTGGAGTTGTGCTGCCAAAGTCAACTACGCTTTGTCTCAGCTAAGCCATCGACGAATTGACGCACGGCTCGCTGACTGCCGGCAATAAGCTCGACTCGCGTCACACGCGTGCGCTGATTGCTAATACAGCCGACGTCGCCAGCTTGCTCGCTTTTAACCGAAAACAATAAGCATAAAGCTCGCTCAGTCGGCGGAGCATTTTATTGCGATTCCATAGCGTGCGTTACTGCAGCAATGTCAGTGCGAGAGTGTGGTTGTTTGTGTGACGGCTATACGATGTTGTACGGGTATAGCCCCCGAACTTTGACTGGGGAAGAGAGGTCTCGATCTCCCGAACTCGGTCTGATGAAGCTAAAATTTTCAGGTTGTTCAAGTTAAGTGTTATCCGTGTTTTGAAATCTGGGGTCATTCGGGGTGGCGTTTGTATGGGGGCCAGAAAGCCTATGGCTCCAGAAAATTCGGCGGATGGTTTAAGCACTGTATGTTCTATATATTCCATAGTTATTTCCGTGTTTGCACGTATCATGTTAGTACTATTCGCTGTGTGAAATCGTGCTTCCGGCCACAGTACTTTTCGGTATAGTAAGCGCGTGTCATCAGAAGCTCAGTTTCGCTTGAGAGTTGAGATATAGAAAAATCGACTAGAGGGTTGGAGCTGAGCCAGATCCCAGTTTGCTCGAGAAGACGACATGATGTACAATGTTAACAATATAAAATCAATAATATATATTATGTTATAGTATTACAGCGTCGGTATTTCCCTTGCAAAATTTTTCGGTAATGGCTGCGCCCTGCACTTGACGTGTATTAAAAGTGGAGGCCAACCTATAGATCCGCCAAATTTCTGGAACCATAGGCTCTCTGGCCCACATACAAACGTCACCCCGAATGACCCCAGATTTCAAAACACGAATAACACTAACTTGAACAACCTGAAAATTTTAGCTTCGGTTGTTACAGATGCCACAGACGCAACTATGACGAAGACTGCATGCAACACAACCGTTTTGTTTAAGTCACAGATTTTGAATTACTTCAACAAAGGCTATATATGAAATTTTAAAAAATTATTTCAACTACTTTATTAGTAAGTCTAGATTGCCTTTTTTTATAAAAGTTAAATAAGAATTCTATACGATGTAAAAGAACTTTTCACGGAAACATACGTGTCAGTAGTATATGATGGTGTATAGTCTATGTACCGATTCACAATTTTGAAGAATGATAAGATATTGTGTAAATTGTTTTTCAAATGTCAGAAACTTGGAACTTTTACGAATTTTAACACTTCTAATAACACTCCTATATAACTAGAATACGTGAAAGCGTGTTAAGTTGGCAGGTGCTTATTGAACGTGCGTTTGTTGGCAGTTGACATTCCTACAAAGAAGAGATGGCAAAAGTGGGCCTGGACGACATCTGTGCTAAGCTGAGTCGTAACGCTGAGATGACGTCGCGCGAGGTCGACAGCTACTCGCCGCTGTATATTGATGACGACAACGACAGCGTCGACGGCGCTATGGCGGACAATACCGTCGCCGTAGAGAAAGTTGACGAGCAGCGTCGAGCGGTAGCATCTGGATCGACGTCACTGTTGCCTTCGCAGTCAGTCGGTGTGGTGAACCCGAAGGTGCTTAGTATCGAACTGGTTACGTCGAAAGCTGGCGAGAGAGCAACGTCGCTGATTGACAGCGGGTACGGCGAGGAGGATGGCGACGGCATCGACGACGGCGGAGCTGCAGGCGCTGCCGGCCGTCGCAATCGCCGCAAGAACTTCTTCCCTCGATGCGTCCAGGACGGACTGGCCGTTGCGGAGCGAACGTCCGAGCTCCAACAGATTGCTGATACTGACACCGCCGCAGCGTCGACGACGACGTGGTCTGCGGCGGGTGCAGACGTCGAAGACGGCCAAATGGTTCTGGATCTGCGCACTGGTCACGGCTCGTCACGTCAGACCATCGATTCTGCGGAGGTTCGTGTGAGGAACCGAAGTACCAACTCGCAGGACCAAATTCTCGACCTGTCCATACCACGGAGTGCTCGCGGTCCGTTCGGCAATAACGTCCAACGCGATGCTGTCGAGTCGAGGACGACAGGGTGGACGACGGGCAGGTCGTCGTCGGATGAGGGCGAGCTGAACTCAGCCGACATGCGCGTCTACGCTGCGAATACAATGAACGAGCTGCTCAACATCTACGGACTTCCGGACGAGCAGCAGTCCGCCGTCGCCGACTTGCGCAAGTTGGTTCCGCCGCCGATCAGCAGCACCGATATCGGAGCGCCGACGCTGAGCGGAGTTGACTTGCGACCTGGACACTTCGACGGGTCTTCTGCGGTTGGTAGGATTCAGGATATGACGACGTCGTTGCCTCCCAGACACGTTCCCGACTACGCGGTCGGACAGATGCAACAGCACGCGCCTGAACTCACACACGTGACAGGTGCGCGATGTGACGGCGCTTACACCTTACAAGTCTATTGTAGCATCTGTTGCTTCATTAGCACCGCGATTACCTCCGCCAAGGAGGTTGTATTTTTGCCTCGCTTTAGTTGTCATTCATTCATTCATTCATATTCATTCATATTCGTTTAATGAGCCATGACAGAACGCATAGCATGCAATGAATAGGCCTATGCTAAGTTAAAATATAATACAATAATAACAATGAAAATCTTTCCATCAGTCCAAGACAGTACAAGGCCTCGAAGTTAGTACATATCTGTGTATTTGCTTGTTGTGTTTTTCCCTTTGCAGGTTACTTAGTTGGTTGGTTAGTTAGTTAGAGGTAAGTCAAGTAAAAATGTAAATACCCGAATTTATATAGCGCTTTATATATAAGCTCCTTATCTCTAAAGCGCTCAGATATGGCCCGTGTATAACAAACTGGGATCACACAGTTTTACCCGCCACCCACACCCGAACCGTACCTGCCTTTACTCCCCAGCCACAAGGCATCACCGTCCTTTGGCTGGTACTCATTGCGCCTACCCACGAAGGGATGGCCAGGCTGAGTTGACCTGGGTTGCTGGTCACATACCGAGATAAATGTCCCGCACCGGGAACTGAACCCAGATACGGTCACCAACCTCAGTACTAACCGGGCCCGACGTTGATTAACTTCGTTGATCGATCGAAGCCAACGCGCTAACCACTACGCCAGACCACCACCTAGTAGCAGGGTTTTACGCGCCACTCGACACATAGCAGGCAGGTCATTTCAGAGACGACTCTAGAGGCAATCGACTGCAGTGGTACTGATAACCGAAAACAATAAAACAGAATAACAAACACGTGCTTCTGAAACACACAAAACTTGCGCGAGTTAATGATGATAAAACTATAGTCGCCTTCTACGACATGCGCTTAGGAAACGGAGGAGGCCTTATAACCACGGAGGCCGGCACGGGGTCGAGTACTCCGAAAGTTATGGATGAATTTTCATGAAATTTTTGGAATGGGCCGGCTGGCCTTCGACAGAAAACAGCCGGGGTGATGTACATTTTGATGCGGATCTAGGTGCGTGGCGTTAGCAGCTTTGGCGAAGGTATATACTCTGTCAATGCCATCTGGTTGTTCTGGTTGTTCAGTGGGACAGAAGAGGAGATACTTTGGAGACGATTCCAACTTGTCGACACTGAACAATGAGAAGATGAAGCAGGCAGCAGACAACATCGTGATACTTGACTACAACCAATACGTTAGCCAGTATCTCTCCGTGTAAGTTCGCTTGCAATGCTGTGGCGTAGTTAGTAGGGGATGCCGAACCAGCTTTGTCAGTCTTGACAAATTGAGTTGTGTGCTGAGAAGCTGTGGCCAGATCGTCATAAAACAAGTATACTGTCGTTTTGTGCAGAATTATGAGCTGTTTGTAGTGATGTCATTAACGTTTAGATTTATGCATGGCGCGTTGAATGAATGTGCTTCATCTACAGTGTGTATAATTCCGGCCTTCCCGGTAAACCTGTCATGTTCTAGCGTTTAGAAGTCGCAGGCGTTATCGGTGTCCTGTACGTATGCTGTGCAGGAATAGTTCTACAGGATGTTGTTCCTCGCTGTATCAAGTGAGAGATTACAAAGAACATTTCCACTGCACTGCTTGCGTCCCTCAGGTCTTTTGCTATCTCTTCGTTTGAAGTTTATGAAATGTTCGTGTCTGTAGTTCAAGTCGTGTTGTGCAGGCTTTCACGTGAACTGTCATAAGCAAACGAAAGCACTGTCAATGTGAATCATCTACACTGAACCAATGCTGACATCTTAGAAATGGCACAAAATAGAGTAAGTAAGTAAGTAAGTAAGTAAGTAGAACATTGTAATGTACTGTATCATCACTACGCTATCAGTAGAATGGTGCTGGCACTGTAGTGATGAAACAGTACATTACAAATCTGACGAAATCGTATTTTTTTGCGGTTTTATATGTGCAACTCCGTCGCCTATAACCGTTTTTATAAACTTTGTTTTTTTACATTTATTATACATAGCATATTAATGAAACTGTCTGTGCTACTACAGGTAAGTATAAATTTATATAGAGTCGTTGTGACTTCGAATTTCTTTGAATTCACGGTTATTCAAGATCAAAATGCTGTAATAAAGGGAAAATGTTTAAAATGTTAAGCGGCAGCTGGGTCATTCTTAACCATTTTTATTCAATAACGATATTTCTAAATAATACGTTTTTTTTCTGTATGACAGCCGAGCTTCTTGCATGTGCCTATATGTTCAAATGTGGCCTGTTTTTCTATATAACGATGAAGAACCCAGTTTTCGGTCAACTACATGGGATAGTTCGTGGTCCGCCAAAGGTTTTCTAGGAAACCTTCGACAACCACTGCTGGGCCGGTAGTTTCACAGGCCTGATGCCCGTCTTAATGTTCAACTAGTTGAACGAGCAGTGTGAAAACGCAAAAGGCTCATCTTGATAAACCGCAGAATAAACGTTCCAGGTGTGCATGAAGAAAGAAGACATAATTCGCCATTTCAAGTGGCACAAGAAACGCTCCGATTCGCTGCAGCACGGCTTCATGCGGTTCAGTCCGATGGAAGACTGCTCGCAGAAGTTTCACCAAGCCGCTTGCATTCACAACGGAAAGCACACGCATTACCACTGCCTTCAGGTTCGCTTCGCTACTACGCTAATTCGTCAATCTGACGGTATTATCATTACTGTATTATTGTCGTTTTCAGGTCGTTCGACGATAATCTGAAGGCCTTATGTTTTACCGCAGTATTTTTCAGCCGTCAGTCTCATAATCACCCAGCTCGCTCAGCGGTGCCCGGCCAAAAATTTTTTTTTTTAGTTTTCCATTGATTTCCATTGACTTTCGTTGTCGTCCTTAAAACACTTAAAAAACGTGTATTATTATTGTACGAGGGGCGTTCAAAAAGTTCGTAGACCGACATAGTTAACTACGAGATACGCACATCATATTTTGTCACTTTTCAACATAGACCCCTGCAACTAAAATGCACTTGGTCCAGCATTTCTCCAAAGCTCTGATACCGTTGTACAAGAAATGTTGTTCCTGGTTTTCCAGCCAGCCATTTGCCGTGCAATACGAACACGAATGGCAAATACGGTGGGTGACGAGTAGTTCAAAGCCGACATTTTGGATGGCAGCCAGTGCGTTGTCCTGGCTCCAAGTGACTTCTGTTGCAGGTGTCTATGTTGAAAAGTGACAAAATACGATGGGCGTATTTCGTAGTTAACTGTGTCGGTCTACGAACTTTTTGAACGCCCCTCGTATAGGGCCCAGCAGAACAAAGCCTGTAATCGCAAATATTGTAAGCGTAAGTGGCTGCAAAGGCATTTCATTCGGTGATCATAGTGTTCTGGAAGGAGACCGTATTTCAACGAAGAATAAGAAGAGGAATATGTGTTAAGCCTGTAGCTGCAGTGTCGATTACATTTCTGTTCGCTGTGTGATTGCAGGACGGCTGCAGCAAGGTGTACATCAGCACATCTGACGTTCAGATGCACGCCAACTACCATCGCAAAGACTCGGCGATCATTCAGGAAGGATTCCAGCGATTTCGTGCGACGGAAAATTGCAACTCGTCGACTTGTGTCTTTGCCGATCAAAAAACAACTCATTTTCATTGTCGTCGATCTGGCTGCAGCTATACTTTCAAAAATAAATCTGACATGGGTATGTGCACATGCTTTGCGCATATTGCATACACAGGCCGTATTTTAGCACCGAGGCGGCCGGAACAGTCTGCTGCCAGACGTCACCATATCTCCAACGCTGACTGTTTTTCGGAGCCGTCTCAAAACTTATCTCTTTTCCCGATCATTTCCTTCCTAACTGTTTTCGGTTTAGTTCGGCACACCGTGGTTTAGCAGTATTGTACTTAAGCCACTCGAAATAACTCTAATGTAATGTAATCCGAAGAACCAGAAGCAATGGAATACGCTGAGGGTAGATCCTAGCAAGGCCTGAACCACTGAAGCTCCCAATGTGGAAATACCATTTATCGGCTTCCAGACATTTTGTACCCTAACTTTTCATACCCAGGCGTTTCGTACCCCAGGAGTCTCTAACCCTGGCCCTAACATTTACCCTAACCCTAGCTCTAAACCGAAACTCTAACACTAACACCTAATCTTAACATTAACACTAACCCTAACCTTAACTCAAGGTACCTAATCATAACCCTCTTTAAGAACGCCGCTTACGAAACGCCTGGTTATGAAAAGGTTAGGGTACAAAAGGTCTGGCACCCCATTTATCCCTGGAATCATGTCTAGGTTTGCTTGTCAGGTATAGACAGCTGCATAGACAGCCGGGTTAGTTATAAATGAATTAATCAACCCAATTTTTGATTTTAGTAAAGTTTCTATTTTTCACATATGTTGCTGAGTTTATTTTCTTGTTATTTTCTTTTGATTTAATTAACTTATTTTCTTGGTTTTAACATGGAGTGGCACCGAATAGCCTACTTTGTGCCAATGGTGCCGTTAAGAATCTACTCACTCACTATAAATGAATTACTAATAGATAAGCCTATTTAATATTCGTTTTTGATACACTGTCATTTTGTAATGAAGACGTCACAGGTTCAGACAGTTTAGGATTGAGAATTTCTTGAAAGTTCTAATGCCAGTCGTAACGTAACGTAACATGGTGGCAACAAACGCAAACTGTTGGTGTTCTTCGGTTTTCGTATGCCACCATTGCTAGCGTATACACATAACGTCTGCGATGCGCTGTGTAGAGAAACATAAGGTTTACCATCAGAAAGACGAAGCTCTGACCCGCGACGGCTTCAAGAAGTTCATGAAGTATGAGCAGTGCCAGTTTTCTGGTTGTATCTATAGTCACCACACCAACCACATCCATTGCATTCGACCAGGTTGCGTTTTGCTTATTGCTTTTCTTAAACATGATCACCACTTTTTTAGTATTCAGTTGATTATGTGGTATCGTAGACACGTATAGACAAGGCTGTTTATTGGCTGGCTGTGCTACACAGCTCTTATCACCTGCGCCATGGAAGTTTTTTACCGGGCGTTTAATTGTCTGTTTGTTAGCAATTTCATGTAGAAACCACTGATCGGATCTTTACGAAAATGTTACCAAAGAATTATCGTTAGACAAAATTGTGGAAGTCATCCACATCTGCATCCCGACCTGGGAGTTTTTGAAGGATTTTTGAACATTGCAAGTTAGGACATTTTTAACAGTTTCGCTCATATCTCTGGAAAAACGTATCCGGTCTTTGTAAAAGTTTTATCAGAGATGTATCTTTGGGCAAGGAAGTCCTATAGATTCGACTTGGCGGAAGTCCGCGTCTCCGGGTGCTCTTTTTCTCGGTTTAGTTGTACACGCCTGTGGCTGTGTCCTTGTGGCAGGTTGCAACTACGTTCTGCACTCGTCTGGACAGCTCTTCTCACACAAACGCAAGCACGAGCGTCGTCTTTGGGAATACGCGGCTACCTGTAAACGGCCGAGGCTGATCGCCCCTGCGATTGCAAGTTCGTCTGAAGCGATAGCGTCCAGCTCTGATGTAAGAATAGCTGCTGCTGGTCCGTCCAGTACTGCGGTGACGTCGCTGCACGGCGTCACGGTCCTGCCCACTCACACTCGGACCAGCGCAACGGCTTGTAAACCGGCGGACAGCACGCCATTGTGTGCGACCACTGCGACACTGCACGGTGGTGCATCCTTCGGTAATCAGCCGTCAGTGTCCAAGCTGATCTCCACGCCGAACGTCCCTCAACCGCCTCCGAACATATCGTACAACTTGCAGGTAAGTGATCCGCCCGCTTCTTCGTCGACGGCGGCCGCGGCGAAGCACCCAGACGAGACGGGTGAATCGACGAAACAGAACGTGGTTCTGGTGTCGACTGCTGCGGCCGCTGCGCAGCCTGAGACGGTCACGAAGAGCGTCAACTTATCGGCGACACGACAAAGTCCAGCAGTTATCACTGCAGTCGACGACGACTGCGTATTCGTCGCCAGAAGCTCTCCGGTTCCGATCAAGGTTGTCGAACAGCCGTTCTCGCTGGCACTATCGAAGGAGTTGCCTGCACATCCGGACGACATCAGTCTGCAGGAGAAGCTTATGGAAAAGAAGGAGTATGTCGACCTGGAGGATCTGGCCAAGATGGCGAAGTTGAAGCAGATGGTAGACGAGAAGAAAGCCGAGCCGGAGTCTCAACAGTCGACGCAGCACGCGAACGTCGTGGCTTTCGGCAGCGTCAGTGGCACGCCTCTGACACAGGATGTGACCGCTGCAAACAGCACATCGGCCGTATCGGCTGCATCGGCCACGTTGTCATTGGAAATATCGTTGACGCCTCCGAATTCGATTACAACGACGAAGCCTTCGCGTTCTGGCAAGGAACGCGACGAGTCGTGGCAAAAGTACATAAAGAGGTTGGCCATTGGCCATTTCTTTGTAGGGATATGTTGTTGCGCTTTTCGAGTGCTCTTGTTTCTTATAGAATTAAACAGGTATCGTTTCTTACTTACTTTTAATTACGCCTAGAAATCACTAGAGTAGGGAGTTTTGATTAACTTATTGCAAAGATGAAGGAATCGCCATTGTTTGATGGTTAAGACAATGGAGCAGCAATCCAGGTTCGATATCTGCCGAGACCTGTACTCGTCATTTGTCGTCGTCGTTGTCGTTGTCGCATAAGAAAATGAAGTGCATACAGCCAACATTGATTCAGTGCTTCTACAAAAGTTCTATAATTTACGTACAGCTGGGCACGTCGGACCGAGGATTTGATTGGTAGAATGCAGATCGCTGTTATTTGTTTGTAAAATACGACTGCGAATGTGTACTGTAGGTACACGGCGAACGATGCGTGTTTTCCGCATTGCATACTGATTTACAAGGACCATTACCACTGCATGGAGTCAGATTGTGGCGTGGTGTTTCGATCAAAAGAAGGCGTCAGAGACCATGCCAAGTATGTAAGCCGTGATTATTCGATTCGTGAAGTAACTCAGTGACCGCATGTGTAGACACAAACTGCTTAATTCGATGGATTTTATTGCTTTGCGACCATTGCACGCTGTGGCTGCTCTATAACGGGAATCGCTGTTGACAGTGTGACAGAACGTAGGCCTAAGCCTGTTTGATGTGCATATTATTTAAGTACCAGACTACCAGTACTTTATTATTCGATTTATTGTACTCGTTAGATCGTAATATTAGTTGTATATTTTTATTTCCTGTCGCCTGTAACTACAGGAACGCTTAATTATTAACTATGAATGCGCCATCCCTCTTACTGTACGGAGCGCATTACAGCTGCACTTTGTTACTGTTACTGTCATTATTCTGTCGAACACGAGGATATGTCCTTTGTGTGTTGTGTCTCCTTGTTGTCCTTACCTGATACAACAATACCAGGCCACATGCTAGTGCACACACTGCCAGCAGTCAGACTGAATTGGGGTGCTGATTCAACTCAAGACCCATGCCAACTCAGCCTTCCATTCCTCCGGGGTCGGTAAATGAGTACCAGCTTCGTCTGGGAAGGCATAGGCAGGTATGGTTCATTTCGTTAGTGGATGTACGCGGGGTGTGCAGGTAAAACTGTGAGATCCCTTGAGAACGCGTGCCATACCTGAGCGCTTTAGAGGTGTGATCACGACAAGGCACTATACAAATTCACGTTTACCGTTTACCTTTACCTGACAATAGTGTGAAAATATAAGTATAGTCCTGGAAAGTCCTGTGTCGTGATATAATGCGTTCCACACTGTGAGAACAAAGTCAACGGCGAGAGTTGTGAAGTGTTACTAGAAACTGCTTGTTTTGGTGCATACAGAATGCACGAGCAACAGGAGCGAGTCACGTCTATGAGTTACAGTGTGTACTCGGCGGATGAGAAATGTCCTGATGAAATGTGTGTCTACAGCGCCAGGCAGTTGCACTACCACTGTAACTGGGTACGATCGTTTATATATCTTATATCTCTCTTTTCGTCTCTCTGTCTTCTCTTTGTTTCATATTACCATACAGCTTTATTTGTTTACAGACTGCTCAATTAGATATGTAAATCGCTGATTGGAGGCGGATTTTAAATGGAGGAATTCGCCGTTTTTCGTTTGTACATCATTTGTGTTATATTTTAATAAGCGTATGTCTCATTTTTGGTTGTTCTTGTGTCAGACTTTCCATTAGTAGTAGACATAGTAACATCAACATGATACAAAACTATTCATCTGCCATCTGCGGTACCTCGGTAGTTAATTTTTTTTAAATTCTGTATGTTTAATTTTTTTTCTCTGCATGTACTGTCATGGAAGGAAATGGCCATTAGTTGTGTAAGCAACTTCTGCAGTGTGAACTGCTCTGCTTTTTACCCAGGACGTAAGTCTCGGGATTTCAATAATTATTACTGTTATTATTATTACTACAATGTACTGATTGAAGTGACGTTATCGCTATCGTTATCGTTTATCACAGGCGCCAATGTGCGCCGATGCATGTTTTAGAAGCCTAGGTTTGTTGTGTATAACGTACGACGTTGATTTTAGAAGTTTGTCATCCGTCAAGAGAACTATCAATAACGCTCATGTGCTTTGACACTGTTGGTTGGGTCATTTGACCCGTAAAAACTCGTCACCGGTGATCTATAATGCGTTTGATGGGACGTTAAACCTTGCTTAACTCAACTTGCTCATGTGTGGTTCTGTGTGGTTCTGTAGCTTGCATTGTAAGCTTGTTCATCTTTATAGCCTGTGCTTTTTTGTAGTTATTGTTATACTGCTTATGTGATGAGTCAGTGGCCTACGGCGCTTTATCACAAATAGAATAAATAAAAGATACGTAAGTAAGTAATCATAGTTGTGTGTGACGTGATGGTTGGCAGGCTGACTGCAAGTACGTCGTGTCATCGTCGCATCCAGTCTTCACGCGTCTCGAACATCACAAGTCGCACGATTACAACAGTCGCCGGGCGCCTGCCGGGACGCTGAGGAAGCGACGAGGCCGACCACCCAAGGACGCCACCCGCTACGAGTTCAGCGAGGAAGAGATTCAGACTCGTGCTGCCGTTGACGGGCCGACGTCGGCGATCGCTCACGGCTTCGTGAGGTACACCGGTGCCGACCAGTGCCCCGACCGGCGCTGCGCCCACCGATACCGCGAGCACTATCACTGCGTGCGAGCGCGGTGCCACGACGTCGAAGTCCAGCCGGCGGCCGTCGTCGCCCACGACCGCGAATTCCACGCTCACGTCCACATTGCCCCCGGCTTCGAATTCTTCGGCGCCGACGTCGACTGTCGCCGGATGAGGTGTCGCGCACGCCGCACCACGTGCGGGCCGACCGGGCTGCGACATTTCCACTGTGTGAGGTCTGGATGCGACTACGCGTTCGTGCGTCAAAGCACCATGGTGCAGCATGATGCCAGACATCGAGCGTCGAACGAGCAGACGGTGATGAGGGCCAGGATTATAGCACAGCCGCCGTCGTCGACCGGCCGTCAACCAGTGCCTATCGTGCCGCGGCCGACCCTGATCCTTCCCCAGCTGTCACCTCCGACCATCATCGGCGAACCGCTGCTGCCAGTTGCCCGCTCAACCTCGCTGTTAGCTCCGTCGCTGCCGACACAGATCATGTCAACGACTTTTGCGGGCGTTCCTTCTCTACTGATTGCTCACATGCCGTCAGCGCCGAGTACCGTTGCGGCGCGCGCGGTTCCGGTGACGGTGGCACAGGCGACGGTGGCGATGACCGTCCCTGGCTCTGCCGTCCACGCTCTGGCATCCCCAGCTCCGCCGCCGACGCCAATCGTCATCGTTACCACTGAAACCAAGTCAGATCTGCCGCGTTCAGCGCCGTCTGAGCCGCTGTCGACGCCGCAGAGCGATACCGGGCCGCCAGTGGTCGCGCCGCGGTCCGACGACGTATCGCGGACTCATCGCGGCGTCGGAGACAACTGCGACTGGCCGTCCTGTAAGCTGAAGCAGGTCGCGCATTTCCACTGTTGCCAGTGCCGCAACGCGTACTCTGACATCACGCGTCTTAGCGAGCACATGTGTCAAGTACACGGCATCTCTGCCGCTGTATCCGTGCCCGTGATCCAGAAACCTGTCAACCAGGGACCAACAGATCTGACCAACAACCCCTCAACGTGCGCTACTTCGCCACCGTCAGCTGGCGGCGACACAGCGGTCGGTCAGTCTGCCTCAGTTACCTCGCAGTCGACATCTATCAATGCCGATAATACCGCTATTCAACTTCGAGATACTCCCAACAACAGTGCGGAACGGTACGATAACGATAACGGCAACATGAATGGCAGCGATCTGGTGATCGACTTGTCGTCGTCTGGTCAAGACAGATCGTCATGTAACTCAAAGAGCGGAAGTGTCAGCGACAACGCTGAAGATTTGCAGTCGTCGTTGAAGATAACGACAGTCGGCGGCGTATAGGTCGATGGCTTTGCTATGGGAGACAAAGGTGCTTCCTGTTTCTCAGAAATGCATCATGAAATGTCTCTTTCTTATTTACGTTGTACGTATGTTGCGTGGAGTGTTGAACAGTCGTGAAATGTTCTGTGAACGTGCGCTCACAGTCAGCAAAAATTGTCGCCTTTCTATTTCTGTGCCTTGTGTGTCTCCCACGTTAACGCACAACTGTGATGTAGTGCATTGTTTTACACTTTTAGTGGAACAAGTTGCGTGCGTCATTTTTCGTTGTCACACGCAAATATTTTGTCGGTAAACATGTTATAGCCTTAATCACGTCTCGCCGTGATCATACCAGCTCGACTTTGTCAACGTGGCTAGCCAAACCGCAGCGCTTTCGAAATATAGCTGTCCGCATGATTATCTCTTTGCTAGCAGAAGATTGGTATTACTTGCCTCTGAAACGACTAACGTTGATTGCCCGTCAAGCATTGGATCTTCGATTTTCAGAATTTCTATCTTATCTGCTCAGTCTGCACATAGTACTAAGTTTTGAGTTTTGATCGTTCTGTCGTTGGTCATCTCAACTGCGTAGATTTCAAATGCACATTGGACAGTGTTGTTGAGTCTTCAGCTATAGGCCTACATCGCGTCGAATCGACCGAGAAACTCTGCTTCTTTAAGATTCACGGCGTCACATTCCATCAAACGCCGTCTCAAACATTAACACTGTATCACTGCCCTGTATTGATGTCGTTGTCATATTCACACGCCTCCTGGCCTGGTGACTGTCTGTGCCTTGGATTCTGTCCGTTGGCAGACCGTGTATATGTGGTATAAATGTTGTTTTATGTATGTACGCTTACTGTTATGTGGATACTTTAATAACTTGCATTTCGTTTAAATTTTCGGCTCTGCCAGTGTACGTAACGTTTATATCTACTGCTGATGCACTGCGTATAATGGACTTCGGTTTGGTAATTTATGCGCCGTTTTGGTAGACGCAATGTTGTTGCACAGCTGACGAATAGGTTAGTGAATCAGTGGGTCATATAGGTCGTCAGGTCAAGTATATTACCTGCGTTATATACTTGTTACGTAACTTAAATCTGACCCAGCGTCAATTGTTTGGTACGAAAAATAATCGTCTAATCTTTACTTGGTCAAGCTTACTCCTTAATCGCAAAATGTGATGCCAAATCAAAGGTGGTATGCATGCTCCAACAACTCGCCGTAGCAGCGTACAAACAACCAGTTTGCACTCTGATGTTAAGTTTGCATTTTCAAAGTTCGTATTTTTGTGATTTGCAGTGTTGTACTGTCTGTCTTTGAAGCAAATCACCAAACTTTCCGAGTCCAGGAATCTTCTCGTTTGCGCTATAGACTCTGCTGTGATCGGCACAAGAGAATCTCGTCTCGTTTTGTTTTTAACACATATCGCAAAATAGCAAGTGTCAGTAAATGAAGAGTAATTTATGATTATTCTCTTTATACCAAAAATTACTGCTATCGAGCTAGATTTGTTGCATTTCAAAAGGCAGAGGAGGCCAGTTTTTCGACACAGCGTTATTGCTGTCCTTGTAGAATGTAGATACGAAAAACGGGCCTAGTTTGTTGAATTCGCACAACATGCTTTTGCTTGTTGTTGCTAGATGTACAGGGTGTTGTAAAATAAACGACACCAGTGTATAACCATAAACCACCCTCGCCGATTTCGGAGGTTTATTGTGTAAATATTTGTATGTTCACGTCAAGGCAGCAGTTAAAACATCACTTAAACGTGTTAACACGACGTGTAGATCAGGGGGCGCCACGTTGCGCAAAAATTCTCTTCTGTCTAGTAGTTGCACTTTTTGTTCTTCAAAAATGTTTACATGTTCGTTTTCTCGATATCTTAAGTCTTTCAAGTGACCATTTAAATGATAATTTAATGTCTTAACAATGGTTATTCTAGTGACGTGGTAATTTTATGAAGAGTGTCTACTATACTTGTTTTACAGCTAAATAGTGGTCCGTTTCTAACATGTCTTGTTAGCATGCCTTATGGAACCGTACTAAACACGATATATACTCGGTACTCCTGTCAATTACGGTTTTGTATGACATGAAGTCTGTAGTATATCGTTCACTGTGACTGACTGCCTTACTGTCAAAGCACTTTAGCGGTTATTCATAAGTTTGTCGATATTTTCGACAGCGTACAAACCGTACGCTAGGGAAGAGGATTAACGTTCATCATACGCTGTTGAAAAGTTTCCGTACAAATTATTATTATTATTATTATTATAGGTCAAGTGTCCGTGCAAAATTTTGTCAAATACTCTTGACGTTGATTTACAGTCTCTCAAAGCACTGAAATGTCATGGCTTTCTAATTTAAAGCCAAGTATCTATTACTGGAAATAAATTTGATTTGATCATCGTAAAAGTCTACTCTCAACAATCGTTTAATATTTCAGCTTAGCGAGAATATGTTTAAATTATCAGTTTTATTACGTGTGTCGTTGCGTGTTTATAGTAATTCCGTACAATTTTGGCCATGAAAATGTTTGACATTTTTCTCATACACTTTGTGGGAGGGAGGCGGTTGAAAACCGTAACTTACTGTTTGCAAGTACTCTTCGGAAAATGTTGCTTCTTATGAATGACTCTCAAATCAAACGAGCAAAAACTGCGTTGGTGTCATTTATTTACGTCCTTCCTGTGGATACTGACCAGGTCTTTATAGATGTTGCAGTGACATGGCTGATAATATGTTACCACATGGTCGCCGGTTATCTGTACACTGAGTCACGTTGGTCATCGATCGCTTTGCACGAGGGGTCGTCCACATATTATATAATAACGCACCTAAGACTAGTTAACGATTTGTTATTTGCGTTATATGGAGTGGGAGTACTTTCGCTCATGTTATACACTGTTTGTGCCGTGGCCTTAAACATTTAGTGTTTATTTTAGACGCCTGTGTTGCTTGTGTCTATGTATATTTTACGTAAAAACTGATATACTGCTTCGTGACATTCTGCCATACCATGCACTGCGTAAGCCTTTTTATTTGGCACCTGTTAACTTTAAATCCGGAGTGAAAAGTAAACTGATAATATATTTTTATTGAATTGTAATCTACTTTTATTCTAAAACGCATTAACTGTTGGCGTCAATATACTGCCGTTTTGGCGCTGTCAGTTCATTTTCGCGACGCGTAGCCCTACGCCTTTTAAATCTGATTCACAGGGCGGGGAAGGAAGGTGGATGAAGTTTTGTTGTATTATCATTTAAGGGGCTGGGGCCCGATTTTCAAAAAATCTTAGGAAAAATCCTAAGTTTTGCGAAATTTTTTCCTAAGTTTATGTTAAGTTTATCGAAAGTTATAAAGTTAAGATTTTTACAGAATTTTAAATTTAATTCACTATTGCAATATTAAGACTTACTAAGCTCTTCCTATATATATATAT
>Ga0049105_1000153_pt1 | contig 17947 bp, 13 predicted proteins | sample WorMetvaBAHAMAS1_FD_61260 | JGI IMG/M metagenome (GOLD analysis project Ga0049105, IMG submission 61260) | Worm MetaG Olavius vacuus BAHAMAS.1 | ecosystem: Host-associated > Annelida > Digestive system > Unclassified | place: Germany: Marburg | collected 2013-04-09
TGGTCTCTGATGCTATGTATATAGGATGCGAGTAACAACAGTACAGTGTGAAGTGGTCTCTGATGCTATGTATATAGGATGCGAGTAACAACAGTACAGTGTGAAGTGGTCTCTGATGCTTTCCATACCTTTCCTTCCTTCTCTTTTCCCACCTCAAAGTGCCCCCTCATGCAGCTATGGGATTTGGGAGCACTATGTTTCTCTCCCACTATGGGGACATTTGCAGCCACCGGACTCCAAAATACACCAAAAATATATTTGTGGTCGATCTCCTGCCACTAACGCATTTTTTATATATTTAGAGCCGAGGGAATGTGTCTGTTGGCTGCGAATATCGTCCTATTGCTGTTCTAAATGAAGTTTAAAAATTGAAGCAACGTGGTTGTTTCTGAATGTACTGTATGTTATCATGTAGTCGCTTATTAAATGGTACGTGATCATTTTTTTTTACTTCGAGGGTGTTTTAACACCCAAAACACCCCACTAGTTACAGCCTTGGAAGTGGCTGAGGTATTAACAGAGAGATGTTATGTGTGTAGGAGTCAGAGTATGTATCTGATCACCTGCACAAGTGGATTGATCTCATCTTTGGCTACAAACAGCAAGGCCCAGCGGCTGTTGAAGCACTCAATGTCTTCTATTACTGCACATATGAAGGTCTTCATCTCTTTTACCTTTTAACAATGAATCCAGTATGGGACTAGTCTAAATGTGTTTGCCCCATGTGGGGCCGGGGCACTTCCTTACCCCAGTTTTTCCCCCTTTTCCATTCACTTCCTCATCCTTTGCTCTTTTTTTACTTTTCCCTTTTCTCATTGGCTTTAACTGTTTTCTTCTTTTGTCCATCCCTTTCTTTTCTACCAGAATAACTCCATTTCCAGGCTGGAGGTCATAGGAAGTGACCAAACCTGGGTTTAGTTTGTTGTGTTTAATTTGTGTTATCTGTATTCCTTAGTTAAGATGCATTCTGGTGTTTTGTCGTATTTGATTATTTTAGTCTTGTTCTTCCTTCAGTGCTTTGACACTGTTGGTTGGGCCATTTGACCCGTAAAAACCCATCCCCAATATGACCTATAATGTGTTTGGTGGGACGTTAAACCTTACTCATTCAATCAGTCTAAATGTGTCTGCAGTAACCAGAACAGCTGTCATGATGCTAAACTGTGGTGTTATCATCTGATGCTGTCTTGTGTGATTTCTGAATGCTGTCTTTCATGCATATGATAAACACGATGATTGTTATGGACATTCGGAGTGTGTGAAGTGCTCATCTAGCTGATGACGAGCTGTATCGGTGATTGGTCCAGTCTTGTTTGCTGAACTGTTTTACTGTGATCAGTCTCACACTGCCATATCTGCTCATCGTTGTTGCTATTGTTGTTGTTGTTATGATGGGATTATTATGAGACCAACGCAGTGTGTCAACAAATGTTTCAACAGGTGCTGTTGATCTCGATGCTATGACTGATTCATTCAAGCGGAAAGCTCTCGAAGGAATGATCAACAACTTTGGCCAGACGCCTTGTCAGCTGATGAAAGTCAGTTAATAGCCAACTTCTTCTCAAATGTCGTGTCATTTTCAGCAAAGTAGCAAGTACATGAGATGTAAAAAATGTGTGTATCTGGATGCACTGAAGTGCGTGTATTGATGTTTCAGGAACCGCACCCAAAGAGACTAACAGTTGGTGAAATCACGTCAAAGATGTCCAAGATGGATCGACCTCTGCCTGTCTTTCATTATGTCAAGAAACTTCAGCAGCACTGTGTCGACATGGTCGGCCATCTTTGTTACATAGATCTGAATTTTGTCATATATAATTGCATGAAAATGAAAAATCACAAGGTGAGCTAGTATTTGTCAGTATTCACACAGTTAAGGCATAGTCTTACAAACTACACCGGCTGCTTTGCGTTGTTGAACCAGCAGTTATCGTATGTATCGTTATGCATGTCTTCCAGCCTAATGTAACACATTCACATTTACAAGTTAACATTTGAGTGTACAGTAAGTTAATGTAGTATATGATCATTATAATTAGTTGTTTATATTTTATAATATACTGTTCCAGTCTAGCACACAAAACAATTATTGTGAAATTTTCTGGCATGTATTTGCTTGTACTATCATTACATTACATATTATGTGTGTATATATGTTTATTTGTCTTTCATTTTCTTTCATTTTATTCTGACATTTAGTGATTTCCACTCTTGATAGACTTTGTTTTATTGTTATTTACTGTGAAATAAGTTTGTGTTATTATTGTGTATTGCTTGCAGGCAACGTTGCCCAATGATCCGCTGGTATTTGTGTCTGTTCCTCGCACTCAGCTGCGCAGTTTCATGCAGCATGGAGTTCCCGACACAATGGTCTGTTGATTTGTTTAGCATTTTGATGTAATAGATCACCAGAGAATTATTTCTGTCTGCCAGTCAGTGAAAAATTTGTATTGGTTGGTTAAATATTCTTTGATAAACAGCCGGAATTGGATACATGTTACAAGTGACGTCACCCTACATGTGAACACATGACACATCTTACAGTTGAAGCTCGACTGCTAATAATGACATCGCAAACTGAAAAGGCTGACTGTTGAAAATAATGATCGTCAAGACAGTGGAAATGGCATATGCTGTTCGATCTCTTACGAATAATTGAGTCTACTTGCATCACTAAGGCTGAATGGTGGCAATCAATGTCATTGGGAGTGAACTGATTCAAATATCAAGTCAATTAATAACTTAAACTGCCACCAAGAAGGACAGCTAGGTCACTAATTCTTATAGTGGAAATGTTTTCTGTTAATTTTGTAACGTTTGCTCTTGGCAAACTTATTCTGTCATGACAGCCTTAAAAATGTCGCCAGTGATTGATGCTTTTAAAGTAGTTTTCCTTACCAGCTGCCAAACAAAGAATATTTAATCACAATATTCAAGATTTACGTGTTCTTCGTGTTACCAGTTAATTTCTGCGCATTTTGGTGAAAATTGTATATTCTACTGCAAACGGTTGCAAAATGACGGTGAATTAAACTTAGCACATTTTTTTCTTGACCACTCTGTATTATAAGCCCTTTATCTCTAAAAAGCAATACAGTACAATACAATATAAAACTTGTAACGCCCCATATGTAACTGGAATGTTATGCGTAGGTGCAGGGAAAAAAGATAAAGTGCTCAAATATGGCCCATGTGTAACAATGGGATCACACAGTTTTACCTGTCATCTGCACACGAACCATACCTGCCTTTACTCCCCAGCTGCAAGGCATCACCGCCCTTTGGCTGGTACTCATTGTGCCTACCCACGAAGGGATGGCCAGGCTGAGTTGACCTGGGTTGCTGGTCACATAGCAAGATAAATGTCCGACACCGGGAATTGAACCTGGACATGGTCATCCATTCCAGTACTAACCGGGCCCGATGTAGGTTAACTTCATTGATCGAGACCAATGCGCTACCGCTATGCCAGACCAAGTAATGCTGCATGTAATGCAACATTCTGTGGTTATAATTAGCGCAGTCATGTCGAGTCATGTTCAAAGAAACAAATAAACTCAGTCTCTGTAAAGTCAACAGTGATGTCAAAGAATGCCTTGAACAGCAGCGTTTTTACTTCTTGCTTAAATGCCAAATGCATCAACGGCATGTGGTTGGGCATGTGCTGGCAGTGCATTTCAGGCTTAAGTCGCAGGTATCAGAAATGCACAGTTACCATGTGTGGTTTGCTGTGCAAGTACATGTAGTATCAATGTAGATACAGAATGGAGATGTTTAACACAAGGGTCAGATGAAGAATCTCAGCCTGGTGTGATGGTTCATTGCCATGTAGCCAGCAGTAAGCCAGAACACAGAGACGACTCCAGTGAAGCTCACAGAGGAGTGATATGGTGTATTTTGATCTCCTAGCTGAGAACAGTAGTCGTGCTGCGGCACTGAATGTCGATATCAGCCAACTCTGCAGTGTCCCTGACACACAGACCAGCAGTGAGTTGCAGTAGTCCAGAATACTTGCTACAGTGTTGAGTTGTTGTGCTGGAGGAATGTGACACGTGTGAACACTAATGTTTGTAGGTGGTGGTAACTGAGAGTGGTGTGCTTGGCACTCACGGCTGGCTGCCATATGACAAGACTAACACCAACTTCTTCACATTCGAGCGTGATCCACTGATGCACAATCCCAAGTGAGTACAGACTGCAGTGCACAGCTGCTGTCTGTCGTGTGTTACTAGCTAGCATTTAGAGGACAGGTGTATGTTAAAAGCACATTTGTCTGATGGAGACTCGGGCACTTGATGACTTTGTGTTTGTACACATGGTGTATAAATTATGTCACTTACTTTCATTCATTGTCTTAAACAAACTAAAACATTGATGGTTTCTTAAGAAAGAGATGATCATTGTTTGTTTTCAATATACCCAGCTGCACCGAAGAGTCGTTCACTTTGTAATGTTTTCTCAGTGACGTGACTATTCACAATTTAATGATTAACATGTTTATAATCATTTTAATTTTTTAAAATTAATTGCATGATTAATTTGTCCACGCCTACTTTGTAGTTATTGTTAGTACGTGTTGTTGCGGTGCAGAAGCCGTCGTCGACTGGCGCCACCTGGTGCAACATGTGGCCATCATGTAACTCCATCCTCACAGCTGTTTGCTGTGTCTCCTGATGCAAAGCTGTTGTACTTCGGTGGCAATTGGGACAACAGTTTGCGAGTTTACAGCATTGCACGCTCCAAGCAGCTTTCCTGTGTCATCCGACATCAAGGTTTCTTCATTCTCTCAAAATCGGAGTGGTATTGTCGAACGGTACACAACTGGTTCATTAAAAGAACTCACCCAAGCGATCGACAATTGCGTACCGGGTACTGTAGGGGTGTGCCGGAAGTGCCCATGCATAAATTAGGCAACTAGCTAATTAAATCCCACATGCTTGCTTATTCTGCTTACTCACTTCTTCCTTGTGTCATCTGTTATTATTTTATTTATTTATTTAAAATATTGATATTGATGTTACTCACTTTAGAGAACAAGATGCATTAACAGTAGTAGTAACAGAATACGTCACAGTGAGAATGATGGTACATTGTGCAATCTGTTTTGGCAAGTATGAAATGATTACGTCAGATGTTTATGTTTGAACTGCTAGATATAGTGACATGTATCTCACTGGATTACTGCGGTCATCGTCTGGTCTCTGGGTCACGAGATCGTACATGCATGATCTGGGACGCTTCTCCACAGGTGACTACTAGTAGCACTGTCGTTTGTCTGTTATTTGTTGTGTACATTGCAGTAGTACATTGATACTGATATTGATACACTAGGCGTGTCAGTAGTACATTGATACTGATATGGATACACTAGGCGTGTCAGTAGTACATTGATACTGATATGGATACACTAGGCGTGTCAGTAGTACATTGATACTGATATTGATACATTAGGCATGTCAGTAGTGCATTGTGACATCATGCATATTTCACTGCCAAAGCACCTTGACCGAGGACATGTCTCTACAGGTTAGCAGGTTGTTGCCAGATTGTAGCTGGTTCTGACACTAGTGTCACAGGTGACCAGCAGGGGGTGTCTCCATCAGAGACATTGGACTGCCTGATGTCATGGACTGAGCCATCGATACGTCTAGTCTCATCATCACGAGTTGGACTTGTTGTGGGCAAGAAGCCCAATCCGTGAAAGACATATCCGGTGGCAGATCTGGCACTCGAAGTTGCTGGTGGATGGTGGACCAGATTTACACAGATCCCGTTTAGCCTCCAACTCCTGAATGCGTCGTACTTCAAACTCTTCTACAGCTGACTTGCATGTGGAACGCCAACCAGTTCTGTCCATCGCGAGTGTTTCCAGTTCAGAGGGTGTGATTCCGCACTGAGTCATTGTGGTCTTTAGACAGTCCTTGTATCTCTTGTACTGCCCACCCGGACGCCGGAAGCCATGATGAAGTTGCCCATAGAAGATCTGCTTGGTCTGATGCCTGCCTTATGTACCTACTTGGTAGCACCACTATTTGAGTTTCTTTTTATAGCAAGATGTCAATGTATAATTTCAGTAGGAGAGTTCTTCAAGAGGGTTGTAGGCATTAAATGCAGTTGGATAAAAATTTGTTTACCGATATTTGGCTGTATTTTAAAAATGATACAAGATACGTAGTTGGAGTGGAACACTAGGCATGTGTGATCTGTCAAACTGTTTCATTGCTGATGACCTTGATTGACCTCTGAAGGTCATTTGAATCACTGCAAACCTCCAGAACAATACAACATAGTGAACTGTGAAACCAGTTACAGTGCACATAGTTCCGTTTTACAGACGTCTTAACAGAAACGGACATGCAGTCGGTATTTGATAGTCGCGTCATTTGTGGTTTCAAGTGAAGATGATGAATCATATTGTGTCTCAGTGTCATTAGTGCTGCGTTAATCATACTGTGTGTCATTGTCATTAGTGCTGTGTTAATCATACTGTGTGTCAATGTCATCAATGCTGCAGGGTGTGATCAGTGCTAGTCCACTGCAGGTTCTCTGCGGACACCAGGATTCTGTTACTTGTGTTACAATTGTCACTGAACTCGACATGGCTGTCTCCGGCTCAAAGGTAGCATCACTGTTGACTTTACCGAGACTGAGTTGATTTGTTATTAGTTATTCATGCTGCTGTTTTTAAGAAGCTGCTCAAGATGCACTTTTTTAAATATTGCATTTGCCACATTTTCTAATCATTGGCTTTTAGCCCACGGGTGATAACAGCTTGTATTTACTTGCACTGACATTGTAATGCACCTACGGTCTTTCGTCTTTCAGTAATAGTTGCACTACAAAGTTTATGATGATGATGTTGATGATGATGATGATGACAGTGGAATGTTTCTGTGGAGGTTGTACAGTGTGATGATGATGATGATAGTGGCATGTTTCCGTGGAGGTTGTACAGTGCTTTTGTGAGTGTTATTCGCATGTTGAAATGTGGAACGTGATGATGAGTTGATGTGTGCAGGATGGAATGGTGCTCATTCACACTGTGAAACATGGCTTGTATCTGCGCACGCTGAGGCCGCCACATGAGAAGGCACGGCACGTTAGCATTGAGAAGGTGGCTGTATCAAACACAGGACAGATCTGTGTTTACTGCCAGCACTGGTTGAAGTCACAGTCCTCTAATAACTTGGTACGTTCACCAGACAGATAGTGGACTCACCATTGACTTAGTGACAGAAATTAATTATCAATCGAAAAAGTGATGTGTTAGACTTTGATCAACATTTGCAGTTACTCAGCAAACACAAACACTGCAGTTTGTTGTTGGGTGTAACCGAACATTGCAACATGGACATAATGTGAAGCATTATCACAATGATTTCCAGTGTGGCAGAGTAATGAGAGGTTACTGCTGTTTACTGTTCATAGATAGCATTTCAGATTGAGATTGAGATTCAGTTCATTGAACTTGTAGCCAGAAGGCTAAAAATCAAAAAGCTAAACAAACAATAATGCACTGTACAACAAAACAATACAGTACAATACAAGAAATGAAACACAATACAATGCAATGGAAAAAAGAACTAAGGATAGTGATATAGGCCAATTGGTATTTTATTTCAAATGAACATGAATATGACATGTCACTCAACAGTGAATATAGCAACAGGTTTGTGGGAGATCTTGAGATGTTCTTAGGACGGTGTGAAACGGAGTGAGAGAATGAGCCAACTGGTGTTTGTTGATTAACTGTCATATTCTGACGATTGTTGTAACATGACAGGAGAAGCAGACCATTCATCTGTATTCAGTGAATGGCAAACACTTGTCGCGCGAGCTCGTTCACAGTAGCATCACTGATATGATCATCTCAGGAGAACATCTCATCTTTGGCAACATGAGTGGCGTCGTCATCATCAAAGAACTTAACGGGTCTCACATTTGCTGTCGTCTTTATTTAGTTTCATCATGCACTCACGTTGGCACTGTGTGATGTCTACTTTGTATGTGTATGTTTGAATGTTAAAACTTTTTGTGAAGTTGCCTTATTAATAATATAGCATATTTATTCAATAGTGCGATGTGTAAGATCTACAATGTTAGCCTCAAGTTACTGCCTACTGTGTACCATTGTACTGGACAGACAGATATTTGTGATGATATTGTACGTAGGCGTCATCAGTTCTTAAGAAAATGTAAGCTGAACAGTAATGATGTAATTAGATACATTGTTAATAGATTTGATAGACAGAATATTACAACCTAGCATGTGGTTTTTTACGTAGTGTTTTTATTCTACTTTGTGTGTGTGTTTGTTGCTATTTACTCTGTCTATCTCTGTCTGTGCTACCATCTCTGGTGAAGAAAAGATTTGTATAATAATAATAACAACAGCGTTTGTATAGCGCCATAAAGTCCGTAGATGCAGAGGTGCTGGTGGCATCAGTTTAAAACTGTCTGAACAGATGGGTCATGAACAGGTGTCGTTTGAAGGTGTCCATGCTGTTGGATTTGATCACCGTCTCCCATGCCATTGTCTTTGACCAGCCTCCTTCAACTTACATGTTGACGTCCAGAATGGTCAGACAGTAGACAGAAGACTATAATGAGTGCCTCCTGTGAGCCAACTAAGTGTCAACGCATACAAAAGAAACTGTAAAGAACTACAGAACAGTCAGCTTGATTGCAAGTAGTAGCTGAGAGTTGAAAACAACACTTTGAAGTTCTGTTTTTAATGACATTATGTCGAACTAGGCATGCGGTAAAGCACCTGTAATATCTGCTTGTAGAATTCATGGTGCTATGCCATACTTCATTAAACACACAAAATAGACTGTTACTGAGACTGGTAGTGATTGTAATGAACGCTTTCTTGTACACCTGTTGCAGATTAAGAACTGCTGCGTCTCTCCCGCTGCAGATGAGCAGTCCAGTCAGCTGCCTTGCGATCACTAACGGAGCTGCTCACATCTTAGTGGGACTGCGTGATGCAAATCTCATTGTGTTGACCAGTCCTTCACTGTCACAGCTGAAGGCATGACAGTTCACATCACAGTAATTCGGTTTTGTTGGTCGGCCGTGGACAGTGACATTGGGACTTGTTTCAGTCGTGCTGCTAGGCAGAGCTGATGTTAAAGATGCGGAATAGGGCATAGGTGCTGTTTATCATTGTTATAACATAAGCAGCTGCTTTCAATGAAGAATGAAAGAATGTCTTAGAACTAATTACGGTCGGAATTAGAAATTGACCAACGACAGCACTGAGTGCAAACTGTTTTTCTTATTTTGAGCAGATGACACTGAATTCGTCAGCACTCAATTTGAATCCTTGTTAATGAGGTACTACATAGTGTAAGCTGATGTGGACAATAAGTGACTACTGAAGACTGTACTAGCAGCATTCCTTAGTCAGGGTTCCTGCACATCCTTGAAAGTTCTTGAAAGTACTTGAATTTTTCCCCCTAAATTCAAGGCCTTGAAAGTACTTGAAAACAGGACAGGTGCTTGAAAGTCCTTGAATTCACCAAGTCAAACTGCGCGATATGAGCAACTTCATTAAACGGGTTTTTTGCCTAAAACAAAGAGTTGCTAATAATTGTCATGTTTTGTTTTTATCAACTAAAACTGTCCCGTAATCACAGAAGTAGATATTAAATATTGCTGTAATACTGTCCATGCTGTAAACTTTCGTGGAGACTTTGTCCTTGAAAATGCAACTTCATGGTCCTTGAAAGTCCTTGAAAAGTCCTTGTATAGTGGGAATCCTGCTTAGTGCTTCTTGACATGTGTCAGTATTGAGACGATGGAGGTAACTCATTCACATTCCAATTTCAACTATGCATTCTTTGCTGTTTCATTGTCACTTTATGTAATTTCTCAGAGTAACTTATATCGAGTAATTATTGTTGATTTTATCTTTGCACTGTACATATCGTCATGTAGCAGCGATTGAGTTTGTGAATTGTGACCGTAAATGGACATGAAATCACCGCGTCGTCACTGTATCGTTGATTGTTTGTTTATTGTTGATTTTAGACTCTGTGAATTGACGTTGTGTTGAATGAATATTGCAGTGAATTGTAAACACAGAATGGTTGTATATGTGATACCAGTTAATAAGAAGTGCCTATAATTGGTTTCTGCTGTAGAGATATTGTCTCGGCTGATGTAGTGATCATGTTATTTCAGTGTTTATATTTTGTATTGGAAGGTTTCTGTGATGTTGCACTCTTGATTGGTGTATATCTGGTGTTTAGTATCTCGTTTGAGTAAAATGTAGCCATCTGTCAATTGTTGTTTCACAAATTTGTTGTAGGGCATTCCATTCCTGCTTCGTGGTCATATGAAATGTTAACAGAAATGTAGTTTGATGTTAATGACTGTGTGAAGTTCTTCACGATAGCGACATCGTCCAGTCTTATTTACTGTGCTACAGTTATATTGCTCCTGCTAATGTTCTCCGTGCCTGATTATAGGCCCCTGACATATGCTGCAGAAACCGGCTCCAGAAATTGGCGCCATAACTTCGACACCAGATTCCGGCGCCAGTTTTTCGTGCCGATGCACAACTTCTAACATCTTCGGGACCCGAAGGCAGTCAATGCCGTTGGAAGTTGTGCATTGGCATGAAAACTGGCGTCGAAGTTATGGCGCCGATTTCTGGAGCCGGTTTCTGGAGCGTGTGTCAGGGACCTTAGGTAGGATCTTAACTGTCACTTATTTTATGATGATTGCACTTACTATTCTGTTATTATTAGTATGAATTATATTGTAAAGTAATGATGTTTTACAGTGGTTGTCACATTCTGTTTAATCATTTTGCCATGTTTTATACAGGTGTGATAAATTATTGAACACATATCAAGTCACTTATTGTGTGATGTGGCAGATTTCAGCTGAGATAAGTACGTAATTATTTTTGTGTCCTGTGTTTTATAGAATGTGATTGTTCCGTCACTGCGCTGTTGATATTGTTTTTATCAGGTTATGTTACGAGCACTGCACAATGTTGTCACTGTTTGATTAAGTGAATTGAAAACAGTTTGATCGTGCTGTTTTACTGTTGGACTTTTCACATCTACCAGTTCCTGCCGATAGAGCCTTCCCTTTCCACAACGAAAATGGCAACTGCCAATATGCTGCACGATATTGCAGCCTGTCCACACTGTACATACTAATGGCTTTTGAGCATGGTGCTGCATGCCTGTAATAGGTCAGACATGTTTTTGCTGATGTTTTTGACCACGCTCTTCGATGCCTGAATTAAGGTCAGCCGTGCCACCTGCTGACATAACTGCACAGTAGGGAGAAAACTGGTTTATAGTTTATGTGGTCAGCTACACTAATGTAACTGACCCTACTGTAATCAGGCTACTTTGTCACACTTGGTCTCTTATAAGGCACTTCCAGTCGGTTCCCTGTCCATGTCTTACAGATCTGCACAGACAGAGCCTTGTCAAATCAGCTGTCGGTACATGTGGCCAACAATGGGCCATGAACCATATACGGAGTGGGCTAAAAAAAGTAAGCCGTTGTATTGCGGGTTGTAACTTTGTCAGTTATGGACTAATTTAAAGAAATTCCACTGTTAGAAAGCTTACTAAATTTCCAGAAAGATGCACGTAATATTTGCCACATACCTTCAAAATGTTACCATTTTACCTTGCAAAATGGCAAACAATGTAAGGCCGGAGTTAGAACAGTTAACTAATAAAATACATCTTTCTCGAAATTTAGTAAGCTTTCTAACGGTGGAATTTCTTTTAATTGGTGCATAATTGATGGAAGTTACAACCCGCAATACAACAGCATACTTTTTGGCCCACTCTGTAGTTCATATGTCTTCAGTTACTTTGTAAGGCAGAAGACACTGTATACAACTGGCTAGAGACAGTCCGCAGCACTGGTGTTCACTGCTGTCTTCAGTTATCAACGTCCCAGACCACCATCGGTCGTTAAGCTATATCCAAGTCGATAATTTTATTTTCCGGCATCGTCGACCTAACTTTGGTAACTTGAATAAAGGTTGAAGCCTTTAATTGATTGAAATTTGTTTTAATTGCTAAGTTTTTTTTGACCACTACTCAGTAGGACATAGCCTGCATATAATTTGTTCAAACTTAGATTATTGACCACTGCAGTTGTTAGCTAACGGTACTAAGTCACTATATGTGGCAATCCAACAACTTAATGGATTAAGGTTTTAAGGCTGCAAGCCAGTTACCAAGGTCTTAATGATTTGTTCCGGAGACTAGCTGAAGAAGTCTGACTAAAGCACCACTCACAGTCGCAGAGTTGTAGATGGCTGTGAATTGCACTCGTTTCACTGTTCTGCTTGATTGTAGACGTTGTGCTTGTGGACTTAAATATTTCTGAAGTGGAGTAATATTGTTAGACACTAGCCTTGCTGAAGTCCTGCACGTTGTTCTAAACAAAACGTTACTACAGTTGTTTGGTCTTGTGCCTCTTTTCAATATTACACAAATCTCTATGATGGCTTTAAATACTTCTTTCTCTTGCGTACAATGTTCTCACAACTACCCAGCCTATATGTAGGGTGGACCGAATTAAACGAGGCCACACTGTATATTTGACTGTAACTCTGGCTAGTTTTAATCGTCGTCGTAAATCCGTCTTTCATCTGTCTGTAACGTTCATGCGCCCTACTCAGCCGGCTGAAATTTTTGGCAATGTTTGTATGCCATTTGGTACATTGGCCATCCGTTGACATCCAGGTTTTACGGAGATCGTCCCAGGGGAACCCTTCCGCCGGGAGAGGGGGTTAAATGCAAGAGAGGTAGCCAAGTATAGCGATTTCGGACCTGGCGAAGGCTATATCTCGGAAACGGTGCAAGATAGGTTACAAATAGGAAGTCTCATACGAGCTTTCGATTGGTACCAAACTGTGACGTTGAATAGCCCTTATTTTGCGTTTTTTTCACCGAATTCAATTGCTTTACTGGCCAATTACGTCAGTGGATGAATATAGACCTATAGTGTCCGTAAAATATTGTCTCCCAGTCCTAGTCTTCCACCTTTGGCCATAACTAACCCATCCTGTAGTGCGGTCTCTCTGCGATAGCTGAGCTACTTTTATCAGCCTCTTGAGATCCAGTCTGTCTCACTGTTGCCTCTCTCCACACATGCCAGCCAAAATTCAATCAATCGTCAATTTATATAACGGCGTCGCGTCGTAGTTCACCAGGCTGCCAAATCGAGTCCGAGGCGCATCCCTTTTATCACCACTTATCATTTTAGCACCACGGGTGTGTGGGCAGTGAGTACAAGACAGTGGGAGAGTTCAGTGCTGGTCCGAGGAACCAGCATGTCACGACGTTCAGCCGAACGGAGATGTGCTCGATCAGCGATGTCGGCGAGCGGCACGCAGCAGCGGCAGACTTATGCAGAAACGTGTCTGTTCCACAAATCATTCCCACCAGGCTGGTTGTCTGCAGTCCACCACTCCAGACTTGTCTGTGTACGATGCACAAGTCCAGAAAACCGGCGTCGAATTCCATCAGGTGACATGCATGCGGACGTTGGTAGCTGCAGGCACGTGTTTCTGTCGTCGACTGCTACTGCTACTTGCAGCTGGTTGAGATTATCGTCCGTTTTGTCGTCGATGTCACCGGCTGAAGTCGCTAGCTCATTCACCAACAGGTTTACGCTCGGCAAGGTGCGAGCGTTGGCCGGCCGCCCGCCCGCCGGTCAATATGATTGATCGAAGTCGACGCCGTCGCCGGCCGGCATCGATTAGACGGCGACGGGTCAGGCTCCGGTTTGGCAGACCGCGAGCTGCAATGATATGTGCATGTTGAGTTGAGCGGTCGAGTCGACTGTACCGCTAGCCTGCTGGCACAGCGTGGGGGACGCGAGCTAGGGTCACGCAGCTCGCTCGCTGAGCAATCGACAACTGGCTCGCTTGCGCGCTCGCTCTATATCTACCTGTTCATTGGCGCCACGTTATGCTCAGCACCGTACCAGTTGTTCGAATGGGTTCAGTGGGGAAATTTCCCCCCTTACTCCCTCTCTCGCCCCCTCTACCCTTGCACCACTCCATTCTTGCTGGCTATGCAGCGACGAAATGGACGCTTTCTATCAATTGACCGTTTACTGACTACTCTGGATCAGAGCCAAGCGGAGCGGCGGCGACCTGTAGGCCTGCGGCGGGCGCGGTGCGGTGCGTTGCGTTGCGGTGGCGAGGCCGATGGGTAGCGGGTATCGTACGACGACTCACGACCGCTACACTGCAGCGCTCTGTTCAATGAATGAACGACGACGACAACGACGACGACGAAGCTGTTTGGCGCTACAACTCTGAAGCTTGTTCGCCAGCAACTATCAGCTGCGTGTTGTTCGGTACACGGTGTTGCGACTGCAGTCGTCGTCGCTCGACTCAAAACATGCTCTCATCCTGCGTAGACCGCCGAACTGACTGTCTGGCCGTCGTGTTGGCGGCCGAGACGCCCGCATGTCTGTCCGGTCGATGATGTCAACTGGTTCTCTGGACCACAACGACGACGACGGCCGCTGTCGCCGGCTGCGTCGTCGACGCTGCAAGTTCGTTGACGTTAGATCACTGGCGATCCTCGTGGCTCTGGCGCTGTTCGCGCAGCAGACGAGCGGAGTTGGAGGCGAGCTGGCGGCCGCCGCTGATCGTAAGTCGCGCAAGAGACAGTCGTCTGTGGTGCGTGAGTTGTCCACAGTTGAGGATGATCCGTATGAAAGCGACGTACAGACATACAGCAACGTCACGTCAAACCGTCGCGCCGCTGCAGCTGAGAGACATCACTTCGAGTTCGTCAATCCGAAGCCAGGTAAACTTAGGCCTATTATGATTACTCTGTGCTCGGTCGGTTTCAACACCAGCATCTGGCGCTTTGCATCTTGATGTTGGTGTTGATGATGATGACATCTGTAGGCGACTTGACGAGTATCACCAGAGTTGCGCCCTACACTCAACATTGTAGTGTCAGTCTCCTGTGGGTTATCATGTAAAAGCGATCGATTACGGATGGTACCAGTCTTTTGCGTTTACTGCCAACGACAACGTAGCGATTGAAGTGTACAGTTAATAAAACAGACGCCGCACGGCGTGATAGTGAAGACGATAATCAGTCGTCAATGCGGCATTTGGAGCTTTGCGTGAAATCCGTTTGCGAGATCATGAACATTGATTTATGGTCTTAGCTTTCAAAATACGTTGCAAGTTCATTTTGTGCTCTAGTTCTGAGGTATTATATTTCAAAATTTCGATAATTTTAAAATTGAGTTCTACCGATTGACACTTCTCGAACAACCGTCATGTTGTTTCAGAATCACAAGTTCCTGATCTTGCAGGTCTTCCGTCTTAAAATCTGTTTTCGTCAGCTCACGTTAAGACGGAGCGAAAGATCCACATGTCGCAGCTGTTCATTGTAAGTGAGTGATATCAGTCGGCTACGTGTATATTACTGTTGAACGTCAGTCGAACGCGTTACCGACACACAATATCAGACATGCATCTCTGTATGACGATGTTTGTACATGTATCGCGACAAGTAACCAATAATTTTGCCGCAGTAAGTCAGTCTGGCGCCTGTCAACGTCGCTCTGATACTCCGAAAACAGTCATGACATGCGGCTGTGTGCATGGCTGTGATTGGCTGAGAGCTGTCGGATCACTGTTAGTGCCACCGCGTAGGCTATATGAACGGCAGAACAACTTCATTATTTTATAAACAGTTTACATGGCACAATGAGCAACCTGAGCAGTGCTGTAGTACTTGGGTCCGACAGTGTAATCGAGTCCATTTCAGGACTCGGACTCGAATCCGCAGGACTCTGATTCCGCGCACTATTATGGCCTATGACGATGTCAATTTATTACGTCTTGTAATGAGACAGTATTATATGTTTAAGAAATATTTCAGTGGACGTCGTTTAGTATATATTTTCTTAACTCGTTACTTACTTGGTGTCCCTACAGTATCAGTGTCTGTTTTACGGTCGAGTACAGTGGGTACAGTCAGGCTCTGTCAAAGCTATACAAAGTGGCATTGAAGTCACTGGCTGTACCTGCAACTAAACCAAGAAGCTGTCACAAAGAGACCGTGCAACTGCTGCGCGGGTCAGTTTTGGCCCAATGTAACTGGAAGACGATATTTTACGGACATTATAGGTCTCTTTTCAGCTACTTTAACGTAATCTGCCCACAAACCTATCGAATTCGGTAAAATAACGCAAAATAAGAGCTATTACGCAGTTCAAGGTCATTCAAGCTCACCGACGTCGGTACCAATCGAAAAACGTATGCAACTTCCTATTAATGATTAATACTAACTGACATCCTATCTTGTACCGTTTCGAAGTTATCGCAGATTATTGGACTTTGCGTTTTTGAGTCCCCTTTAGAGGGGCTTAGGGGCAACGTACACGGTTCATCTTAGGCTCATTGGAAAGCTAGTAGTAGACTTCCTGTTCGTATTACTTGAACTTTTTTACTAGGTGTTACTGCTGAGGCGCCACGAGCGAATATTGATTGAAAATCGGCGTTTTTGAAGGGGGTTGGTCAGTTTCGGCCAAATTTTTACGTTGTAGGGGACGTTCCCTGCGAACATGCATTTTTGTACGGATAGATAGGCCAGTAAATACCTTACGATTTTGTCGCTGACAGTATTCACACAAAGAAACTTTGTAGCAGACTTTTCAAGTGAATGCACTTTTAGACGGAAAACGGTCGTTTTGCGTTTTGAGCCCCTGTTGGGGGCTTAGGGACAACGTAGTGACGTACGTTGTCTATCTTAGGTTCATTGGAAAGCAAGTAGTGAACTTCCTATTAATGATAATTGAACTTTTTCCGCTAGATGTTACGGTTGAGGCGCTACGAGCGAATATCGATTGAAAATCGACGTTTTTGCTCCAACAGGGTCAGTTTGGCCCACAATGTCAGGTAGAATTGGTCGCCCCCAACCATTCTTCTTGTCAGAAAAGTAGGAAGAATGATCTTTCATGTGGTATAAGAAAGGGCACAAGTTTCTTTCGTTTATTGTCACATTCCACGCGTTTGACAGACGGACGAACAGACGGACAGAAAGGCCTTGACAATACCGTGCGTTGCATTACATGTAGTCGCACCGTAAAAGCAAATGCTTCAGTTGAACACGTGTTTATGCGGTCACATGGGGCAGGACTGTCGAACAAGATGCTACTATCTGACTTAGTTTTCTTCAAATACAATATGAACATGCTGAAACATCTTAGCTTGTAATGACGATTAGATCCCAGCTTAGGAACCTTTCAGACGGTCGTTGTTCGTCGAAATACTTTAAAAAGTAAGATATTGTCTTTTAACACGTCTCCTTGCTGTTTCCCACTTTATGCCCAGTTAAGCCGTGAATTTTAGCTACAGTCCGACTCCACTCAGACTTGAACTGAAAGTTCATGAACTCGAATTTGGACTTGGACCAGGGGCGCCCGCAGGATTTTTTGCAGGTGGTGCAATCTACGGCTCATAGCTCCAACTTTCTTGTTACAGTGCATGCATATTAAAGAAAAGAACTGGTGCTCCCCAACCTCTCTGTAGAAAACAATCTGGCGTCATCTCTGTTCTATTGCAATAAGATTGTCAATTGCCCCAAATAGCTGATAACGTTATAAACGTCGTTCACTTATAATTTCTGAAAAATTGTTTGTCAAGTTTACGGACAACGTGTTAAAAACTTTTTGTTACATCGGCGTAGTAGTGGTTTCCGTGGTTACCGGCGTTGTAGCGACTTCCGTCGTCACCGGAGTAGTAGTAGATTTTCAAAATTTCCCATGATCGACCATTAACTCGTGATTAGCTTAGCCTATTACAATAATAACTTAGCCTTACAAATGTACTTCAATGGAAGCACTACTTGCTACTTAGAAGAAGTTATGATGGTGCCAAAAAATTTGCTACTCAGAATCCAGGGGGGTGCACGTG
>Ga0049105_1000154_pt1 | contig 17931 bp, 12 predicted proteins | sample WorMetvaBAHAMAS1_FD_61260 | JGI IMG/M metagenome (GOLD analysis project Ga0049105, IMG submission 61260) | Worm MetaG Olavius vacuus BAHAMAS.1 | ecosystem: Host-associated > Annelida > Digestive system > Unclassified | place: Germany: Marburg | collected 2013-04-09
TCTGTGGGCCAAACGCATGCATAAGTTTGAGTTAAAGTTTGGTTTATACTTGTCTAGTGCATGAAATAGTGGATCTGCCCCTCTACGTATATAGATGGTCGTATGTGTGTATATATTATTCGTGTGTATACTTGTATGTGTTAGTGTATGTGTACGTCTATGTATGTTCTGTGTATTATTGCTACCAATGTTTGGTGAAATAAAATGAATATATAATAAGTTCCACATCTATGCATGCGTATAACATACACCAGTTCTAGATCACACTACATGTGGGTTTCTGGTGCGATAAATATCACGGATTACACGGAGACGGTGACACTGGCAATCACCCGTGTACAGACTGTCAACTATTGTTAATATCATGATGTCTGACACATGCGAAAAAAATTCGAAAGGCCGTGGCTTTTACATTACATTTTGAGGTGATCTAAGTAAATAACTGCTAGGACCACCATGGCAAGAACAACGACATACGTTAAGTTACATAATAATGTCCGGATATCACTGTCGATATAAATGTGTTTTGTACATACACAACAACCAACTCTTTCAGCGAGCTGAAACAAAGATAACACCCTGTATCTCAAGTGCAACACTGTTTACCTAATACCACTTGAACTTCAACTAGTAATGTGACATTTGAAGGCGGAACTAACTACAGCACAGCAGTGACAAGATAACCAATACACTCCAGCATACAATAACATAAACGTAATGCAACGACGCACATCACATTTTGCGTTACGACGTGAAATTTGTCCCGCATTTTCCGTTCCTGCATTTTCAGTCGACCCGGATCCTGTCGCAGGTTACCATCACGGGACACGGTGAGGAGGACAAAGTAGAATTGGTATACATGTATCTCGACTGACGGGCTGTAAACACGGTCTCCAACGCAGGCTAAACTGACGATTAAAAAACAAAAAAATAAGCTTTTTCTATGACCATAGTGGTCTCGCTGTGACATTGACCTTTGACCTTTTGACCTTAAAATCTGAACAGTTCATCTTTATCCCCAAGTGCACCGAAGTTGTAAATTTGATTAAATTCCCACAAGCGGTTTATACGATATCGTATTAACAACCTTTTATTACATTATCACGCAAGCACAAACAGGCAGCCTGAAAACAGACGCCTCCGGCACCGTTCTAACCGTATGAATATGTGGAGTACACCCTGGAAGAGGTCAAATTCGACGTTACTTTTTATCTTGGGAGCTATAGACCTACTTTTGTATTTGTTTCAATAAAAAATTTTTCTATAACTTGAAAAATACTGATCAAATTTTGATGCAACTTTACTCGGTAAAGAATCTTAGTAGTTGGCTCTATAAGTAAAACGAAACTGGGGAGTATATTTGACCTTGACCTTGACCTTGAGAGCTGAAACTGAAGCAGCGAACAAATATTATTGTTAGATGTGTTAGTATTATCAGTTTAAATGGTGATCTCATCTCGTGGATGACCGAGACTCGTTACTTAGGTATATACATGGTTAGTGCCAAAGTATTCAAATGTTCACTACATTATGCCAAATGTGCTTTCCATCGTGCAGGTTATGCTATCTTTGGTAAAGTTGGCCGTGCGTCCTCGGAAGAAGTTCTGTTACAGTTAGTTAAAAGTAGATGTCTACCAATTTTGCTATATTCCCTATAAGCTTGCCCACTTACGAAAAATTCGTCTTGTCAGGCTCTTGTATTTTAGGTTTTTTTTTTCAATTTCTGTTCGCATTAATATTTCTGAACACAGTGAGAATGCTTCTTCTTGACGGCAGCCGAGGCTCTGTCGTACACTACTGCTAAATAATATTATTTGCAATTTGCCGAGCAGTTAGTACCAGGGGTGTAGGCCTAAAATAGAAGGGGGGCCTACAAGAAGTAAAGTAGGCGACGCTTTGCACGAAAACTGCTCTAAAATATAGGGGCCGTCAATAACGCATTCCCTTACTACAGGAAGTGGGGAACGCCCTCCCCCCGACCCCGCCGCACTACACCCCTGGTTAGTACTACTGCGGCGGCACGATAGCCCTTCTACTGCCAACATCCAGCTCCCGTGGTGGTCCCGTGCTGTCACACTCCACGCACCTCGACTATTCCCCATAACGCCCCATCAGCGCGGCAATAGCGAGGTATAATGAGCGATATTAAGCGATCACGGCGGCGTGCAGCGCTGATTCGACAAGACCAAGACCGAGCCGACTGGACCGGACGGGACGCCGTGACGCTGGTCAGTTGACGGACGTTACCGTGGTAGCGACGTGCCTCCGTCGCGACGGGCGATTAGCTGCCCAGTGGCCCGTGCACGCCGCACGTCCCTGTCAATTAGACGGCCGCCGCGCCGCGCCGCCCCAGCTCCCTCCCCTCCCCATCAGCATCAACAGCCGCGATGCGGATGAACGAATTGCGAGGTGGTGACTGTCGGCAACACGTGCGTCACACAGGATGCTGTCACGTCGTCTTTTACATCACGCGTAGCTACTACCAGTCATCGATCACTGTCCATACTACCCGATTGGCTTCCAAGTTGCCAAGACGACTAACACTGAACTCGACCCACAGGCGGGTGCACTCATCGTGAGGTTGACGTACTATAGGTCAGGTCTGGAGAGGGTCTGTACCATCCACAGACACCATCGCCATTTACTATTATTATTCAGCTCGTAAGCTGATACTCATTTTACGTAGATGTAGACGACAGTCAGTCTGATCAATGTTATTGATCAGTAACAACTTTCCACCAGTCTTGTAGTTATCAGAGAGATGCAGTTGCAATGTCCGGAACATGAGGTCATCATCAGCTCAACTCCAGATCCGGTTGTGCTGGAAACTTTTGCTGCATGAACAAATCCAGCAGAGTCTGTCGATCCACAAACAACAAACGGCATCTGAATTTCTTCTGCTATCAGCTAACAATAAGCCACGGACTAAAATACACCGGCACTAGGAGATTCATATGGCGGTCCCACTCCGGCATGTCTGGGGGGGGGCTTATCCCCAGAAGAAATGAAACAGAATCGGGGCAAATCCAGAAGTTTAGTTCAAAGAGCACAAATTAAGCAAAAACCTATAATGGAGACAGCCTATAAGGCTTTGTCCCGGGGGGTCCAGGGGCAGAGCACTTGGTCAGGGTATCACTAGGTAACTGAAACCCGGCCCATGAAGCTGAAAGCTTTTTAGCTCTCACACGTCCAAATGAAGGTCAAAATTGCTCCCTTCTTGGTATACTGCTAACCGCTCAGGAAGTTGAGCCGTATGCTGGTCTAAGTACTACTGCTCAAAGTCTATCAATGTAGCCTACAAACCAGAAAACATCAGATAATGTAGTTTGTACTGTAACAGTAAACAGTAATCTGGTGATTTGTACAGCACCTTATTATGGGGGAAGCACTACTGCTAAGGCACTCAGATATGGGCCGTGTGTAACAAGGGGATCACACAGTTTTACCTGCCACCCACACACCAACCATACCCACCTTTACTCCCCAGCCGCAAGGCGTCACCGCCTTTGGCTGGTACTCAATGCACCTATCCACAAAGGGATGGCCAGGCTGAGTTGACCTGGTTCACTGGCACGTACCGAGATAAATGTCCTGCACAGGAAAATGAACCCGGATACGGTCACCCACCTCAGTAGTAACCGGGCCCGACGTTGATTAAGTTCATTGATACAATGGAAGCCAACGTGCTAACCACTATGCCAGGCCACCACCTACTGTGCCGTGTCCGGACCAGCTGTGCCCCCAACCTCTGAACCCTGACTGTGCTACTGTTTATGGATAAACCTCAGCCTACATGGAGCCGAACTGGCCTGGAACTAACTACTTACTGATTGACTGACTGATACTCACTTCTATGCATTTTAACATAACAACACTGCTACTTACATAGAACATGTGTTTATTCAGCTGAACATTCTGCACCGCTTCAAACACTTTGATCGTTCCACGTCTAGCGTTGTCCTCGTTAATCAACGTCTTCGCTGTCTCTGAAACAAGCAATCGTTAACGTGAGGTACTGCAGCCAAGCGTGATAATTTGGAGTGAAGTGATATTTAAATCCAAACTATATGTTGTCCATTATTATACTCACGCACATGCAAACTACAGGGTACGGCAAAAAGTATCCCCCTAAAGATTTTTGGCATTTTCTCAGCAATTGCTTAGAATTTCATTACGAAAGTTCTGGCCTTTCCCCTACATTTACCTGAGCTGTCAAATTCTCCAGTATCAGCAGGTCAGGTATAGAAAGTCTTTGTAGCATGTGATATAAACAAACCTGGAATGTTGCGTAACAGAGCCAGTTTTGCCTTCCTGCGCAACTCCAATTTCTGCTGCTTCGTCGGTGGTTCGGATGCTGCCGAGAGCTGACCGTTCGGCCAGTAGGCATCGCGAAACAGCTGAATGTAGTAGACGAGCATAGGTTCCGAGTGAATCCACTGGACGCAGTCGCGAACCTGCCTGGCAGTTGGACACACGGCAAACGTCAGGCTAAAATATACAACTGCATAATTTCTGTAGAAACACTAAGCTAGGTGGTGGTTTGACATAGCAGTAATGAGTTGGTCTCAATCAACAAAGCTAACCGACGTCGGGCCCGGTTAGTACTAAAGTGGTGACCATGTCCAAGTTCAATTCCCGGTGTGCGACATTTATCTCGGTATGTAACCAGCCATCCAGGTCAGCTCAGCCTGGCCATCCATTTGTGGGTAGGTGCATACAGTACAGCCAAAGGGCGGTGACGCTTTGCGGCTGGGAAGTAAAAGCAGGTATGATTTGTGTGTGGGTGGCAGGTAAAACTGTGTGATCCCCTCGTTACACACAGACCATATCTGAGCGCTTTAGAGATGAAGGGCTCACAATAAAGTGCTATATAAATTCATCTGTTTACTTTCTACATTTTATAAAACTGTTAAGTAAAAAAATTGCCGCAATTATGACAGAAGAATACCACAATAAGCATCGACACAGTTCCCAGAAATGGAAAAAGAACACCAGAACAACCTGTTGAAAAGAACTTGCATATTACTGAGACGACACAGAAATCGTAGAAACTGCAGATAACTGGACATTGTGAAGATTATGTGTCACCCAAAGTGCTAATACTCAGAACATTGCATAATATAATTTGATATGATACAATGCAAAAATACTTGCTGCATGCTCAGAAAGTAACAGATAGCCAGCATAGATAGATAGATAGGTTTAACGTACCACAAAACACGTTACAGGTCATATCGGGGATAGTTTTTTTATGGGTCAAATGACCCAACCAAAAGTGTCAAAGCACTGAAGAAGATAGGTCCTAAGGATTAGACTTCAATTCCATCAGATCCACCCCACTGTGCTCACAATAATACAACAACTATGCAGTATGAAACAAAAACACACAAAATACACACAGATAAACACAAATAAATCTACACACAGTCTAGCAACAAAACTAAAATTAACTAAAATTAATAAGAAATAAACTAAAACCGAAACAAAACTCAAACTTGACAAGCACCTGCTGATTGACTTTCCGTAAGTGACCTGAACCAACGACACCAGAGTTCTCGGCAACCACTTGAAAATACCGGTGAGTTCAAACACCTCGAAGATGAGCCGATACAGCGGCTGCATGATGGAGTCTGCACCAGCATCATCAGCTATGTCATCACTCATACCTTCACTCAGCTCACCGCTGCCACTGCTTGACTGAAGGGATGAAGCTTTTCTGCACAACATATCACGCAAGACAGCTGCAGTTCTGGTGCAATTAGATAAAAACTAAATGTCGTGCAAAATGTTACGGAGAAGAAACTGAACTTGTCTGGGCATATATGCAGAACGTCAGATGTGCAAAACAAGCGCCGTTCGGTATCGTGAATGAAAGAAACCGGCAAAACCAAGTAGGAGATGGACAGACGCTGTAACAGAATAATAATAATAATAATAATAATAATAATAATAATAATAATAACAGCATTTGTATAGCACCATAAAGTCCAAAGATATAGAATGGTGCAACAGTGAACTGCACATGTCCAGAAAAGAAGCAAAATACAAAGCCAAATTTGCGGTGTACAGTGAATTCAACACCCACAGGCGCTGAGCCCAAGAATCTGACGATGAAAATGAAAGTGCATTGATTTAAAGTGCGTTTGAAAACCGACTAAGAGCCGGCTTAGTCTAACACACCATGCAAACAAATCCAGCCGCTGAGCAGAGCAAAATCATTAGATGGTCCGAGAGTCCGTGGAATCAGTCCGGTAGGAAAGGAAAAGGTCTATGGAGGAAAAGATTTGAAGAATGAGGACGACGATCAAATAGCTTGATCGTTATCTTGATTCTGCTCGTTTCGATGTGGAAGTATTGGTCCACACTCCCCGACAGCACTCATGTCTGTAGAGGGACAGTGCCTCTGCTTCTTCCAAGATGAGTACCGATCTTTGTAGGTCTTTACTGTCTGTGCCTCTCCAGTTAGTTACTGGCTGACCTGGTCCTGTCCTGAATCTCAGTACAATGCATACTGCAGTATGTGCTGGTGATCCAACCATATCAAATAACCAAGCCATTTTAGTCTTCCTTCTCTGAGTATGATGTGTCCCTTGTTGTACAGTTCTTGCCCTAACTTATTCGCGTGTTACCCTGTCTTCTCAAGAAACGTACGATTCTTACAATTAAACTAGACAGTTAAATCAAAACTGACGAACGATCTCCTTCTACCTGCAATGACGTTTGCACGTTGTGCTAATCTCCTGCTAAAGACTGACTTGGCAATCACAGAAACGAGACTGATAAAACACATGTAATAGAAAGACATCCGTGAACAATGACAGTGTCTTGGCACGGCCAGTCAACAGATCATTATGCTGCACATCACACAATGTGATTTCCACCAATCACATCGTCCTATTTTTGCTCATAATACAATGGCAATATCTTAAAAATTTTCTTTTATTTAGCTCAGCAGCTGGATTTGTTTGCATGGTGTGTTAGACTAAGGCGGCTCTTACTTGGTTGATGAATGCACTTAAAATCTTCGCATATCGTACTGTATTGTATCACAGCCACTGGTGAATCAACTAGCAGTGGAATGAGGATAATGTTGCATAGACTGTAATGAAGTATGCAATCAGATAGCGACACAGACAGTAAATAAGTAAGTAAGTAAATAAGAGTATTTCTAAGGCGGAAATATACAAATAGTTAATTCTCAAATAGAAAATTTTTTTTTTTGTGAGTTGCCATCCAAACTGTCTGGTAGCTGATATCCTGTCATAAGTAAGATGGTAGATTGTTCCACACCTGTGGACCGGCATAGAAAAACTACTAGGCTATTCAGACGGTTACCATTCACAATCGTGTTGAGTATGCTCCAGCAATACACATATATGATACTGCTGTCTAGTCTGGTGTACCTCAAAAGCCTTGCAAACAAGGACTTCTCTTCAGCCACTGGCAAGTCAACCGCTGGTGTCGAGGTCTGAATGATTAGGTCTCGGCACGGGCTGCAGAAGACATAGACGGGTTCAGTTTGGGCAAGGACATCATCGAACAAAACCCTCTGTGCAATCAAACAGCATCAAAACACCTCACTGAAAAGTAACTGCTGGAGGGTTAAACAGAAAATCCAGCACAACACTATTACATCAGGCCAACCACAGACACACACAGCAACTAATGATTGATCTAATGATCTGTTGACTGGCCATGCTCAGACAAGTCGCATGTTATTGCTCAAACTGCTCAGCCCACAAGTGAGAACTGTGCACAGAAGGTAACATACAAAGTGAAACAGTTAATTCTCCCCATTTGTCACGAGCTGTGCGGGTCTGAACAGAGACAGAGGTCACTGCCCCTCTCTCCCACTAGACTGATCCAACCGAGGTATATAACAAAACAACGGTACTGACACACAGCAGTGGTGCAGCAATTATGTGGCAAGATTAATCAGGCAACTAACAGAATACAAGCAGAGTATATGAAATACATTGAAGAATTCTTGCAGCTGCTGTCGGCAGTCTGACAACGTCTGTACATCGTATGATTTGAGTTGCTCTGGAACATTCAAGTGTAGTGCTGATGGCTGCATCTAAACACGTTATGTTAACCGTTTTTGTTAGCATATTGTAATTAATTAAGCACTAAATACGTCTGTTAACAATAAATACAAAAATGCTGATAACATGATGATATAAGTCTGGAGTTAGCGTAAAGTACGTCAAGTAAGCAAAGTAAACGTGAATTTGTATAGCTCTTCATCACGACGCATCTCTAAAGTGCTCAGATTTTTGCAGCATTTTTCATTTTAATTTTGTGAAGTGCCACAGCAACTGTTGTGACATTGTTAAATCTGAAGTTTCATAGTAGTAGACGTAGTATTACGCAGGTCTTCACTTAGTCTATTGCAAGAAAAAACTAAACACAAAAGCCGATAAACATCAAAAATAGAAAAAACTAATGAAGAATACTTTCAGTTGCGACAACGTACTTGGCTTACAACTTACGTGTATCACGTCTTAGGCTCTTTATCATTCAACACAGTGCAAAAAAGAGAAGTTCGCCATTTTATTATGGTAAAAAACAAATAACTGCCCCGTAAGTAAACTATGCTAACTGGTAAACAAATGTTATTTTCAGACAATGTCAGCAGCACTGTATGAACTGATATATTTACATCTATTCTGAAAATAGCAAAAAATGCAGATAATTAGGGTGGAATCACAAATTTGTGATCCATCCCTAATTTATGACCTTCTGGGCCAATTAGCACATAGGATCTCCTCCCCTTCCAGGCTTATGACAAACTTGGGATCATATGTCTGCCTGTTGCAATGCTTCCAATCGGAATCAATTTTTAACTTGCACATATTACGAATAGTGGCTGGTAATGCATTCCATGCTACAGGTCCACAAACAGCGAAGGCACGCTCGCCAAGTTTAGTGCGAGTTCTTGGAACGACAAACATCGGGTATGTGGATGACCAGAGACCCTGGCGGTGAGTAGAGTTGGCGACGAACTAAACCATGTTACCGATATAGACTGGACAATGCTGCTGACAAACTGAGTACATTAAGCAGGCTTGTGACTTTCTGTCTTCAGTGACAAAAATACCATTGAAGTGTCAGGAGAGGGCAGCCTGAGAGCTTAAAATATGGTAAAACCATTTGGTGGCCAGGGCTTTGTCCTAGACCCTGCTGGGGGAGCTTACAGTGCTCCCCAGACTTCCTAACTGGTGGGAAGGGGCTGGCTGCCCCTCCCCAAGAACCACACCCCTGCTGTCGGCCGTTCAGGCCTCAATTCACACCCCCCATATTGAAATCCAGGATCCGTGCCTGGTCCAGTGGAGTGGTGTGGGAATCTGCTCAAAGCCACAGTATCAAAATTAAGATGCGAAGAAAGCAACCTTAAGTAACTGCTGCCGCAGACCGAGGAAGTCTTGAAGCCTTCGTGAAATAACCCAGGCAAGTGGTTGATCACAGGAAGACCCAGAGTCAGCTGATGATGACGATGAAGCTGCTGCTGCTGCTGATGATGAGGACGATGAAGATGATGACGACTGCTGGAGATCAATCACCACTGCAAAGTAGACCACTGTTTTACTGCTGTCCATCTCTCGGACCTGCTTGCCATCACAGACAAAAACACAAGAGTTACTGTATACTGAGTCAGAAGTTGGGAGATAAGTGAAACTGAAAGCAGGGCAACATTTTGACCGACCTTGCAGAACGCGTTAAGCCCGGAATATTTAATTTTAAAAGTACATTAATAAAACTACAATACTGCAGCAGCAGTCTGATGTAAATTAACAACAACAACAGCTTAGTCTACAACACAACGACAAAACTGAAAACTGATAAAAATGAACTAAAACAGAAAAGCAATAAGCAATAAATATGAGCAAAAACACAAAGAACTCTGCCAGTACAGCCACACGACCCAGAGACACTTGCTTCAAACCATTTAATGGGTGACAAGCTACAAGATGAACCTGAAAAATGGCTGTGAAACACTCATGTGCACTGTTAATCAACAATGAGAACAATCTGTGTGACATGTTATCTCTGCAGTATCACAGTCATCGTTTTGACGGCTACTTTAAACACTTCTCTTCCAGTAATCATTACTTGACACTACACTTGAAACATTGCACGATTTTTATTGCTAATCGAACGTGCAATATGACAGTACGGTAACCATGGTAACCGTATTCGCCACTCTCGCAAATATGGCATGACCCAGTAATATTTCCTGTGAGGGTCTATTAGTCTTAAGCACAGCCAATCAAAATGCTTGAGTCATGACCCAGTAGGCCAACTTACGCCCGTCTGATTGTATTGCTGCGCATTACAAAATGATTCCAATTAAAATCGCAGATAAATTAGCAATAAAAATAATACGTGATAAAAATGGCGTGAATGTTTTTATTTTGCTCGTTGTATGAACATCATATTTAACTCGTATGAATATCATTAAATATGATGTTCATACAACTCGCAAACTAAAATCCATACACACCATTTTTTATCACATATTATTATTATATGTCGTAAAACTCTAGTGGACCTATAGATAGCATCTGCTGTTTAGGCAATAAGATCAGACTAGACTAAAATAAATAAGAAACAGCAAGCGGCTGACATCAGTATGAAGGACATGTGCCTTCCAGCAGCCGAGGTGAGCCAGCCACGCCTGTGTCCGACTGATGTGATATTCCAGTTTCTGCCGACTACTCAGCAGCTCTGCTAACTCGTCACTGTGATGCATCTCACCGTGCTGGACAGCAACATCAGCTGGCTGCACAGACAGACAAACGTATAATGCAGAAAGTTAATGTGCAATCTACAATCTGACACGTGACATCAAAACAAAAAGCGAAAATGGCAAAACCTAAAAGAAGCAGCCTATGGGTTGTACAACTCAGCTGGCAGGGCAGCTCTATGAGCAAGATGACCTATAAATCCAGGGTGCCATGCAGTGCCAATGTGGCATTAAAAACTGTCCCGGCAGTGTTTTTTTTACTGTGAATCTGCTCAAAACTGTGGAAATCGTCTTTTGCAGACTAAATGTCTCTCATGATTTGTTACCACCTGTAATGCACAATGTTGGTTGAGCTGCTGTTGGAAAGCTTTTAAGTGTGTACTTAAGGCATGACCTACATTTCTCACAACATGTTGAGTCTATTGTTGCCACTTCTAATCAAAGACTTTATTTGTTAGCACAACTTGAAAAACAAGGTCTTGGCATATCTGCAACTGATTCTGTATGCAAAGCCATTGTTCTTAACAAAATTTTGCAACTGTACCTTTATACAGTATAAGAATTTCAGCAGAAGCTTATTCCTTTATATCACAATTCATGCATTTGACAGACGGACGGACAGAGAGATGGACGGAAATCTCGTTGCTAATACCGCCCTGCATAGTATGCAGCGAGGTAAAAATTGCAAGGATGCAATACCACATTCTAACCATTCAACCTTACAATTGACCAATGTAAACTGCACGTCTGTGCTTACATCAACATCAGCATCACACGTGTCAGACATCACAATGACGTCAGCTATCACTCTCTCGGACATCTGCAGAGCTGCAACACGACCACCGATGTCATCCAGCACACGTTTTGCCGACGTCAGATGTGACGTGATGTCCATTCCGACATCGTCAATTTCAGGTGAAACTGCCGATATTTCAATCCAGTCACTGGCATCGTTCACTCCACAATCTGCAACATATTTATAGAGCGCTAATTCAGTGGTCGAAGTGCCACAGAACTCAAAGCAATGTTGTTTCCATCCTCAATTTACAGCTCAAGGGGTTCCCGCCGCACCACAAATTGTTACAACACTAGGGGCAGGCATACAACCTTTTCCTTTCCTATCGGACTGATTCCACGGACTCTTGGACCATCTGATTTTACTCTGCTCAATGGCTGCATTTGTTTGCATGGTGTGTTAGACTAAGCCGGCTCTTAGTCGGTTTTCGAATGCACTTCAAATCAACGTACTTTCATTCAATTCACTGACAGGAGGCCCCAACCTACCATAAATATACGGTTTGCCCACCTATACTTTTACACTTTAACCTCTAGGCACCACAAGTTGCAAGCAGATCGGAGGCGTCTATGTAAGATCATAAAAAAACGAAGCTACAATCTCACCACTGCTCTTCTTCTTCGTATAAGAATGAAACAGATCGCTGAGCAGAAACGCAGGATAGAACTGTTCTTCTAGTACTCGATAAATCTTCTCCTGTGCTTTCCAGAAGGCTTCCAGACCCTGAGCAACAGAAATCACACGAAAGTGGTGCAAAACAGTGACACAATAAAGAATAAACAGAATAGATGACGGACACATGATGGGTGGGTGCAATGTACTACACAGTTAGATGGTTGCATTGACCCAGCATCAGTTCTATTAAGATAATTGAAATGAAAGGAAATGAAAATGCAATGATTTAAAGTGCGTTCGAGCATCAACTTAGAGCCGGCTTAGTACTCTAACACATCATGTAAACAAATCCAGCCGTTGAGCAGAATAAAAACATTAAATGGTCCCAGAGTCTGTAGAATTAGTCCAGTAGGAAAGGAAAAGGTCTATGGAGGAATTGCTCTAGTGACCCAATGGTGTTAGCTCAAACAAAATAAAATTTCTTTGAGGACGAATATCAACTTGTGACCAAATGCTAGAGCTCTTATGTAGAGACTCCATCTGTGTTAGAGACACTGTTAATAAGTACCAGCCGGGCAGGCCACACGAGTATTTATACACCCATTCATCAGATGATGTTTTTAGCATTTTGCTTTGAAAGACTAATTTTTTGACTCTGGACCAGATTACCACAAGAGTAGTTGACTGCAAATGGTGATCATTCTGCACAGCGTGTCAAAGTATCGATTCGATCGTGCTTGTTTGCAAAGACGTAAAGCAAGTGCAAATGTTGGTGTTAGTAACAACATAATGTCTATGTCTCCAACTCAGACACAGTGAAGTCTGTCAGCCTAGAATAATACACCCATTTAGCCCGTCAGTTGTCTGTTCAACTGCACTGACCTTGTTTCCCTGAATAAACTGGTCCAAGTCTGCAATTATTTTCTGATTCAGCTGCCGTCTAACTGGGCTCGAGCGCGGCCGGACGTATGCACGGTACACATCACACGCTGTGTCCCGTTGACAACTCTGCAGATACAACATACATTACACTACATTACATTAGAGTTATTTAGAGTGGCTTAAGTACAGGACTGCTAAACACACGGTGTACAGAACTACATAAACATGTTTCACAGCAAACTCAGTCTCACGAGATATCTCCACCAAAACAGTCAGTCGATAAGGATAAATCTCAGTGGCATAAAACATTAACTGCAAGAAAATTCAATACGCAACAGTCAAACTCCGCTTCAGTCTTAGCAGCATGACACCGGGACCATGTCACTGCATGACACCGCGACCACGTCACTGCATGACACCGCGACCACGTCACTGCATGACACCGCGACCACGTCACTGCAGGACACCGGGACCACGTCACTGCAGGACACCGGGACCACGTCACTGCACGATACCGGGACCACGTCACTGCATGACACCGGGACCACGTCACTGCATGACACCGGGACCATGTCACTGCATGACACCGGGACCACGTCACTCCAATTCTATGGTGTACGCTAGTTTCTTGAGCGAGTCCATGGTGTTCCTCCTGTATATATACAGGAGCTCTGTGTGCCAATGCAAAATGTCCGCAGTCGTCCTCAGTTGCAGTCCTGATCAGCTGATGTATCCATTTGCCAGGAGTTCAGTCAACAGTTGGACAGCAAGATTTATCATTCTACGATCCCACAGTGTGGAGCAGTCCGCCATCTGCCCTGAGCAACAGCAGCCTCTTAATAAACACGTTCAAGTGGCAGCTGCAAACTTATCTTTTCGGGCATTATTATTACATACATTATACACTGTATGTATGTATGTATGTATGTATAAGAAAATTTATAACGCGCAAGTTCTTACAGCCTAAGCAGTCACGAACGCACGCCCGTAGGCCTTACTAAAAAGATGTGTCTTTAGCCTGCTACAGAATGATGTCATTGTAAGTGTTGGATCGCGAAGTGACAATGGTAAAGAGTTCCACAGTTTTGGGGCACAGGCAGCAAAGCTGAGTGGTCCAAAAGTGGAAGTGCGGCAGGCTAGCACTTGCAAATAGCGCACAAATGGCAGAGCGTAAGTGGAGACAACTTGTACTAGCTCTGACAGGAACATACAGCTCCAGTGTCGCGGTGTCATTTCCGCAGTGTCATTTCCGTTGGTGCTTGTTATGGCATGATGCAATGGGTATACTATTGCTAACGATCGAGAGATTGTAGACTACAGGTGTGCTTGCCTTAAAGACACTCCACCATGGCAGGCAAGTTGCTCACACACATACCTCTATCATGAAGAAGTATAACTGTTACTGGCCAAACCCTGCTGATGCTCTGCAGATGCAATGATAACTGCAGGCATGGCATAGAGTTGCAGCAGTCTACCACTGCATCTGTGGCAATTCACCTGTTTGCTGACAGTCTACAGACCTAGACAGCATGTTTGTGTACTCAATACGGGAGACACCTTTACCTTTCTGCAACGTTCTACTGCGGAACAACTGTTAAGAGTTCCACAAATACTTACTGAGTTCTTCACATCTTCAACTGCCTGATAAAACCTATACACAGACAAATCCACGTGTTATTTTGCTGACAAAACCAGTTTCACTGTAACTTGTCACAAGTCACAAATAAAACAGGAGACAAACTGCAAGTTGTTGGTTTATATTTATTAAAATTAAAATAAAACCATCACAAGCAACGCTGCAGGCAGACTGTACACAGAGTACTGTCAGACTAACGCTGTAGACTATGCTGGGCAGCCAGCACGAAATCAAACCTGCAACTAAATGCCAAAAAGTACTAAAAGGAAAAGCTATGAACGATAAAATATGACATTAAAAAGCCACGAGTCCATGAAGTCAGTCTGTGCTGGTGATATCATGTAAATCATTGTAAAGCAGGTAAGTTGAAAGCCTTTACCTGAAGTGTGAAGCAGCAACAGCTCGTGAAAGTAATGATAATGATAACAATGATCTCACGTTTTTTACCTTTCCCCTTCGCACTGTTATTTCATTTGTAGGCCGCCTGACATAGTATGTCGGAAGACCTTAAGTTTTACGCATAAACTTTCTTTCCTTTGCTTTCTTTTTTTATCCATCCACCGCGTTCAGCAGCCGCGCAGTGGATGGCCATCAAATGTAATTTGGAGGTTCGGTCGTAGGTGAAGCTTCAACAATTGTTACAGAGATCTCATTCACCTCTCCACTAATTTTCACAGGGGTCAAAAAGTGAGAAATTTGGCATCATTTTCAACATCTCTTGCAAATCAGTCAACTTTGAGACGCCCGTGTTTGAAAATGCAGCAAGGTATCCGAACTCTGAAACAAAAGTGCAATGCTGCGATTATCGCCCTATGTTCTCGCCAAGTTTGGTGAAGTTGGGGCCATGCACACCAGAGAAAGCTCCGTCAGTTGTGACCCACACCGTAAAAATGAACGGTATCTTTCAGTAACTTCAGTTTGCATCCTTACTGTCTTGTTATTATGCAAGTAGGTCAACAGCAGCATAGATATGTACTATTTTTATCTAGATACTACGTCACAGCATAACGTAAGGTATGAACAGTAAAACGCAATGGACGGCAGCAGATAGGCTGAGCGACTTCAAACTTGGCACGGGCAGCGTAATTCATCTTATCTTCTTTTTTCAACTGCCAGGACATTGATTGCATGATTGATTTTTTGTGTACTGCTTACCGTAGTTTCACTTTTTCTTTTTTCTTTTTTTATTGTGTACTCACGTACGATTTCATAATAATAATAATTAAAGTGGAAAAGGACTGGCATGGCATCAGGCGGCCTCACGTTACACTGCATTCAAAATTGCCACATTTCTAGTACTGTCTCTACTCTATGTTGTACACAACGTTTGTTAAGTGAGTTTTTAGCGAACACCGACTATTGAATGCATGAGACAAGACGCAGAGTAACCGACTTCAACAGCAAAGTGTCGTCCGTTCTGCTCAGAAACCTCACAAACAGCTCGTTGGCATCATCGGTTCGCAGGACGCTTGTGAACGGAATTGTCTGACGACACATACCATCAACAACCCAGACATTTAAAGTGTCATCATCGTCCAGCTGCAAATGAAACGTATTCAACTGTCTTGTCTCAAATATCTTTTTCAAAATTCTTTATTCTGCGTAACTCAACATGAAGCAATCTGTACGCTGGCCCTGTGTAGGCAGGCTGCTAGATTTGATACAGCAAAGACAAGGTTATCATTCTCCATATAACTTCGGGCACTCCAACTTTTCCAGACATCAGTAAAAGCAATAAACGTGAGCTATTCGCTAAAATCGACCGTCATCAATTAGCACCAAAAGTTATGTGTGGGTTTTAAGATAACACAACTGCCAGTGTTTTGCAGTCAGAATCCACTCTTTACAAGTGGAAAAGACAATATTAGGGACTATGTCATATTTAACCAACTGTTCACCACTGCTACAATTGCTTGTCCCAATCAGCAAGGTTCAACTTGTGCAATTTTCCACACACTGTAGTTTCCCTGAATTTCACCGGCCAAATTTTTAATTTTTAATTCTCTGACAATTCCAGGTTTCCAAATTTTCCTGATAAATGCTAAAAGAGGGGACAGCTTGACCGCACACCCGTCTAGTCCTCTCCTAGCTCTTGCTTCATGTAACAACACACTCACCAACGGCCAGCATACTAACTGTCCACAAATGGACGATGTGAATATTTCTTGCTGAACTACTGACAAGGTATTATGATGATTTGGCAAGAAAACTGACGAACCTTCTTCTCAAGTGGAACTTCATTCGAGTCGACATAGCAACTGTACTCCGAGCCACCGATGTACTGCATCCTCTTAGCACACAACGCCTTGGCACGTTTCAACTGCACACACACACACACACACACACATGCACTACATACTCTCGCAGACAAGTGGATTTCAAGATATCCACCCTCGTCTAACATTCGTTGACTGGCACCGCTCCTGTGTACCTAGGTGACGAATGTACGCTGGTTACCGTCATTGGCCACCATCCTCTGTGGTCTGCTGACTATCAAATGTGCTTGGTCAAGAGATCATGCAACCACTTCGGTGACCGCTGTTTTGCCACCACCAGGCCAACACTGTGGAACAGTCTGCCTGAACAGCTTCGGCAGCCGGACATCTCCTTCGGACAATTCAAACGATCGTTGAAAACGTTTCTCTTTGGTCAGTCGGGCCGAAGAGCTTGGTCTGAATGTTAAGGGCGCTGACTAGAAATCTTCTTACTTACTTAATTACTTACTTACATATATACAGCCAGTCATGAATAATGATGCCAATCACTCTTACAATAAGACAGCTATGTCTATAGTCACACTGCCCAAACCAATACATCACAGGATCATTTTCGTGCTCTCAGAGTGGCTATCAACCATCTCCTGTCAGACTGGTAATGCCTGGCAGGTCGACCAAGACAATTGAACATGGCCATCAACAAAAAACCTAGGCCTCAAGCATGCGTGAAAATGGATCGCTCAAAGTGGCGTCAACTTGTGGAGACAGCTATGCCCTGTCAAAGGCACATCACGCATTGATGATGATGATGATGATGATGACAATGATGTTGGTGATAAAAACAGTTTACAGAAGAAACCGGATTTTCAAGAATTAGTAGTTTGTACAACACTTGAGGTAACTCATCTTCACACAAGTAATGCTACATGCTCAAACTTGATGGCAACAGAACCTGGTTGATGTATCGGCCAAGATCACGGGAGTTGAGCATGTCGACCTTGTTGAGACGCTTTGACAATGAAGCTCTGTCTGTCAACAA
>Ga0049105_1000155_pt1 | contig 17910 bp, 10 predicted proteins | sample WorMetvaBAHAMAS1_FD_61260 | JGI IMG/M metagenome (GOLD analysis project Ga0049105, IMG submission 61260) | Worm MetaG Olavius vacuus BAHAMAS.1 | ecosystem: Host-associated > Annelida > Digestive system > Unclassified | place: Germany: Marburg | collected 2013-04-09
CCCCACCAACCATTCTTCTTCTCAGAAAACTAGGCTAAATGTTCTTTCATATGGTATATAAATCTGGACAGATCTTTGTACCGTTTTGTCACAATTCACGCGTGTGACAGATGGACGGACAGACAAAAAAAACAGAATTCTCATCGCTAGGCCGCGTCTGCATTCCATGCAGCGCGGTAAAAATGAAACAAGAAGCGACAGCGAATTAAATGTTAATTTTGATAATTATAGAACAAGCAAGCGGAATTGTGTTCTTAATGTACTGTAGAGATCACTGATACTACCAAATATAGGTCCTCATGCTTTTGCTGCACAATATTATATCACGAAATAATAGCCTCCAAGGAATTTAGTGGCCGGTTGGGTCGCTTCAACGTTCAGTCATTTATTAGTGACCTACATAAATTTTAGACAATTTCTTTATTATTGACGAGCAAAATCTCGCAAAATTTCTCTTCTCTTGCAACGAATGATTATCATTCTATTCGCTTGCAATCGAGTCAATGTTGCTGACTGCGAGTAGTCGAGAATGACAGGTACTGACTGAGTGATCGGTATGTACACGTACAGGAACGGAGACAGAGTTACTGTCGAGAAGGCCGAGTGATCGTTCTGAGAAAGGTTTCGACAACTGGCCGTTTATGTCAGTTCATACGTGGGGCGAACATCCAGCCGGGCACTGGAAACTCACCATCAGAGATACGGTATGACAACATGATTCAATGCACAGCAGAACAGAGGTGGATCTAGAGAGAACAGAGCAGCGATAGCCCTTAAAATGCTGACAAATATGTGGTTCTCTTTCTTTCGACAATACGTAAAGTGCCGTGCGAAAGCGTCTCCAATCAGTACAGTTTAAACAGAGCAGCAGCACAGTGGTAGCACTCTTGGCTGTACACCGCTTATTGTCGGCATAATGCAGTACTTCATAACTTTAATGTCACGATGACAAACCAACTTGTTTGTAGGGCCCATTGCGAGTAGTAGTTTAGTTATCTAGATCTACCACTGTGCATAAATAGGCCGAATGGTGTTGTATTGTTTTTTTTTTGTAATTTTTCGCCAAGTTTCCTATATGTGCGAGGTGGATTTAGCGTACGTTGAATTCTGCATCATTTCATGTTGTATTACACGCAGTAGTTTAAAGCCGCGTGGTCAATCGACATTTAGGCCTATCGTTGCTGTAGCATATGGAATGCTTATACAAACCATTGGCCGTTCGCTTGATTTAATTATATCATTTTAAAATAATTATTAACAACTGCCGGTACTGTCCTGAACACAGGACCGGCACTACGGAACTGGTCATGTCAAAGATAAAAGTGATAAAGATAAAGTTATGCAGCAATACAGCTGCCTGTACACATGCCAGTCAAATAACGCATCGATTCGATGCGGCGCCTGACACAGATCTACCTGCTTACATAATACTTCATTTTTATGCCTCCGCCGGCTGATAGCCGCGTCCGTTTTTCGCCTTATATTTTAATGAAACTGATCACACTGGTGTCACTGGTCGAGGTCTGCCAGCGATGGTTACAGAAATCTTGTGAAGTCGAGCTCCTGAACCACTGAGAGTACCAAAGAGAAGACATGAACCAAAACTTACACAAATGTTTCCTGTAGTCGAGTCTCGAACTGATTATTATTTCAAGGTCATAGGTTCAAGGGTCATGTCACTCACAGTCCAGTCCAAAAGTATGGTTAAAACCTTCGGAGGCGCACCGATCGACGGTTCGGCGCCGAATATTCTCTAGCTTAAAATATGAATTAAGGGTGATCGCGCATAGCACAACGTTGCAGAGCAACCACGACAACAAAGGTATCGTGATGGCGTTACGGCTGGAGCTACACGGAACTCGCGAGATGCCAGACCATGTGCAGAAAGCTGGCGGGCGTCGACACTACAACTACCAGTACAACGACATTCAGAACACAAGAGAAGTGAGTAGGCCTATCGGCGAATCACACCTCTCGCTTGCTAGCATCAGACGTCACGTCACGCACTAGTCACTAACATCCCTGTCTACAAGTCGAATCTTTAAAAATTATAACAGGGACACCTTGGTCCATGAAGAAGTGTACAGCCAAGTGTACACTTCTTATTGTAGGCGTAACGCTTCATAACTTTCACTTGTTCTAGCTTCAATACTTGAACACAGTGACACAAGTCGTATGTTTTCCATGGCCAGAGAGCATTATGCTTGTATTCAGTGGCGGCGCGAGGCCGGGTCACGTGCCCCGGCGGACGAAGTGGGCCAAAATGAGGAACATAAGCACAATTTTTTAAGGTGCACCAGTCTAAATTCTGGTGCCCTGGCTGTGCCCGGGCAGCCGAAAAATTCTAGCGCCGCCACTGCTTGTATTCACATTTTCATCATCAGTTTATGTTATTGTTATTTTTGTGATCTGGTATGCATCCGCCAGAAAAGTTGTATGACCTTGACCTTCAAAATGTCACCAGTGTCACCTGGTAATAAGTAATTGCAACAAGTTTCATTAATACACGTCCATGCATTCTGGAGACAGGTGAGAAAATGCCTCACAAAGTGACCCTGGCCTTTTAACCTCAAAATCTAATCAGTTCATTTTTGTCCCAACTGCAGCCAATTGTAAATTTGGTGAAATTCCCACAGGTGGTTTGTAAAATATCATGTTTTACGAACTTTTAGTACATGATCACGGACACATGAACAGCCCAAATGCAGAATGCCTTTGGCAGCCAATTGCTGACAAAGGCATAAAAAGCACTGCATGTGTGTCATACTGTTATTTATGTAAGCTTCATGTAAATTAAATATGTATATTACAGAATCATGAAAATGACTATAACTACTGGCAGAGTCGGCAGTCAGCAAAGAAAGATCTTGGACCGGCACAGTTGAACCGCGATGACAGGAATCCTGACAACCATGACCAGGATCAGAAACCTTTCAACGAGATTTACACATATCCTCTGCCACTGGATTATTACGATCATGACCCAGACTGGCAAACGAGTTATCAGATGGAAGTAAACGTTTAAATGTTGTATCAGATGCCAACAATTTTGGCTCAAGACAGTATTAGTACATTAGCTGTTCTGTGTGTAGTATCAGTGGATTTCTGACTGAAATCAGCAGAAGTTGCTTCTACACTGTGTCCCCAAAAAAAGCGGCACCCTTTTGTGACAATAATTTCGTCAAATCTTAAACAATTTTCACAACTCTTTCACTGCTGGAAAGCCTGTTAAATTTCTTACTAAATAGTAGTAACATCATCCAACACACCTAAAATATGTTGCTGCACTACCTGGAGAAATTTAAATGTTCAAATTTGATGCATTTTTTTTGCATATTAATCTGTGTTCCAATAAAAAAGCAGCTACTGAACTCAGCTGATTATCGCATTTTCATGGACCATTCTCCGAGTCTGTGGCTTATCTTCTTGACTCAGAACCAAATAGTTAACCAGGTCAACATTTTCTTTTGTCGCTATCTGTGACTCTATTGACTGCGCCGGTGTCTCTGAACTTTTTCAGCAGCCTGTCAATGCTACTTTTTGTTCAGCATTTGTTTGAAAATTTATTCGTTAAATCCAATGCTTGATAGGCCTATCCCTTCAACTGATACAAATTTCTGATCAAAATCTCATCTTTGTCGCTAAACACTGTGATGACGTCGGCAATGACGTAATTCTAATATATTAAAATAACTGCAAAATAACATAAGTAAAGTAAAAAACAGTGACATAGATATGTTTATATCCAATCAGTAGCTAAAGGTCTCGCTGTTTCATACACCAAAAATTATCAAAATCAGCAAACGTATAACAGAGTTACAATCGGTTGAAAAGTGGCACAATTTTTATTAGACACAACAAAATGCAACAAATCTGAAGATTTCAGTTTCTCGCGGTAGTGCAGCAACATAGTTATCATTTTGTTGGAAATCTAACAGGCTTTCCAGCAGTGGAAGAATTTTGAAAATCGGTTAAGATTTGACAACATTATTGGGACACAGTGTATAATAGTTACATTAATCAGTATTTCTTACTGCACTGTTATCAACAAAATGAGACTGAATTGTTAGAACATAATACACGACATAAACAGAAAAAAGCTAAGGTAATTTCAACATGCATTTTAAACAAAGCAGTCATTGCTTTAAGCAGACTATAAGTTTAACCAATGAAATATGATGCACTAAATGCACCTGTTTAGTTTCATCACAGAACAGTGTGTTGACAAAGACCTCGCAAGCCATGCTATTATTTACGTGATATTCTGCACAGAACAATATATTAAACAGTCGTCTGTAAAAGAGACACAACCATTTTTGTTCCTAATTCAAAATTCATACTTGCTGGCTATTCAGGCTACTTCCTGCCACCAAAACTTCCCTCACAGACCAAAGCTATAGACACTAGAATCACCAACAACTGGGCATTGCAATAATTTACTGATACTGCCACATGCACAGTGACACAGCTGTAGTCCAATATAGAACAAAACGTAATCAAAACCATGATGTGCATTAGAATTTGTTGGCTGCAACAACAATGCAAGGTACAGTAAGAACAGCAAATACTGTAAAACCCTTAATTTTGGCGTTTGAGTCAATGTAATTATTTTGGACCCCGTAATTTTGGCATTTTTGCTTCGTACTACACTGAAACGCCACTGTATTCAAATTTTCGCGGCCCGTTATTTTCGCGAACTTGTCAGGCTCGCGAAATTCGCGAAATAAAGGGCACACAAAAAACGGGTTTTACAGTACCTCGACTACTATAAGCAAAACAGGTAAAATGTGCTAGCACGGAACAATAATAAATTAGCTGTGTGTATTACGTATTACAAGACGTCCTGTGTAGGGAAACAACTGGATGCAACTAACACCACACAACACCGTGCCACGTGAATTAAAAACCAAATGGTACTAATGCTCTGGCAGTATGTACTGAAGTAACACAGTCCAAGCCTCTACTGATCACAGGCTGAACATTTAGGCACAACGACATTGTCCCTGATATACACTACAGCGTTACTCATCTACTGACTCTCCATTAATGGAATCAGAGATCAACAAGTGCTGTGGTGTGATGTGTACTCAAACAGTGGCTGTCGTTGGCCGGCGATGCAGGTACCAGCAGCGAACCATCCTCGCCTACAAATTATAAACACACATACGATATTCTCCACCGTTGTTGTAATAAATGACAGCACCAACGTCCAACAACGACTCGGAAAAATTACTTTTCAACAATTTTAAACAATGTTGGTCTTAGCCCGAGTGTATATAAGTACGACGAAAGTGACGAGCAAGATAATATAGTTTTCGTACAGGTACATTACAAAAAAAACTGAGAGTATGCCTAAAGTTATTTTTGCTAGTAACAGCACTAGAGACTACTACACGAAGGCAAGTACCTTAACAGTTTCTTAATCCCCATATTTCCTGGCTAGTAGTTTTGACTTGAGACTTCTTGAAGTTTAGAATGTAAAAATGGAAATGACATAAATGAAGCACTTCAAATCAATAGATACTGACACAAGATGTCCTCATTGCAGCTGGTACTGAATCTCATACGGATATCAAAGCTGGTTGGGTCGATGACTGGGGAGACATGAACGTCAACAGATCTGTGCAGGGCGTCAGTCAACGGCGACATCGGTATCGCATGATGTGAAGTTCGACTCGCATTCAACAATGAAGAATCTACAACGTGATACAAACACCACAAACACCACATATGCAAAGTGGACATCATCTACCAAGTTTGTAAGATAAAAATTATCACTAACTTCTTTAAAAACACTGAAGACCACTTTGTTACCACTAAGCCAACGGCGACTACAATTTCATCAGTACACAGAGTATATAGCGCAGTTCGATTTGTCTAGGAGATGAACTATTTAAATACATTGTTTGTCTTATCGATAGTTAGTTATTACAAATGTCTGCAATATTTTTATTTTAAAATGTTTATTTAACAAAAACCAATTCAAAACAACAACCTTTGTTTTCAAACTTCAATCCAACCGTTATCTTCATTTAATTAAAACACAAAGAAACTGCTGTTAGTTCAAGACAGTTAGATGATTGATGTGTGTACACAGTACACACATCAGCGTCACCAGTCTGTAAATCAGTTGTATACCAGCATAAGCTGAACACAGAAAGCTAGAACAACCATCCTCTAATGCAAAATATAGCATAATGCTGGCAAGAATGTAACTAGTCAAGCTGTAATATTAGAACATTTTCATTTGCAGCACAGACCTTTTGCCCATGAACTATCATGCAGAGGTGTGTGTGTACTGTCCACGGAGACGTTCTGGAGACCAAGTCGAATGTCGTCGAAGCTGTCATTACGTAGATCATCGTCTACATCGGCAGCAGCCGCTCTGTCTACTTGGCTAACAATGTCGGCCGACTGTTGTATGTCAGATGGAACAACTACTGTACGCAGCGGCATAGAGTGCGTCGCACTGTTCACACTCTTGTTAACAGTCTTTGCTGTGTCAGTGATGTTAGTAGAGGTTAGTTGTTCACCACATGAAACTGCCTCTGATTCAACTCTGCTGCCAGATATATGTCCAGCCTTAGGCCATTTCTTATCCACATCATCACACGCGCGCAAGTTCCTGTACCTTGCTATTAAGCTATCGATGTTTGTATCAGGAACAGACAGTGAAGCAGAATGTTCAAGCAAATCGGCTTCAGCAGCAGCAGGAACGGAACTCACAGGTGCAGAACTCTGGGCAACAACAGACTGTTCAGTAGGCACTGACTGTACACCATACTGACTGGAGTTTTCACCTGCCAGATTTACAGATTTACGTATACAGTTGGAACCATTCACAAATTCCGTTACCATCGATGTTTTATAGTCGGCATCAGTACTGACAGATTGCTTCGTACGACAATGTCTGGGAAGCGGAGTTGTATCACATTCTCTGGAGGAATTCAATCTATCAGACAATACAAATGCTACATCATCATGTGCTGATGCTGAGATGCCACCAGGATGAGTGGAGACTGTCTGCGGTACAAATATGGCTGATGGCTGAGGCTTCAGTGCAGTGCGAAGTCGGCTCGGCAACATTGGCGTTTTGGTTTCCATCAACGACTTCAATGTCTCATTCAACTGTAAGACTTCAACATTCAGCTGAATGTCAGCTGAATCACCATCACCTACTTCATCATCTGGCAGCTTCCACAACTCAAGACTTTGTACCTTTCTGACTGCTTTATCATTACTGTCGCCGGATGACAAGATCCTGTCCCTGGTACGACCATTGATGCTTTCTAGCACGGACAGCTCATCAGAATTGTGGCTGCTGTCACTGTGGATTGAGGATGGTGCACTGCCCCCAGGCAGACAGGAATTCCAGTGATGAGAATTACTATGAACTTCAGGAGCTGTCTGGAAGGTATTTACTTCATGATCATCTACAATTAATGCCACAATAACAAAGTCAATAGCAATGATGAAAAATATTTATTGATATGAATTTTGAACTAAAAAAAATTGAAGGAATTCAGATATACTATATTCTTCTAAAATACATGTAAGTTATTTTCATGGATCAGAATTACATAAAACAACAAGTATGCAGTTAATATGCCCAATAAAGAAACAAATTACAGAATGCATATAACAAACGAGTAAAAACATTTGATTAAAAAAACCAAAAATGTAGACAAAAGATTACTGACCATCAGGGTGCATTTCAGCGAAGAGTTTCATGGCGACAGTGTGGACTGTGCCGACATCTGTGACACTGTGATCATTGACATCAATCATTGTTGACGACAGTGGACCAGCATCTACACTAGAGCCATGTTCATGTCGGTTGTCAGCAGTCGGCAAGAATGTCAACGCAGTAGAACTGGCCACAGCAGCAGCTGCTGGTGAATGCCGTATCTTATCAGCTGGCTTGAATGCATCGATATCTGCACAATAAAATTAAAAGTGGGCAAATTAACAACTTCTCCTAATGAGATTAGTCGTTAGAAAATTTTGATGATTAGAAAAATTAATTGTTAAACTTCGATTAAAGTCACAATATAACATGAACAACTCTTCAGCCCAGCTGGACATTTTGTCAACAAACCGTGACCATCTCTCTTTCTAAAGACTGTCAACGTTTTAGTCTGTTTAAGAGATAGGACAAAGAACACTAACTGTCTCACTGTGAGTGCTGTCAATTGATGAATGAAAAACCTTCGGTTCATCGATTTGTAATTACTTTATTAATTTTTGCACAGTTTACTATTAAAATTGGTTTAATTGTTAGCAGCCCTAAATGAAATAAATATGCAATACCAGTACTTGATATATTACACTGCTTTCAAGCTGGAAAGCGCAGACCCAATTAATCAATCATATAACAGAATATACGCACTACAGCTAGTCATGGTGACTGCTAAGTGCATTGAGCACTGAGCAGTGAACAAATCTTATAAATGCAGCAGTTAATAAAGAGCTATGGTAAACCAACTCGATGCAAGTAGCATTGTTTACCCATTTCTGACAATGGATCGAATCCTTCAGCAACTGACTGCTCTGGCTGATCGGACAACAGCATGTCCACAACCTACAAAACACATCTCCATGCTGTACAAAAACACAGTTAGGTACTTCATTCTTGTTACTTTCATTATGATTACATTATTGCCGACTGTGAGTAGGCTCTAAATAGACTGATCAGTACTGAGTATACACTACATTAAGAGTACTGTCATACAGAGAAGACAATTCATGTATTAACAGTATCAGTAATGTTCTCCCCACACTACATACTACACTGTGTCTTAAAACCTTTAAACTCTCTGTAACTTTGTCGAATGTTAACCGATTTTCTAAATTTTTGCACTGCTGGAAAGCGTGTGAAATTTGCTACAAAACACATACGACATTACCCAACTCAGATTAGGCATGTTGCTACACTACCTTGGGAAATTAAAAATTCCAATTTTCTGCAAATGTGGAAGAAAATGCAAACAAATTGCATTTTCAATCGCCTCTAACTTTGTTGCTCTCCACAAATTTTATACTTTCGGTGTTTAAAATAGCGAGTCTTTCCCACTAATGATTGCAAATAAAATTTTCCATGTCACTGTTCTTTTACTTGTTTACTTTTGCGATCAATTTGTGGCACCGGAAATCCGTCACAGCAGTGTTTGTCAACAATCAACATGGTATTCAGCGATGAGGACAAGATTTTGATAAAAAGTTAGTATTTGAAGGAGTACACAGCAAACACGATGACAGACGAATTTCATAAGAAAAGCTGGACAAAGCATGGTCTTAATAAGCTGTTGAAATGTTGCGGGACACAGGCACAGTTGACAGGCGGCCAGGCAGCGGCAGACCTCGCAGTGCCCACACTGAAAAAAATAACTATGCCTTCGTATGCTTAAATATTTCAAATATTCTGTTAACACATAAATACACTCATCATACACAGTTACACACGTAGAGGATTTAAAATCGGTGCATTTAAAATGCAATTTGTTCGCATTTTCTTCCGTATCTGCAGAAAATTTGAATTTTTAATTTCCCAAGGTAGTGTAGCAACATGCCTAAGGTGAGGTGGGTAATGTCGTATGGGTTTTGTAGCAAATTTGATACACTTTCCGGCAGTGCAAAAATTTTCAATCAGTTAAGATTTGACAAAGTTACTGAGTTTAAAGGCAGGAACTTTTTTACACAAAATTTACGAAACTATTATCACCAGCAAGCTCTAGGCCTAATAACACAGAAAGTGAGCCATTTAGTACGAATAGCAATTCAACCAAAGCTAAGGCTACTTACTATGCAATGATCCAAATTATGAAACATGAAAATGAAGAAATGAAAACAATACAACTACTTACACGATCAGCCAAGTGGTCGACGTGGCTCTTCGGTTTTGACACAACCGCTGGATTGTCATACTTCTGTGGCACAGTGGCGCTCTCTGTGACGGCTACGGATGCTCTGGACCGACTTGAGTTATGCTTCAACACCATCAAATACCACTCTCTGACTACATAAACTTCAGTGCAGCATAGTTAACTGGCTGCGTTGAATTACCAGTTTAACGGCCAACTGTACAGAAATACACCTAGTGCATTATTCACCCAAAAGACTTTGGCTACATGACTGACAAAGTAGGACGAAGAGTGACAATGGTTATTAGTTGTATCAACAGCGGTAAGTGAACAAAGTTTTGTAGCCCACTAAACATATAACAGGTCATTTCCAGGATGCCTCTACATGCAGTCAACCTCGACAAACAACAACTGGAGAAAATACACAAGAAAACAAATCTAAACAAAAACTTCTTATACCAACTTATACCAACAGCTGTCAGTTCAGCTGTAAGTGGCAGTATCATATTACAGCAAGATAACAAAGTGGCCAGTGGGCAATGCATTGCATAATGTTGAAACAGCATACAGCTGTTGGTGGTTAGAATGGCAATAAATCAACAAAATGAAATGGGCTGTGAGATGTTTCTAAGACTTGTAATAACCATTACTAACTGACAGACACTGATACTCTGCATAAACTCATCACAAAATGAATACAGTAATGAAGCAGTACATACAGAAGGCTTTGCCAAGCGCGATGACGTTTGTTTGCTGGATACTGCAGTGGGTTTCGTGGAACGAGTATGTGGCGACGATGACGACTGCTTTTGCTGTTAGACAAAAAAATGAGTAATGAACAACAATGCAGCCAATACCACAAACACATCATAACACTAGCAATGAGTCAGTGCTCTAATGTTCTGTTAGTTTTGTGCTACAATGGCAAACCACTGAGAAATAAAACGCTGCAGCTGTTACAGTGAATTGTTAACAGAGCAGTGTATAAGTAAAGCTTAATGTTCCACTTAACACACAATAGGTCGTGTCAGAGACAAGTCTTTCGAAGAAACCAACGGCACTGCGACTGACAACCTAACTTGCACAACCAACAGGAAATACACAAAACTAAACCTAAGCATAAACTTCAACCTACAGGGTTCATGTAAAGAACTACTCATACGAGTGCATATTACTGTACCACACTCCAACAGCATGTTCAGCCAGCAATCGCTTTGTGTGGCTGGCCCATGTTTGTGGAACGACTTGCCCAAAGATCTAAGCAATATCCGTCTTTCGATTGGCACTTTTGGCAAATATCTCAAAACGCTACTGTTTTCTGCTTCATGAGGTTTGATTTTTATGCACAGTTTGTAAATGCTCTTACTTACTTACTAACAGCTGCAGTACATGATACAACACAATACGGTCATTATAATCTTCCCCAGTATCCTCTTGACAATCATCAGAAACACCATGTTAAACGTCAGTGCACACTACCTCAGGTTGAACCAAATCGTGCTTTGGGATCCTGTAACTTCTCCTGCCAACAGGTGAGGATGTGGCTGCAGGAAGGGCGGATGTCATTGGCCTGATAAATACAAAGCATAATTCCCTAAGAGATTAACCATTCATATTTAATCTTGAAAGATGATAACTCTGTTGCAGAACGATAAAAATGTGGCTTAAAGAACATAAGACTGACTTCCAAGCAAGTACGAGAATGTATACACGGCAAAAGTCACTCAACATTGCAGCTTCAAATAAACACACTGTTTAACAAATCGCAGTGCATGTGCATAGTCATCTAACGTATGTAACACAGCACAAATTGTACCACTTTTATAACTACAGCTTAAAACATGGACAAAACAATATCCCTGCAATGTGAATGAAAATTACAACAGTGCAAAGTTAGTAGGTAGTGGTAAATTAAATAAAAGTGAATATAAGTAAATACTGCAGTTCAGTCCTATTCTGTCGTATGAAATGTTAACTTCATGGCACTTATGCTGCTTAGAAACCTGGTTTTGTCCATAGTTCTCTGTAATGTACGTGGTCCATATACTGGTGTGCCCTGCACTAAAGAGGAGTTGCCATGCTGTTGAACCTTCGAATCCACATCTTCTAATAACTCTGAGGCACCATCAGGGGTCGATGCTAACACACACAAAAAATTTCACGTGAATTAAAGCAACACCTTTGTTCAATGTCTTCTCAACCTTACAAGCAACTCTTGTATGCCAACTAATCTGACAGCAGCCACAGGAGAGGTTTTGATAATCTATTGCCACAGTGTGAGTACATTTTTGAGGCCCGATGCTCGGGAAGCCAATAATGGCTTGCAGATCATGTTCGACACACACGATACAGATCTGTGCAATTAACCAATCTGTCTGTACAGGATGCATGATGAACCAATGCACATACAGTCTGTGATGGTGTATATGTGTATACATACTGCAAAACTGCTCTTGCTACAATCACTGCATGGTACCAATGAGCATACTCAGCACAGGTTTGAATGTCCTACTACACTGAGCTTGTCTGGCATATTCTAACAATTTATCGTCACAATCATAAATGTTTAAATTTCCACCACAACGTTTATATCTTGTACACATGCACAGTCAAAATGTAATATTTGTATGCGCAGTTATAACACAATCAATGAACGCTGTCATGACGAACACCTACATGTCCCAATAACATCAATACTGTACTTCAATGTATTTAATGTTTACACAGCTTGTGTGAGACTGTGTTCTGATGAACACTTAACAATTATGTAGATAAAGCACTGTAATGTTTTAAATGATACCATAGCTCGTGTGAAGACGAAACATTCTCTCAGTGTGCAGCTGCAGCTGAGCGTCCACCAGAGGTTCTTCACCGTGCGGCTCAAAACTAACTGGAGGTGTAGGCGGCTGCAGCCTCAAAGACTGTTGTAAAACATAGTAAACAGTACTCAAAACTATACACATTCATGCCACAATATGAACACACTCATGATATGTTTCATCTTGACATGACACTCGTGAACAGTTGGGATTTATCTTATATCCAAACAAAGACTTCAACAAATGATTCGGCTATTCAGCCTGACATGGACAAAACTGCAAAGAAATGATTTAATCATAAATAGGGAATTCACACCCACAGAATCTTTTGCCAAACGTGAGCCTAGAAAGTGATTTTAAGAATGTCGAACCATTTTTTAGGTTTGGATTTCGAAACCACTATTTGATGTAATACAAAGTAGGCATGTACCACTTTATATAAGTACATACTTTCTATCAGTTTCATTCAGCTGGAGATTGGCTACGTGTGATTACTAGTATGAATGGGCTGTGATGTCAGAATGCAGTCTCTGAAGACTGTCATAGCAATGAGTGATGTGAAGTCACAGTGAAATTTAATGTATAATACATACACGGTGTTCCACAATTAAGGGAACCCGTGGCTTTTAGCAGCATAACTTAATTAATACTCATTTTATACACACTAAAATTTCCAGACGCGAGCCAAAGGTCATTTGTCGAGCACTGTCAGAATTTCCACAACATGTACTGCCTTTACCTTGTAATGTCTGCATCAGGGCGATGTCAGAATGTCATCATGGTGATGGTGTCACGTGGTCACAGTTACCGGACCCTATGTTATTGTTGTATAACTTTTGAATAAATCAATAAAAAGTGACGAAATTTATGCAGAAACATAGGTTCTGCGTTAGGCGATGCTACAATAGTACTTACTAGACCTATAAAATTTCATACCACACATTTAAGGTGACTAACACCAAAACCAACTCGATCACAGAAACGAATGACAATTGCAATGAAAATCAACACAAATGCAGTCAGAGGTTGAAAATTATACATTCAGCCAATCAGCAAACTAGAGAATGGTCTAAGCTAAACTAACTGATAATTCTGTGTCCAAAGTGGCCAATTTTCGCTTCGACACATGCATGCAGAAGGATGTGCCACAGTCTGATGTTGTATCAATAAAGCGTTGATCAAGTCACAATGACGTCACACTGATGGAGATATTACACGGTAAAGGCAGCACAAGCTGTGAAAATTCCAATCGCATTTCACACAGCATTATCTCCCGCTCTGGTCTGGAGATTTTTGTATATGTAAAGCTCATACTAAGTTATGCTGCTGAAAACTAGGGGGTCCCTTCATTATGGAACACCGAGTACAATCACTGCTCTTGCTCAATTTTCACACTTAAAAGCTCCGGGTTTTGGTCATCATCATCATCATCACCACGAATTTCATCGCGACGCAAGTCTTGAACAAAACTTCAGGGCCGCTGGTCGTCATATACCCAGTACCACATCTTTAGAGCTGAAAAATATCTGGAAATGGGCTTGTGAGTTCAGTAAAAGCCAGGTTTAAATCACTAACGACGAACTTACCTCAACTCTGAGAGTGCTTGGCGACTGCACATGAGACAACTTCTCATCTCTGGTGTGATATAGAATTTCAACACTCCTGTGAATGTTTGGCAACAATTCTGACTCCAGTTGCTTCCTACACATCACAAATGTTCAGCAATACTGCGACTCTCGACTAACGAATGAACACTAAATGCACAAATACAGCTGATATGCAGACATGAAGTAAAAAATTAATAAGTGGAGAGCAGTATAACGTCTCCTTACACTGTTCTATCCTCTCCCATTGTCTCTGAACATACCAAACTACTAAAAACGGTACGTGTCCAACTGTCCACAGAGCCGCAGATTTTCTCTGTGCCCCACACAATAAACATACTGGGTTAAACTAATGTGCTTCTGTATATCTTGCATAAAAAAATGAAACCATCTCTGTGAACAAAAATTTTGCAAAACGTTATTTGTGCCAGCAGTAAGAATGTAAAGGGCAAATAATAGCTGCTTGACTGGCTTGTCTGCAGCCATGACATCAGACAACAACAGCTGCTCAACAATTGTATTAAGATAGTAAAACATACAAGCAAGTTTCAATGATGGAAACATGACTACGATGAGTCTGCAGCATCCTTGAGGTTTCAGCGACAAATTCATCAACGATTGGTAAACCAACTGAAACAAACACACACACTGCAAGATATACAATGATGCAACTGTAAAAACAGTATGAGCAAACCAGCTAATAGCCAAATTAAGGTACTCTGTGACAAAGAAGACAGTTCTTAATGATAATAAAGTGATGCACTTTAGAGATGGGCCAAATGTCAGCTTATGTAATTCGGCTATCGAGCCAAGCCAAATTCTCCAGCCGAACTTTGGCATTCACCAAACTTCGGACCATCTCTAATGCACTTGCATCTCCATTACAACAACACATTTATCCTTGTTCTATAGTGCAGGTAGGCTGGAAAGAGCTGTCATGACATTTTACATAACTGCTGTGTTCTTGTCTTAAAATCTGCACATTTCATAACTATAGTAGTAGTGTAGAGGCTTAACGTCCCACTCGACACATTATAGGTCATTTCGGGGACGATTTTTACAGGACATACGACCAAACCAACAGTGTCAAAGCACTGAAGGAAACCAGTTGGTCTTGCAGATAAGGCCAGAACCACTCCACCATGTTACAGTAATACAACTCTAGGCAACCACCTCTATGCATGGCGTAAGGGTCCCAATGTGACAAACCCAATCATAACTATACCATTGACAACTAAAACATCATACATTAACTTTTAGAAAATGACAGAAAGATAATATTGCAAGTTACTAACTGCAATGGAACATAAATGTACTATTGTAAAAGCATAAAATTAACCACTTTCATTAGCTGGCAAACACAACTAAAATAAGTAATTGTAGATAATAATGTACCTTCGTGCATCTTCTCAATGAGCAGATGAAGAGACAGGTTATACAGATGAACAAGGCTAAAAAAACACAGAAAACATTAGTTTAGGTGGTGCAAGATACTATGATGATTCTTCACAACACAAAAATGTGAAATCGGTAATAAACAAACACGAAAATAAGTTTTACTTCATCCTACCGTACGAGTCCAGATGTAGACTGGTAATCAACAGTAATGTACAGGGCTAAGTGAGTAGTCTTGTAACATCAAAGGCAATGTAGTACCGTAAGTGTAAAGAAAAATAACAAGACAAAAGGAGACAAAAAACTATTTTGCTACAATAAACTGTAAATAAGAATGCCAATGATCACGAGCAAGTAAATGTGCAAGCAGTTTCTTAGTGGAACATCGGCATATATTAAGCCATTGAGTAGCAGCAATTGGAAAACAACATACAGGACACTTCATGCTGTGGCTCATAACAGCAACTGCAGTGAAATTAATTCACAGCTGAGAGTTACAGGTATTACACAGAATACTACTCAATCACCATCGAACTGTCACCTGTGTCAGCAGTAATAATTGAAAAATATGACAGCAGTAATAACTAAAAAAATATCAGAGACCATTGTGAAATGTAGGATAACAGTAATTCAGATAACAGACATTATCATAATAAATGCTCTCTACATTCTTCATTGAGTACCTTAGGATGTTGACTTTTCCTTCACGATAAATGTTGTCCACATGCCGCTGTCAAAAAAATGTTAGAAAAAATGCATTTACCATAAACAATTAAAACGACAATGTTACTAGCAGAAAAGTTGCAACCTAACGTCCATTAGGTTAGGTTGCAACATTCCGCAACCTAACTGACTGTCAATGAATATAACAGACACCCTGTACGCATTCAACAATTCACAGTTAATGTTCCTGACTCGACAAACACCAATGTTCAGACAAGCAATAATCAAGTAGTAAGCAATATTATTTCCTGTTCTGATACATTCATGTTTAAATTTACACAGCTCACTAAATCAAGAAAGAAATCACACTTTTTGAAAACAACTCTAATAACTGGTGATTATGCGGCATAACAATGTAAAAATAAAAATCATTTACTCGTTGAATCTCCTGCTCGCATTCGCGCAGCAGCAGATCAGGAAGCCTGATGGGATGTGCTGATGCGTCAAGGCGATACTTCTCCACGTAGCCCTCGATTATTGAGTCAATTATCTCACGATTGGTCACCACAGATGTGTAAAATTCCTCAAATGACTTCCACAGCTCTCGTACCTACGTCCAGAACACACACTGCACACGTTACTGTGATTAAACAATACTGCAGAAAACCCTGCTGGCACAATATTTCAACATCATCCAAGTGTCAAACTGTCAAACCATCCACATTTACTGGTGTTCCTCACTTATCTGTCATTTCATTGACCCCTTTGAACTATCCCACTGTTCCAGGTTTTCCACAAAGTGGTCATCATGTAACGGAATAAGAATGTGCATCTAGTATTTCAAACAAAAAATTTCACATTCTTCAAAGGTTCACCCAAGGAAAGCTGTGGAGGATGCAGCCTAAGCTGTGATATCCTGCAAAAATTAGCACCTCAACAAAAATGAACAGCAGCAGTACTAGCGCTGCTGTACAGGAACAGAAACAAAATACTCACATGCTGTAAACTCTGAGCTCGCTGCACACTCTGAATTTGTTCATTGTAACTGGCAGCACCACTCTGATGCTTTGCACGACCACCACTACAATGACCGTGACTACATTAACCATAGCAGTACAGGACTATAGTGATGAAATTACAGTAACCACATTATCACCACACCATCATTACATATTTGACGCTATTACTACACCCATATGAACATTAACTCAGCTATCGCAGAGAGACTGCACTGCAGGGTGGGTTAGTTATAGCCAAAAGTGGAAGAACAGAACTGGGAGACAATATATTACAAACATTTTTAAGTTTATCTTCAACCACTGTGATGCAATTGGCCAGCAAAGCAATGGAATTCGGTGACAAAATACATAATACGGGCTATTATGCTGTTCAAGGTCATTCAAGGTCATCGATGTCGGTATCAATCGAAAGCCCGTGTGCGACTTCCTATTAGGTTCGGTTTCACCAACAGTAGTTAACTTTAACCGCCGGTTTTCTCCGCACTTTAACCTCCAGTTAGCATATATCCGTTTCACCAACGCCAGTTAGCGACTAATCTAAGGTTAAACC